>Ga0316207_10002281_pt1 | contig 20189 bp, 18 predicted proteins | sample 6weekpyrite_MG_FD_204943 | JGI IMG/M metagenome (GOLD analysis project Ga0316207, IMG submission 204943) | Microbial mat bacterial communities from mineral coupon in-situ incubated in ocean water Damariscotta River, Maine, United States -... | ecosystem: Environmental > Aquatic > Marine >...
ATGCGGCACAGCACATAAATTAAATTAGTTTTCTGTGAGTTCTGTTTCATTTTTAAAGTCACCATAAAAACAAAAGGGCGCATAAAGCGCCCTATAAGATTACTACAGTAATTATTATTAGTTATTCGGTTAAGATAAGCCGAGTTAAGATATTAACTGCAACTTAATAATTATTCAATATTCATAACATCGAATAATATCTTTCACCAGCCCACTGCGAACTATATCGTCGTGCTCAAACTCATGGACATATACTGAATCAAGATGCCCCAATCTGTCAATAGCATCCTGTAAGCCAGATTGATGACCGATATCTGACTGGCGTATATCACCATTCACCACAACTCGGCAGTTTTCACCAATACGTGTTAAAAACATTTTTAACTGAGCACTGGTACAGTTCTGGGCCTCATCTAAAACAACAAAGGCATCATTAAAAGTTTTGCCCCTCAGGTATGCCAGCGGGGACACAACGATGCGTTCATTTTTCATTCCGCATTCGACAGCGCCTTTACCCAGCCGGTCAATTAAGCAGTCTCGAAATGCATCAAAATAGGGATCAAACTTTTCCTGCAGGTCACCGGGCAAGAAACCCATATTTTCACCCGCCTCAACCGCAGGCCGACTGATAATAATTTTTTCTATACGCCGACTCTCAAGCTCCTCTGCGGCTATTGCACCGGCACAATAACTTTTACCTGTGCCCGCAGGACCAACCCCAAAAGTTAACTTATGAGATTTAATTGCGGTGATGTATTGACCTTGTGAATGTGTTTTTGCCTGGAGAGGCGGAGCTGCTTTTGGAGAGATGGATTGTGTTTCAATAAATGAGTTGCGTGATTTTATATCGACGACAACAGACTGGTCAGGACTACGCTTTCTCGACTGTCGCGCCGACCTTTTTTGCGATGTGGATCGTCTAGCCATATGACACCTTTTGATGATGAGTTAAACAATTCAGAGCACTACGATTGTTTATCCGGTTTGCCAGGTATCACCTCCTTCATTAACAATGACTGTTATGGAATTTATAGAGGAATGGCATTATCAGGTCAAGCGTAAATTCTCTCAAAAACACAATTAAGGGAAAATTTCATAAAATGGAAACATTTTTCTTTACTTAATTTTTTTTGGATGTTAATTTTAGAATTCACCTCGACATAAACACCCTGTTTTACTCCTCGTTCACTACGCCCTTATCACTCTTCTGACATTAAATAATTAATGACTACTTTTTACTTTGAGACTTAAAAAATGCAAAGCATGCCCGTTACTCATCAACAAATGTCTGCTAATAAGTCAGAATTTCTACTGTTATCAGATTATTATTTTTAGAATTTTTTGATCTTTAATTTGCAATCTTTTATTAAAGAAATATCCGGGCTTATAAGCCCGGATTTATAAATGCTATCTGGGTTTTCTTCTACGGTCTTCAAATAATTCAACTTTGAAATACCAGGCAAGATAACCGAATGCCGCGAGTAATGTTCCCATTACAAGAAACATTAAAGATATTAAGAACAGGATGCGCACCTCATTCATGACGTGCTTCTTTTCACTGGTTAAGCTAACAATATCGAGCTTTTTTTCCTGTAAAAACAGTTTCAGGTTTCCCTGGTCACTCTTTAACCGCTCTACCTCATAATCAGTATACTCAATACCATCGACTTCCACCTTATCGGTTTGAGCCGGACCGCCCTGAGCCAGCTTCAGTACTTTATTAACATGCATGAGCTCCTGCTCCAGCCCATCAATTTCCATTTGAGTCCGAACCATCGACTCAAAAACTTCGGTCACAGAACTTTCAAAAACCTGGATACGCACCCAGGACAGACCAATATCAGCAAGAATAATAACGGTACCGATAAGTGCACATAATTTATAAAACCGCATAGGAGAGGGTATAAAAATAGACATAATTATTGCGTCGCATAGTGATAGGCCAATTTGCACCACTTTTTCATTTCAGCCATATCTACTTTTTCCTTTTTTTCAGTTTCAGGCCAGAAGGGATTAAAACTTACCCAGGGTTCACCCAGGTCTTTTAGCATTTCACCACCTTTCACCAGAGCCCCTGACATAGACTGCTTGGGCAGGCGATACATTAATGCACTCATACCCACCGCTGCCGCAAAAATTACACCTTCAGGCGTATGGGCCAGGTAATACGCATGGTTATCTGTATCAGGACAGTAAAAGACCACTTTAGGCAGCGGCTTTGTTGTTTCAACTAACATCTGCACAATATCCGTGTGAGCCGATGGCTGGTACTGTTTCAGAAACTGAATAATCTGTTCATTTTCGGGACGGTCCAGTATACCCTGAAACTCTTTCACGGGTTGCGACAAACTCATAAGCACACCTAAGTTCCACCCTTTCAAGCGGGTGATTTAATTGTTTATAGTCATAGATTATGACAGAGCAACCATAAACATCAATCGACCAGTTAGCAACTACCTTAGTTCAGGCTCGGCTTTTCTTAACCGAGATCCTGGCCAGGTGCCGGGGCAAGTTGCTTAAAGACCTTATCAGCGGCTTTAATGGCTGTGTCAGTATCCGTTGCCAGGAGGTTAAAATGCCCCATTTTACGGCCTGCACGCGCTTCGTGCTTACCATAAAGATGTAGCTTTAAGGCTGGATTATCCAGGCATGCGCCCCATTGCACTGGCCACAAATCCCCTAGCAGATTAATCATTACCACGGGGCTGGTCAGGCGTGCCTCACCCGGCACAAGGTCACACATAATCCGCACCTGTTGCTCATACTGAGATACCACCGCAGCGTCCATTGTGTAATGCCCGCTATTATGAGGACGTGGAGCCATCTCATTAAATATAAGCTGGTTATCGGTGGTTATAAAAAACTCAACCGCAAGCACACCCGCATAATCCAGGGTATTCGCCAGCTGCATGGCCTGGGAACGGGCTGTCTCAGCGATATCCTGCGCCACCCTGGCTGGTACAATGCTTTGGTGCAAAATACCATTACGGTGTTCATTTTCAGCTGGGGGGTAACAGGCGACCTCACCGCGACTATTCCTGGCAAGCAGCACTGAAATTTCCAGTGCCAGATCCATTTTACGCTCTAGTACACACTCAACCTGTCCAAACTCAATAAAAGCAGCTTCAAGCTGAGCCTGATCCTGAATAATGACCTGGCCTTTGCCATCATAACCTAAGGTTGTTGTCTTAATAATGGCAGGCAAGCCTGTCACCGCTATTGCAGCGGGTATATCCTGCACTGTGCTGATCGCTGCATAGGGCGCAGGACTCAAACCTGCCTGCTTCGCATAATCTTTTTCCTGAACTCTGTGGCGCGCAATCGCCACCGCCTCAGCGGAGGGATAAACAGGCCTGCGAGAAGCAAGAAACTGCAGGCTTTCTGCGGGCACATTTTCAAACTCGGTGGTAATCGCATCACAGGCCTGGGCCATTTCTTCCAGGGCGGCAGTATCAGTGTAGTCAGCCTGAATATGCTGGTCGGCAACCTCAGCGGCGGGACTCTTTGCATCTGGATCGAGCACCACGGTGCGATACCCCATATTCCTTGCAGCCATGCAGAACATTCGCCCTAGCTGTCCGCCACCTAATACCCCGAGAGTCGCGCCTGGTAATAACATGGTTTTACTCTTCCGGGGGAAGTGTCATCTCTAACACTGCTTCCTGCTGGTTCGCGCGGAAGTCCGCCAGCTTTTCAGCCAGATCTTCATCATGGGTCGACAGGATGGAAACCGCATATAAGCCGGCATTAGCCGCACCTGCCTCACCAATGGCAAAGGTGGCAACCGGAACGCCCTTAGGCATCTGCACAATTGACAGCAATGAATCCATGCCTTTGAGATACTTTGAGTTCACAGGCACCCCTAAAACAGGCAGGGTTGTTTTGGATGCAAGCATTCCAGGCAAATGCGCAGCACCACCAGCCCCTGCGATAATACAGCTCAAGCCTCGATCCCTGGCAGTTGCCGCATATTCAAACAGTAGATCCGGCGTTCTATGCGCAGACACGACTCGTGCCTCATATTCCACGCCAAATGCCTCTAACTGCTCAACAGCATACTGCATCACAGGCCAGTCACTTTTACTGCCCATGACCACACCAACCTTTATACCCATGCATCACCTTCGATAGTACGAAACGGAGAAAACCGCGCATTTTATATGAAAACCAGCCTAATTCTAAGCCTTATAAAATTTTTATTTTTAACAATTGAAAATAAGCACGGACCGCTTACAAGCGTTTTAGGCAACTGGGATAAAACACCTGCTTCACCAGTAACCCACTCATATACACCTTAAACCTAAGGCTTTTTATTAAAAATATAATTTTATTTAAAAAACACCAGTTAATTACAAATAATCTATAAATAACAATAAGATAAGAAACCGAAAACAAACAGTATATAATAAATATCGAATACTCTTAATCAGATATAACTGTATATTTGTTCACAAATATAATTAATTCTGCTATTTTACTTTTTTATTATGCCTGAACTAGTACCTGCCTGACCACACTGTTTACAGATATTACTTAGAGACGTAACCATGAAAAACAGCAACAAACCGACAGATAAAAGCTCAGATAATACACCTGATCAGCTTTCTACATACTATAGTGCAACCACAGCTAATAATGGGCTGGCAGACTTGCAACGCAGCACGTCTAATGCGCTCTCTCAAGCGACTCAATGGGGTTTTAGCAATAGCAACCTGAAAGTTAAACGACACAAGCTAGATAACCAGACCTGGCAATTAACTGTCGTTAACCCTAAAACCAGCAAAACAATTTTGCAGGCTGAAGGTCATGGAGACACTGTTTTTGCTCACGAGGAAAACCTCGCTCGCATGGCTGAAACACTTATTGCCCAGGGACTGACTATTCGCACCCACTTTGATGACTAGTCAAACAGGACTTTGTAGGTTTTTTCTGACAGACATTTCAGCATATTAGTACAAAACAGCCCTGTCGTTAGCATATAGAATACATAGAAAATTAGTATGAGGGCTGGTCAATGAATATCGCAAATAAACTCCAGGAACTAACTGCTGAAACCATAAACTTTGGCGAGGTCATCAGTCACTCTAATAACCCGTCGGATATCGATTTCCGCGATGCCTGCAAGCTTTTCAGTCAACACCTTAGCTATCAACTAAGAGTCATCAACGCCGATATTCACCAACATAATAATCAGCCGGAAATACTGGAAATCAAGTCACAGCTAAATTCATTAAATAAGCTGATTGATCCAAACCAGGCCAAAGACAATGAAGCCAATAACTGGAAAAACAACCTGCATCGCTTCTTTAGCAAATTACAGGAACTACGTGTCCAGGCCGCTTAAAAGACCAATTTAACAGATTAATCTGTGACCTGGCTTGCCAGCGTTCGAATGCGGTAACGCAAGCGAGAAGTTTTAAGCTCTGGATTAAGCCCGGGTGTAGCAATAAGGTGACGGCGCAATTGCGCACTGGTGACTGGCCTTTTTGAGTAGACTCCAACAAAATTTTCATTAAAGCAGCTTGTCAGCTGAAAGATTGAAGCAAACTTTTTTGCCGTTGCTTTGTGCGTTAAGCCCGCTGACTCCATTAATGCCTGCCTGCTAATGAAATTCCTGACAATCACACCGTCCTGATTGAGGTGCTTTAACATATCAGAAAACCAGTGTGCATCAGCTTTAACCACTGAGACCGGCTCACCATCAAGCTCAGTAAACAGATCATCGATAATCATATCAAAGCCGTCCCCACGATATTGTCTGAGCCATTCCACCGCATCCGCCTTAATCAACTCAATCGATTGATGCTTTAAGCCAAAAAAGCGCCTGGCCACTGATAAATGAACAGGGTTTAACTCAACACCAACAATTTTCTGTGGCGCAACAAAATGGCGCAACATATGAATAGCCGCCCCGCCACCAACACCCAGAACCAGTACACGTTTTATTGTATTTTTTGGATAAAAAAGTGCCGGCAGCATTAACAGATCCCAGACATGACCGGTTAATATTTGATGCGGGTTATACTGACTATGAAATACACCATCAGTATACAAACGCATTGTTCTGCCAGCAGAACGTACTTCATAACGAACACCCTGAGAGTGCTTACTCCAGACTAAAGCCATTGATCAATACTTACACTGAGATTATTAACTAATGAGAGAGGCCTGCATTAACTACAGGCCTCTCATTTGAGTCACAAAAGAATTACCTGAACAAATAAGTTCGGGCTATTAACTTAAAAGTAAAAACCTTACTTTGATTTAGCAACCATATAATCAACCGCGGCTTTTAGCTCATCATCACTACATGCAGCACAGGTTCCCTTAGGCAACATAGCTGTACCAGTTATGCCCTTTATTGCAGATGTATATAAAGTATCATTACCTTTGGCAATACGCGCACTCCAGGCCGCCTTATCGCCCAGTTTTGGTGCCCCTGCGGCACCGCTTCCGTGGCAGCTGACACAGGATTTCGCATAGACCTTGTCTCCAGCCATGCTCACTTTAGCCGCAGGTGGCTCTTCCTTCACTGGCTCTGCTTTCACTGGTGCCTCTTTCACAGTCTCCACCTTCACTGGCTCAACTTTTATTTCAGGCTGTTGCTCCACAGGGCTCACCGCTGCAGGAGCTGTTTGAGTTTTTACTGCATCAACCTCATCCTGCTGCTTTGAGTCACAGGCAGCCAGGGTCAGTAATGATAAGGCTGATAGTAATATGATTTTTTTCATTGTTTAGACCTGTTATTTATTTAGTTTAAAATTATTCAGCAACCGTTGCAGCTTCAACACCGAACATGTTTCGATACAATACACCGAAGGCAATAACCATCATTGGAATCGTCCAGATTAAACCAATACCCAGAGGTATCATAGATACCACCATAATAAGCATCATGGCAATACCCAGCCCAAACACTGAAAACCAGCGATGGGTAATCGCTTTACGTGAAGTTTCCATGGCCTGCCACGGGCTCATACCTTTTTCTACTACCAGGGGCATCGCCATATAATACGATATCATGAGGTAAATACCTGGAAGCACTAAAAGTAAAAGCCCAAGCATAACCATGAGATAGACTAAAATTAATGTTAAAAACAGTGACAGCGCTTTTGAGTAATAGCTAAAGATCGAACCAGCCTTCATCGGAGCATCGACAGCCCGCTTTACGCCTAGTAGCAAAATACCGACCACCAGGGGCATGGCTATTAAGTTTATTACCACCTGCATTAACAGTTGCACTACTACCGCACCACCAGAGGGGTCCTGTGAAGCTGCCATGATTCCCATCGTCACCATTGTCATAGCAAACATGACACCGACCATTACCAGCATATAAAGAATAAACGACAGGAGAACGGGCCATTTTGCGCCACTGGTTTTCTCCCATGCTTCACTTAATACCCCACCAATCGTAAATTCATAATCGCCAGTAACGGCTTTCTCTATTGATCCATAAGCACCGGTTTCAATATTATCATTGACTAAATTTGACTCTGGGGCTTTATATATATCAGACATTAGTTTCTCCGTATAATTTTTAATTCTTATAGTACTGGACTTTAATCATTTAAACCGAATCATAATACATTTTCAATCTCACGTACTGATCAGTTGTTTAATAAGTGATTCAGCGCACTCCGAAGCATCGCTAACGCTTCATTTTTTCCACGGCAGTTTACCGCCTGGGCTAAAGCTGACAGATTATTTTTATACTTAAGGCTAGCACCAATAATTTCTTTCTCATCCACAGTCAAAAAATCTGGCCATTGTTCAAATGAATTTAACCAACGACTAATGGAGGGAAAGCAGGCATCGTAATTTCGTTGATACTCGGCAAAAGACTTTATATCCTGCATATCAACAGCATTCACGCCAGAGTAAAAGCTCTTTTCTGTTTTATTTCTCGATTGCGCAAGATATTGTTTAAGTTCGTCATTAATATTTGCTAATGCACCGTCCAGCCATTCAGGTAGATTGCGCTCAAACCTTGCGGACAGTTCAGCAACCAGCTTCTTGCCTCTTTCGCTTAAGGCTGTAGCCATGACAGCTGAGTTCGATGCACTCACATGATCACGACTAAAGCCAATACGCAGCAAAGACATCGATGCTTTTTCCCAGAACCTGATCAACTCGGGGGTTGCAGAAAAACTGGTACCTAAAATATCTATATCATAGTTTTTCTCATTTTCAATTACCTGGGACAATAAGTAGCTGCCATAGCCTGAGTGTTGCAATTGAGGATGAACAGCAATTCTCATCACTCGGCTATAACAATAACTGGCAGCCTGCTCATAACCCGCGTGGAAACATAATGTCTGCGCAAGCAGGTGCCCTTTGGGTCTACGCCTGCCATGGTAAATATCTGTCGACAGCTCAGCATCAAACCCACCTTCCTGGTTAATTAGTAAAACAGCGAGTACTTTTTCCTGGTACTCCAATGTATACACCCTGATATCCTGGCTATCAAAAATATACTGAAAATCAGCCGGACTTGTTCGATAATGTGCCGTCACCAAAAGCGAAAATATAGCTTCCCTCTTTGCCTTATTATCAACCAGTTCTACCTGATTAATAAGCTCGACCTGGCATTGCGCCATATTTTCTGGCGCCCTGGGTTCGTTATCGAGTTGCAGGTCAAGAAACAACAGTTGCTCAATCCATTTTTCCAGGGGATCATTCCTGGCCCACCTGACAGGTTGATGCAACTTAAACTCACGCCACTCAGGGCGTGTGCGATCAAGTAATCCATAAAACTTCAAAATAAAACCCCGACCAGTCCCTTCGTAACCATGAGTCGTTGTAGAAAACACAATATGCGAATATCGCTTGAGCAGTTTTTCTAACATCGGCACGGGAATAACTGCTGCTTCATCGATCAGCAACACATCAGCATCGGGTAGTGTCTCCAGTAAAATATCTGGCGCATAAAATTCAAACGCCGAGTCTTTAAAATTAAAGCGACCTCGTGTAGCCACGCCAGATGGACAACATTTTTCCAGATGATAAAAAGCCGTGTCAGTGACAGATAACCGGGGGGCGGTAATAAGCACCTTAATGCGTTTGTGTTGCAATAATTTTGCAACTAGCAAACCCAGAGAAGCTGATTTCCCCCTGCCACGCCCTGATGAAAGCACGACACAGGAATCGCGCTCATCATTAATAAGACGAAACATCTCATTAACTGCGCTTTGCTGATCCTGGGTTTTATAACCGCGTTGTTCATACTCAACAACATTATTTTCCCGCGCTGTGTCGTCTATCTCTAAACTCGCCAGCCCATGCAACAGATTTGCATCAACCTTCGATTCATGAGCAAGATAAATCACAGCTGGAGACTGACTAAACATTTGGCTAGCGTATCGAGTGTAATGCCCCATATTACTATTCCAGGCATTTTCATCCGGCAATATAATTAACAACACGCCACCGCCGCATAGCACACCTGATACAATACCTAGCGCGTCCAGGCTAAATAACTGCCGCGCATCAAACACAACCAGGTCATACTCTTCGCCCAGGCACATTCTGGCTTTTTCATAAGGCAGGGCATTTTCCAGCCGGGATGATAGTACTAATTTTTTTGAGTAAGCCAGTTCATTAATAAACTGATCAAGATCTGCATCACAGCTAGCATGCTCAATATGAAAGACAACAGCAAGCCGGTGGCGGTGCTGCTTAAGTGTTGCAGCCGAATCTTCTATAATTTGATTTATTTTTTTTAGCAAAAACCAGCCGCCGCAGTGTTGAGTAAGGTAAGTATACAAAAAATAGTTTTTTCCGCCTGTTATTTTTCTGGTTTAACACTCAGTGCTTACATTGCATACTAAAGTTGCTTAAACAATAACTGTTACTCTGGCCGGTAATCAGCTAACCACTTTATAAACACTTCCTGGGGCATTGGTTTTGCCAGATAATACCCCTGCGCAATATCACAACCAAGTTCATTTAATGCATCAAGCGTTTCTTTATTTTCAACACCTTCGGCTACAACCTTAATTCCAAAACCATGGGCCATTTCTGTTACGGTTTTTACTATATGCTGATCCATAGAGTTTTCCAGCATATAACATACAAACGACTGATCTATCTTCAATTCATCCGCAGGAATATATTTAAAGTATGCCATTGAAGAGTATCCCGTTCCAAAGTCATCAATAGATATATTAAGACCCAATGCTTTTAATTCATCTAGCGCAATAAAGCTCGTGGACATATCCTCCATTAAGGCGCTTTCAGTTATTTCCAGGGTTAGCCTTGAGTGATCTACACTCCAGATTTGTAGCGCGCTTCTCACTGAGTCGACCAGGCCAGGATCTAAAAGCACTTTAGTCGATATATTGACCGCAACTTTTAAGGGGGGACTTTTCTCAGGCCAGTCATTAATCAACCTTAGAGCTGCATTTATTGTCCACCAGGAAATATCGTGAATTTGCCCCGTTTGTTCTGCCAGCGGTATAAATATATCTGGCCTGACAAAGCCTCTTTCTTTGTTTTTCCAGCGTATTAAAGCTTCAGCACCAAACAGTTCACCAGTCTCTAGAAAAACCTGTGGTTGAAAGTATATTTCAAATTCATCGCGATCCTGTGCATTTTCCAGCTCCACCTCAATATCCCAGGCATTAATCCCTACCTCTTTACTTTCACTTGAATAAACCGAGTATGACTGAATCCCTTTGCGTGCCTCCATCAATGCGATTTCAGCTTTTTGCAATAACCCCTGTATATCCTCTGAGTGATCGGGGTAGATTACAATCCCCATATCTGCTGTTGATTTGTGTTTGCAAGAATCAAGCTCAAAAGGTTCATCAAGGCTTGTTAGTAGTTTATTTGCCGCGAGCATCGCGTGACCTTCATTCAATATCTCTGGCAGAACCAGAACGAACTCAGAACTACCCACCCTTGCAATATAGTCATTCTTACGTGCCAGGTTTCTCAGGCGACTGGAAAATTGCTGCAATAAATCATCACCCGATGAAAAGCCATATGCAATATTTATTTTTCGAAAGTGGTTTATATTAATTAATATAATCGCCAGTTTTTTTCCATCAACACGGTGCGACTCCAGGAATTTTTCTAACTCATTAAAAAGTGACTGCCTGTCAGCCACATATGATGGCATTTCGTTCATAGAACTGCACCACCGAGCACCATTAACAACTGTTTAAATATCATTAAGTTAATCATATGTAAAACTGCTCAGGATCTATTCCATAAACACCAGGCTCTACACTTTTTAAAATATCTAATGAATCTCCATTTTCGGTGGTCAGCTCTGTATAAAGATTTATCACTTCAAATTCATCATATACATTTTTATCTTCATCGAGTAAAAGCATAATCTGAGGCCTTAGACGCCAAACCCTGTGCTGTACCACCACAACGCCTACCCTGCCATCCGTTAGTTCTACAACTGTCCCTACAGGGTATATACCAACCACCTGAATAAACTGCTCAACCAACTCGGCCTGAAAATCAAAATCGCGCCATTCATATAATTTTTTAACCGCATCATGGGGTGACATAGCAGGTACGTAAGGACGCTCAGAAATTATTGCATCATAGCAATCAACAATTCCTGCAATTTTTCCAAAAACAGGAATAGCATCTCCGCTAATTCCATATGGATACCCCCCACCTTTATGCCTTTCATGGTGTGTATTTATCATTTCAACAATATCTTTATTCAAACCACTAATTGATGACACAATCTCAACGCTTAAGCCAACATGCTGTTTTACTAATTTAAATTCATACTGATTAAATCTACGAGTATTATTAATGAGTTTTTCGGGCAATCTCATTTTACCCACATCGAGCAATAAGCCACCAATTGCCAGTGACTGTAAATCTTTTTTAGGCAAGCCCAGGTGGCGCCCAAAGGCTACTGCCCACACAGACGTACTCACACTATGGTTGTAGGTGTAGTTATCTTTTGATTTCATTCTGGTCAGCCAGGCAAACGCATCCGGATTCCGGATAACACTATCCACCATGGGCGCAACTGCTTTTTTTAAGGATGGGAAATCCAGTTTTTTATTATTAGTGATATCCACCATAATACTTTCAGCTATATTTGATAACGCACCATGGCAACCCCTGGCATCTTTAAGTTCGTCATCAAATGATGTCTCGTCTTTATAATTCCTCGGTTTCTTATTAATTAAAAGCGCTTTTCCCTCTTCACTGCTTAATGCTTTCTGGCTAAACTCCGGGGGCTCCTCAGTACGAGTTTTACTTAGCTCAACATCGATATACACATATTCGCAGTACTTTAAGAGCTCGTTAATATCATCATCTGAATTAATAAAAAAACCCTGTAAAACATAGGGCGTTTCTAGCCAGGGTCTGTCCAGGCGTGACACATACATACCCAGCTCAAGGTCTGGTAACCTGACTTTGACTTCCTTTAAAGACATTAGCTATACCAATATATGAGGCTGCCCGCATGACAGCACATAGAAAACGATTTATCTTTTAAGATCACTTCAAATATAGCCTAGATAGTTACTGCTCGTATGAGGCAATGCTTTTTGTTCAATTACATAAGGCTCATTTTTGTTTTATATGACAGCTGTTAGCAAGCTAAACCGAACTATAAATTAAAGGTACGCTATAGAAATATAAACCAAAGGGTCACATTTCTTTACAGTTTACAACACTTTAATTGCACTCGGAACATTTTAAGACTTTTATTACTAAAAATATCAATAACTTATCTAATTGGCTCAGCACTTGCAAGTATATTAAAAAATGCGTGGTGGTATCAATTATTAATTAAAAATCATTATAAATGGATAAAAAATGCAATACTTACCTAAACTCTCTTCTTTAGTGGCTATAAGCCTTTTTGCGAGCTTAACGTTCAATGCACAAGCGGCAATTGTTAATGTTTCAAGCCTTTCTGTAGATACGGTCAGCGCCAGTGTTACAGCCATCGAACCAATAACAGGCACGACACAGTTAAACACTGGTACTAGCATAAGCCTGATACCCCCAGCGGATATTCAGATGGGTAGTTTTCAAAGCTCTATTTTTGAATTTACCAGCACTTTTACTGATGGCAGTTTTGTCGGTACAGTTTACAGCGCTGCGCTGCCCGGCGTTAATGCGCCTTCCGCCTCAGTCGACACTCAAATGGGCACTTTTGATAGCGTAGACCTAAGTAGCCTACGTCTGAGCGGAATAGTAACCCTGAATGCTCCTTCCCTTGGTAGTAACCTGAGTTTTGATACCGAACTCTGGCCCATTACAACGATGCCAGACACCAGTACTTATAATGCATTAACAGGTGATTTTAGCCTGGGCTGGTCGCTTTCCGATTTGATAAACTTTGACACAACATTTAGTACGTTGACCCTGGATACCACTGTAGACTTCACAATCTCCGGTAATGCGAGTGTTGTACCTGTTCCCGCCGCTTTCTGGTTATTTGCATCAGGTATACTGGGAATTGCTGGATTACTAAAACGAAAATAAACCCAGTATTTATTTCCATTCATAACATTGACCCAAATTAACCCAAGGGGTGATTTCTAATCCTTTGGGTTACAGTTATAGCTCACAGTTAAACATCAACACATTTAATCCTGCTTCAAATACCTGCTACTGATTTTTCTCAATATATTGACGAATAAATTTACGATGTTCATTCACATCGCAGGAAGCAACATTAAACCGCATCCATTCTGTGGGTTCATGATGTGGCCTGAACAGGTTACCTGGCGCTAGCATAATTTCTTTTGCTGATGCTTCGCTGGCCATCTCGATCATATTTATATGAGCAGGCATTTTTACCCAGATAAACATTCCCCCTTTGGGCTCTAGATAGGGCGACAAACCGATTCGGTCAAAGTAATCCAGGGTTTTCTCCTGCCCTTGTTGTAAGTTTTTATGAAGACGGCTCAGGTATTTTCTATATTGACCACTCACCAGCATTTCATAAATTACTCTCTCATTGGTTTCTGAAGTAGTTATCCCGGAAAGCAACTTCAGGTCGGTTAATTGCTGAACAACTTCTGCCGATGCTGCAATATAACCCACTCTAATAGACGAAGAGATAGTCTTGGAAAAGCTACCAATATAGATAACACGATTGAGTTGATCGAGTGTTGCAAGACGACTTATTTTCTCTGCATGAAAATCACCATACACATCATCTTCAACTATAACCATTTTGTGAGCTTCAGCCAGCTGCAACAACCTGAACGCGACAGACTGGCTAATACTCGCTCCGGTAGGATTATGTAAAATAGTATTTGTAAAAAACAGTTTAGGCTTATGAGCTTTAAGTAACTGTTCCAGTTTTGTAGTATCTGGCCCATCATTATTCCAGGGCACACCGACAATTTTGGCACCATAGGATTTTAGTGTTCCATAGAGAATAAAATACCCCGGATCATCAACAAACACTGTATCCCCAGGACGCACGTAATACCTGGCCACTAAATCCAGCGCATGAGTTGCACCGTTCGTTAATAGTAGTTGCTCAGCTTGCAGGTAAATACTCAACTCACTAAGACGCTGCTGCAATATCTGGCGCAGGAGAGAGTAACCTTGAGGGGCTCCATACCCCGTTAAGTATTCAGCGTTTTTTTGTGCGATTGCGCGCAGGCTTTTCTGGATTCCACCTGAATCCATCCAGTCATGGGGTAACCAGCCGGCGCCCGGCGCATGCACTCTACCTGGCTGATTTAATGCGTTACGTAATAACCAGAGCACATCCATGGCTTTATCCAGTTTGATAGAGGGTGTTACTCTCCCTGGAGACTTTCTTTGAGCCATGACATAAAAACCGGAGCCAGGCCGGGACTCTAAATAGGCACCTGCAACCAGGCGGTCATAGGCCTGCACAACGGTGAATCGACTCACACCATGCGCAACACCAAAACCCCGAATAGACGGCATTCGAGTGCCACTTCGCAGCGCTCTATTCTCAATTAGTTTCTGCACACCCTGAACTATCTGTTCGGTTAATGGCGTTTCAGAGGTCTTATCCAGTGTCATCAGGTTCATTTACTTACTAACTGTATCGGTTTTATTAACAGTACAGTTTTTAAATCATCTTTAAAATTGTACATGTATTGTCAGGAAACTGAGGATTAATCTAACTCACCTGGAGGATACATACAATGAAAACCACAAATCAGCGCAATGAAAACTTTGGGCTTTTGCTTGGCTTTTTAGCCATTAGCGCTTTTAGCGTCACATTACCCGCAACACGCATGGCGGTTCTTCATCTAGACCCTGTATTCGTAGGTCTGGGACGGTCACTATTGATTGCATTTCCTGCACTAGCATTACTCTACTGGCTGAAAACACCACTCCCTAAAGGCAGGCAATGGCTTAGTCTTCTGCTCATTTCTGCGGGCGTTGTTTTGGGGTTTCCTCTGCTCACCTCCATTGCCATGCAAACAACCGGGGGAGCACAGGGTGGAATTGTTGTATCTGTACTACCGTTAATTACGGCAATCGCCGGTGCACTAATGACTGGACAGAGACCATCTACAGGTTTCTGGATTATGGCCATACTGGGCAGCGCTCTTGTATTTATCTATTTATTATTAATGGGGCAGGGAGAACTTTCACAGGGTAGCCTGATTTTACTTGGTGCATCGGTTCTATGTGCGATTGGTTATGCTGAAGGCGCAAAACTATCCCGTGAACTTGGTAGCATTGAAGTTATTTCATGGGCACTTGTGGTCTCAATGCCATTTTCAATTGCACCGGTGATTTATACATGGCCAGAAAACACACAAGCTATACCCTGGCAGGCATGGAGCGCTTTTCTGTACATTAGCATCATTAGTCAGTGGTTTGCATTTATGGCCTGGTATCATGGCCTTGCGCTAGGTGGAGTAGTACGAGTGAGTCAGGTTCAGTTATTACAACCTTTCCTGACCTTGTTTGTGGCAGCAATGCTGCTTGGGGAATCAATTACCCTGTTAATGTTTTTATTCTCAGCCGCTGTTGTATTCACTGTCGCCGTGGGTAAAAAAATGCCGGTATACAACTAAGCAGCAATAATGTTCGTGTGGTTTACTAACTGACATAAAGTCACTGTGTAAATCACACGACATTACTTTTTTATAACTGAATGGCTAACTACGCTTTTGCAGATCGAGCAAAACGTGACACGCTAACAAATCCAATAAGACCGGAAAACAATAGCCAAACTGAAGCAGGCAAAGGAACCGGTGTCGGTACAAAATTTGTCATTGTCATCGAGGTAATGTCAAAGTTAGCACTGTTCCCTGCCAATGGCCCAGCGATCATTGGCGAACCACCAATATTGTCACTGATTAAAGGCAGATCACCTGTTAATAACTCTCCAAGGCATGCATCTGTAACTCCCGCATCACATGAACCAATAAAAGACGTATCCCAGTCAAGCGTGGCAAAGAATGCCGGGCCAATCTGCAAGGTGCCATTCATAATATCATTACTTGCTGGAATAATTCCACCAATGGTATCCCTGGCATCCAGTGTTTTACCAATCTCAAACAAACCCGCCTCAAGACCTCGCATTAAACCCGCTGTTTCAAAGACCGTACTAACGGGTATGCCAGTATAGCCATTCCAGTTAAACAACATATTAGAAACAACAAACGAATCTACTGCGCGATTAGTGGTAGGATCAATACCCCCTAAGCCTCCATCCAGTCTCATTGCATTTGCAAAGTCTGTGACTACGACGTCATGCCCCTGAAACTGAAAGCTATCGACCGTACCTCCACCAAGAAACGCAACCGTGTCAAAAAACAGAGTACCTGAAATTTGAGTTCTCATACCATTACCCCAGGCAGGATCGTTCATAAACTGGGGGCTGGTATTTTGAACCGCCTCACCCTGAGGGTCTAGAAGCGTGAACAGCCCTTCAAAATCAAACTCAAGGATTGCCGCTGACAGGTTTGCTGAAGCACTTAGCATTCCCGCTAATGTTAAATATTTTAATGTATTTAGTTTCATTTTTAGTTCTTCTTATTAGATTAAATTCAAATCAAAAAAACATAACGAAATTCTCACTCAAAAACACTCTCAAATTTAGTCGTGTTTTTTATAGACCGCATCCTTGTGTCTGCCTTTAAAAAATGCCCTGGCGGCACTTGCCATAAGGCGAGCTTTTTCCGCTTTAGTAATTATGTCTTCACTCACCAGGTCTTTAAGCGCATCACGTACACAGCTTAAGTATTTTTTACCCTTCCATGAGGCATCATAACTACAGGGAATTTCTGGCAATAGAATTTTCTCAGAGGCTTTAAGTCCGTAGTAACGATTTCTAACACCGCCCGGCCATAATACATCCACAGTACCCTCATCTGCTTCCCCAAGCCCAACATTCACCACAAGACTATCCTGGGAAGCATAACTGGCACCACCTAATACAGGCTGCATAATGGTTTTTCCTTCTTCAGGTGTAAAATAAACAATCGCACCGATAGCATCTCGATTAACCCTTGCGCCTTCAACTATCCCAACGGTTCCCATTAACTCAATCTTGGCCCAGTGTTTTTCATTATCAGCACTGTTTATTTCTACCGAAAGTGTTCCATCTACTGGGTCCATACCATTCCAGACGAACTCTGTCTGACTAATTGGAGTGAACGCTGGAAAGAAAAACGCCGTTGCATCTGCATCACTGCCCCATTGAACAGGGTAAGGAACTAATGGCATTGGGGCTGGTGTATCTGCACTTGAAACTGAAACCAGATCAATAAAACCATCGTTATTTAAATCACCCGCAGCTAAGCCCTGCACCATTCTTTCTGAATGATTAGTTGAACCCACTAATGCCTGCAAATCATATTTGAAATTAGCATTACCATCATTTTGCATTAGAACGCCCGGGTTCGAAGCTTCAATTAATGGACCGCCATCCCCACCGCCATAATAAATAATGTCAGTATCGCCATCATTATTATAATCGGTCATTACAGTGCCCCAACCAAATACGGTCGATACAACAGTGCCTAAACCAGGCTCTTTAAAAGTTCCGTCTGGCTGCCCCATAAACCAGCGAGAGGCATAGGTACCTAATTCATAGGGTAAGGGCCTGGGGAATACGGATAGAACATAATCACCAACATTGGTTGCAAAAATATCCATGTGACCATCAGAATTTAAATCACCGAACGACAGACCTTTCCAGTCACCATAAAGATTGGTACCAACTTCTACACTTACATCTGTGAATTTTCCAGTGCCGTCATTTTTCATTACGTGAATAAAGCCACGGTCAACACCGCCCTGAATTTCGGGTAAAACACCACCGCCCTGATCATCCACTGAAACAATATCAACATCGCCATCCTGGTCGTAATCAACTAATGAAATTGCCCAGGTAACTCCCGCTGCACCTGCAGCATGTTCTGGAAAACCAGCCAGCTCTTTAATACCAGAAGTGACACTGACATCTTCAAATTTATTATCAGCCTGGTTTAAAAATAACTGGTTATGATCATTGAAGCCAAAAGCATTAAATATTGCTATTCGGTTATCCCAGGTATCCGAGGTATTTGCAATTGCAACATCCAGTAAACCGTCGCCATTTACATCACCCATGGCGCATGAAGCTGGATAACGTGCACCCGCAGACATTCCGCTGGAGACGGTAATATCATTAAATGTGCCATCACCCTGGTTTTCAAATAAGCGATTTGATTCACCACTACTCAGCACATACAGGTCATGGTCTCCATCATTATCAATGTCGCCATAACAAACACCGGCACTATCCATATCAGCAGCACCTACTCCTGCATATGAAGCCATATCTATAAATGATAGCTCCCCCGTTTCTTTTAACTGATTGCTATATAACGAATTCGCTGAGCCCGGACCATTTGTGATATACATATCCATATCACCATCTTTGTCATAGTCGAGAATGGCAACGCCTGGCGCGCCCCTGGACTTTAGGGGAACCAGCGCGAGATCAAACATTGTAACAACCGGCTGCGACTTTAACTGATCCCATATTACGTCACGAGCAGACTCTGTTCTTCTATAATCCAGCCCCATACTTACATCACTAACAATATCTTTAAATGTTACACTTTCTGACTCTTCACTCGCCTTTACATTCATCGATGCGCTGAGCAGAAAACCAGTCGCTAAACTTAAGTTTAGCGCTATTACCCTGTGATTTTTTTTATTGAACATTTCAACACTCTCTATTTTTTATTTTTATAAAAACATTCAGTTTGAAAGATAGTACCTGCAAATATGACTCTATTTTTTAAATCATATTCACAGGCTTATTGAGAAATAACTTTAAGGGTCGAGCATGCTTCGGTTAAAGTCGATCCCTCAACCAAAGTAGCTCGACAAACTGGTCACTATTAAGAACTGTGCTTTTTATGCTTACCTTTTTTATGACCTCGCAAAGCACTTCCTAAAAGACGTGCAGCCGTTTTTTTGTCAATCACATGCTCATCAACCAGCTCATCCAGGGATTCACGCACACACTCCTGGTAATCTTCCTCATCCCAGTCTGCGTCTACACTGCATGGAATTTCTGGAAGCATTACATGACTTAAGGCTTTCACACCATAGTAGCGATTTACTGTACCGCCCGGCCATAAAACTTCCAGGGTACCTCGACTGGCCTCACCCATTCCAGCATGTACTTTAAGGCTGTCCTGAGAAGCATAACTTGCACCACCGACAACCGGATACATTGAAGGCTTACCGTCTTTAGGCGTAAAGGTTACAACCGCACCAATACCATCCCTGTTTGACTGACCCTCTGAGATCAGTCCCACTGTTCCCATGAGTTCAACACTGATCCAGTTATTGCCATTATCAGCACTGTTCACTTCAATGGATAAGGTTCCGTCACTACCTGTCATACCACTCCAGGTAAACTGCCCTGGCCCTATGGGTGTAAATGATGGGAAGAAAAATGCAGTATCATCCGCCTGGCTGCCATATTTAGTTGAATATGGAACCAACGGCAAAGGTTCAGGCATATCAAAGTTAGAGACCGTTATGAAATCAACAAAACCGTCATTATTAATATCGCCACTTGCCACACCTTGCACATTTCGTCTTGAATGATTAGTTGATTGAGACAATGCATCCAGATCATAACTAAAGTTAGCCATGCCATCATTTCTTAACACAGTACCCGGATTAGATGCATCAACAAATGGGCCTATATCAATACCGCCATAAAAAATAATATCGGT
>Ga0316207_10002282_pt1 | contig 20186 bp, 14 predicted proteins | sample 6weekpyrite_MG_FD_204943 | JGI IMG/M metagenome (GOLD analysis project Ga0316207, IMG submission 204943) | Microbial mat bacterial communities from mineral coupon in-situ incubated in ocean water Damariscotta River, Maine, United States -... | ecosystem: Environmental > Aquatic > Marine >...
GGTCAGGGTTGTTATATTTGTCTGACGCAATGACCGGAACAATTTCTTCATCAAGGATGCGATAGCTTTGGTAACCGGGGCAGTTTCCGTCGCCGTATAAAACAGCCACATCGGTATTCGCGGAAGAAAAATCAGCAAACGTTAATCCGGTGACGATATTTAATTGAATATCAGCATGCTTTTCGGTGAAGCCTCCAAGCCGGGGGATTAACCAACGTGACCCAAATGTTGGCAACAAACCAAGTGTTAACACGCGGTCTTCTGCTCCCCAACTCATGAGGCGCATGGTTTCTTTTTCTAGTGTATCCAAAAGGGGCGCTAAGGTTTGTGCAAACTGATGTGCAGCATCTGTAGGAATTAAGCGCTTACGCTCTCGTTTAAAAAGTTGCTGTCGGGTGAAAGTTTCCAGATTCCCAATTTGACGGCTAACGGCACTTTGCGTCAGGTTCAACTCTTCAGCAGCCCGCGTTACAAGCCCATGTTTTATTACGGTTTCAAAGCACTCTAGTGCTGTTATTGATGGTAGTTGGCGTTTCATGACTTAGGTATATCATCCAAATTTCGTGTGTAACATGATTTTTTGTAATGACTGTAGTTGCAAATATTACTTTATTGGTGGGATAAAGCGCATTATATATTCGCCAAAATCATTTATTGCCTGCCGAAGGAATGTGAATATGTCATCGAAACCTCAATTTAACTGGGAAGACCCGTTTCTTCTTGAAGATCTGCTTTCGGAAGAAGAGCGTTTGATCAGAGATAGCGCTCGCGATTACTGCCAGAGTAAGTTGATGCCGAGGGTTCTAGAGGCTGCACGGCACGAAAAATTTGACCGCGAAATCATGAACGAACTCGGTGAGATGGGTTTGCTGGGGGCAATGTTACCAGAAGAGTATGGTGGTTCTGCTGTAAATCATGTGGCGTATGGGTTGATTGCGCGTGAAGTTGAGCGTGTTGATAGTGGCTATCGCTCGGCTATGAGCGTACAGGCTTCGTTAGTGATGTACCCAATTTATTCTTACGGCAGCGAAGAGCAGCGTAAAAAATATTTGCCTAAGCTTGCAAGCGGTGAATGGGTTGGCTGTTTCGGCCTTACTGAGCCTGATCATGGGTCGGACCCGGGGGGAATGAAATCCCGCGCAGAAAAAGTAGATGGTGGCTATAAACTTACCGGTAATAAGATGTGGATTACAAATAGCCCGATCGCAGATGTGGCTGTTGTGTGGGCTAAGCTGGACGGTAAAATCCGCGGCTTTATCCTTGAGCGTGGCATGGAAGGTTTTTCTACGCCTAAGATTGAAGGTAAAATGTCACTTCGGGCATCCATCACGGGTGAAATTGTAATGGACAGCGTTTTTGTGCCTGAAGAGAACCTGTTGCCAAATGCATCGGGCCTTTCTGGGCCGTTTGGCTGCTTGAATAAAGCACGCTACGGTATTGCTTGGGGGGCGCTTGGTGCTGCTGAATTCTGCTGGCATGCAGGTCGCCAATATACATTGGACCGAAAGCAGTTTGGTCGTCCTTTAGCCCAGACACAGCTCGTACAGAAAAAACTTGCTGACATGATGACAGAAATTACTCTCGGTTTGCAGGCGTGTTTGCGTGTTGGCCGTATGCTTGATGAGGGCAAAGCTGCGCCTGAGAATATCTCACTGATCAAGCGTAATAGCTGTGGAAAGTCACTTGAAATTGCACGCATGGCTCGGGATATGCACGGCGGCAACGGCATTTCTGATGAGTTCCATGTAATTCGTCATATGGTGAATTTGGAAACAGTAAACACCTATGAGGGCACATACGATGTGCACACATTGATTTTAGGCCGCGCTCAGACCGGCCTTCAGGCTTTCATGTAAGGCTTGGTTGATGGCAGGACCTCTACAAGGCATTCGTGTACTCGACCTAAGCCGTATTTTGGCTGGCCCTTGGGCTACGCAGTGCCTTGCAGATTTGGGTGCCGATGTAATTAAAATCGAGCGCCCGGAAAAGGGTGATGATACGCGCGCATGGGGGCCTCCATTTTTTGGCGAGGGCGATGATGCCTTGGCTGCTTATTATATGAGTGCAAACCGGGGTAAACGGTCTGTTGCCATTGATATTGCTTCGCCCGAAGGCCAAGAAACTATTCGGAAGATCGTGGCGCAGTCAGATGTAGTGGTTGAAAACTTCAAGGTGGGTGCTTTGAAGCGCTACGGCTTGGACTATGACAGCCTTAAAGCTATAAATCCGGGTTTAATTTACTGTTCTATAACCGGTTTTGGCCAAACCGGCCCCTATAAAGACCGGCCTGGCTATGACCTGATGATTCAGGCAATGGGCGGCTTGATGAGCGTTACGGGCGAGCCTGATCATGTGCCCGGCGGAGGCCCTGTGAGGGCAGGTGTCGCTGTTACAGATTTGTTCACCGGGCTATATAGTGTGGTTGGCATTTTAGGGGCACTTCATCACCGAGAAAAAACCGGAGAAGGCCAACATATTGATATGGCTTTGCTGGATACTCAAGTCGCTGTGCTTGCCAATCAGACGCTTAGTTATCTGGTATCAGGGAAAGCGCCTGAACGGCAGGGGAACTCTCATCCCGCTATTGTTCCATATCAATCTTTCGCCACCAAGGATGGCCATATGATCCTTGCAGTTGGCAACGATAGCCAGTTCAAAAGCTTTTGCAGTGTAGCTGGTATGCCAGCACTAGCAGAGGACGAACGATTTGCAACCAATCCTCAGCGTGTTGCAAACCGGGAAGAGCTGGTGCCCATTGTAGCGGGGCTTGTAAAGGGCCGCACAACCGACGAGTGGGTTGATGTGTTGGAGCGCGCCAATGTGCCCGGAGGACCAATTAATACATTGGACCGTGTGTTTGCTGATGAGCAAGTAAAAGCACGCGGGCTTGAGCTTGCCTTGGAAGACAGTATTGGGCGAGTATTACCAGGGGTTGCCAACCCTATTCGCTATTCAAACTCAACGATCACATATAATCGTCCTCCTCCACGTCTTGGTGAAGACACGGAAGAGGTATTGCAAGAGTTAGTTGGTGTGCTTTCAAGCAATGTTGAGAAAAAGGCCTAGCCTTTTTTGAAAGTTACACCGGGTTGCGGTGTGGTGTTGACGGTTAAATCAAAAACATCCGGGCGGCTGTAGTGGCCATTTGTGTCGAGAGTTTGTGCTTGTTCGCGCTGAATGGCTAAATCGATTGCTCCAAATATCGTCGCAGGCTCATCAAACACTGGCTTGGTGATATAACTGCCGTCTGCTGCAATAATTGCACTGCCGCCAGCGTGAATAAGGCTATCAGCATCTCCCGGCATGGCTTCCAGCAAAGCTAGCGCCTCAGGTTCGTTCACATTAAGCGACTTGAAGCCAGCAATCACATCCCGCTTGCGCATATATGATCCTGCAGCCACAACGGCACAGCGGCCTTCAAAGGCATAATGTCTACTAGCGATTTGATGCATATCTTTCACGACAGGCCACTGTGCAACATGAATAGCTTCTTCAAGGCTGTGCATGGCAGCTCGGGCAAGTGGCATCCAGTGTTCCCAGCATATAAGATTGCCAAGCTTGCCCCACGGTGTATCAACAGCAATAAGGGTTGAGCCATCACCGCGGCCCCACACCAGCCGTTCGGTATAGGTTGGTATTAGTTTGCGGTGAGGCGATGGGGCTTTTGCATTTGGTGAGAAAGTAAAACTTGTGTTGTAGAGTGTGTTCCCTGCACGCTCATGTGTACCCATAACAATATATACATCAAGTTCTGTAGCCAGAAGTTGTAAGACAGCTAGATGTTGATCACCTGTTACAACACTGTTTTCGGCGAGTAATCGGTATAGAGCTTTTGCACCTTTATGGTCCCATAAGGCGGCTTCTGGAGAAAAGTCTAGCCAAACCGGATAGCCGGGTAACCAGCATTCGGCGAAACATACGATATCAACGCCTTTTTCAGCAGCCTTTCGGATGCAGCCAACAGCCTTTTCAAGGCTTGCCTCAAGGTTTAGGAAAACCGGTGCCTCTTGGATAATAGCCAAAGTTGGGTTGTCGCTCATCAAGGCTGTTCCTTTGTTTTAAAAGTATCGGCTGATATTGAAGGAAAATAGAGTGTCTTGTTGGCCTGAAAAATGGCCTGCGTCGTGCCGAATCGCTGCATTTGCCTCAACCTGCCAACCAATGATAGAGGCCCGGTAAGCCGCTTCAATGGCAATTTCCCGGCCTGATGGTGCCAAGGATATTCGTTGGTTTGAAAAAATAACTGCCCCGGTGTCAGCGTTTAGGCTTTGGCCTGATGTTAATAAGGCAGAGGCGTTTTCAACCCGCAAAGGCTGATGGACCATCAAAGTAAAGCTGTCGTCTTTTATTATGGCATTTGCCATGGAGGCTTTTATTTGGAATGCACTACTGGTGATAAGGCCTATATCACTGATCAGACTTTGTACATTTCTACTGCTAGGATCAGTTACAGCAAGTGTTGCACGGCTTTCAAATGTGATGGTTTGGCTTAATTTTCGGCCACCAGAAATCGTAAGCCAGCTCGTCGTTGCGCCGTTCCCAAATTGTAATGCGCCTGTTGATTGCCCACCAAATAAACTGCTTTCTTCAATGCTGGCACCAATTTCAGTACTGAGACGTTGATTGCCAATATAGTGATCTAAGCGCATAGCAAAGGAAGTGACACTGCTAGTTTGCTGCATGGTTTTTAAAGGATGCAGGGGTTGGCCGTGATTTTGTGATCGGGAAACGCCAAACCATAAATCAGTGTTTGTCGATACAGGGTTATTGACAGCAATATAGACACCGCTGCCTGTGGGCAGGCTAGTATCATTTGCTCCAGTGAGTGAAAAATTATCTGCTACGGCTTCTGCATATGGCTCGCGAGCAAGGGCTGAACTTAGAGAGCGCCCGGTACCAACATACCATTTTTTATTGTCTATCTGGCCCGCGAACTCAAACACAGCATCAATAGTAGGGATGAAGTCTTGCTCTGCTTGGCCAGCAAGTGCGAAGGCCGGTGTACTGCGAGTGTCTCGATTTAGGGAATAATTTAACTGCCCGGCAGTGGCTAAACCTAATGATGCTGATTGCCAGTTTCTGCGGGCATTGAGCCGGGCCTCAATGTTTGTTCGGCCCTCAGGGCTGGTAATAAGTTTGGAAGCATTGACAAAGAAATCGCGGCCATAATCATCAAGGATCATTGTTTGTGAAAGGGCTTGTGAAAGCCCTTTAGCATCGCCAAACGCTGGTGCGAGTTGTACTGCTGCTGCGCTAACAGCTTGCGGCGGTGCGGCAGATACAGCCAATTTGGCTTGGCCTATTGGCTGAAGGGCGGCCTCAAGATTTAGCAGGCCGTTACCGTACACTTCATCAATGCCGGGGGCACCCAAATCGGTTGCTGTTTCAAAAAGAATATCAGCAAGTTCGCGTCCTGTAAGAGAGGGCCAGCGTGATAAAACCACAGCCGCCGCACCGCTAATATAAGGGGCAGCAAAGCTGGTACCATTGCCAATAACAATGCCATCTGTCCAAGGGAAGGCAACCTGCCCACCGGGGGCCACCAGATAGTGAAAACGGCTCTCGCCGCTACCTGCTTGATCCGAAAAATTAGAAAGTGTGAGGTCTTCATTCACTGAACCAGCAATAATGTAGGCACCGGGACCACTGTTTAACAAGCCTTGCTGTGATAATCGTGCAATTGCATCCAGATTTGAAAGAGATGGCTCAAGATCTGAGTTGTTACCAGCAGAGGAAATGACCAAACCTCCTAGCGCAACAGCGGTAGTATCATATTCAATTGTATAGCCTAGGCTTACAATAGGTGGGTTTTCAATGATGTCATCTTCATCATACCCAAAGGACTTATTGAAGATACGTGCGCCGCGATTGAAGGCATATGTCCATGGGTCTGAAATGGTGTAGAGCACACCGTCAAAAACTTCCTGGCGGCTATTAACTCCTGAAAAAAAATCAACAGCAAGAACCGAGGCATCAAATGCAACGCCGTGAATACCATTATCATTTTTGAGGCCAGCTGCGGTTGTCGCCACTGCATGGCCGTGTGGTGTGTCTGTCGCAGGCTCTCCAATTTGTGCCTCATAGATAGCCACATTTTTAGGGACAGGCCCCACGCTTCCGGGGTGAAGGTTCAGCTCATTTGATGCGTGATTGAAGTTAAAGTCGATGACTGCAATTAAGGCATTTTCACCGGTATAACCTAGGGCATAGGCTTCGGCTGCGTTGATAGCATCAAGGCCCCAGCTTAAATTAAATTCGCTGGTTTTGAAGCTTGCTACAATGTTGGGATCAGGGGCTGGGTTTTCTGTGGGCGGTGTCGGTGCTGGGGGTGTTGCTATAGGGGCAGGCGCATTGTTTCCTCCTCCGCCGCACGCACTAACACTGAGGCAAAGTGCGGTAATCAATGCAAATTGTGAAAAATCGGCCCTTCTTGGCATGCCACTCTGTCCCCTGGTCGAATTTACGCTTAAAGGTAATCAAAAACACACTATCCAGATAGCTGCTTAGTGAATAGCCTAAACCTTTATAATGCTATTTTGAGACCAATTTCAGCTTATGCAAGATGCGATGAATGCAAAGCGATTTTAACTACACGAAAGTGTGAAATGAAGGTGATATTAACCAGAATGAATTTGCCTTTAGGTATGCGGCTAAGGGAGATTAATTATGGAAAAAATACCTTTTAAAATGCGTTACGGGGTTGTTGCTTTTATTGTTGCCTTCGTACTTGCGTTTGCAGTCTCGGGCACTATTTATGCTGATGAACCGATCCATACGGGAATGTTCAATGACCATGCAGTGAGTGGTTTCGATACGGTTGAATATTTTAAAAGTGGCAAAGCTACCAAAGGTAAAAAGGCATTTATGCTTGATTATATGGGGGCAGAATGGCTTTTTGCTTCCAAAGAAAACCTCGAGACTTTTAAAGCCGCGCCAGAAAAGTACATGCCGCAATATGGTGGATACTGTTCTTGGGCTATGGCACGTGGACACACTGCGGATAGTGACCCTGAGGTATGGAAAATTGTGGATGGTAAATTATACCTAAATTACAATGCCAAGGTTCAGACAAAATGGGAAAAGAATATGTCTCTTCACATTATGCAAGCTGATGAAAAATACCCTGATGTTGTTGACCTAGATGAGCAGTAATTTCCTTCATTAATCTTTAGTATGGCCAGATCAAGTTCAGGTGAGAGGCCTTGTTGCTGATAGTAAAGTCGGTAAGGATAATTCTTAAATATTCTAAGGAGGTATCCGTGAAGCAACTAGTTGGGTTTTTAGTGGCATGTATGCTGTTCTCTGCAGGGGCTAGTTCGCAACAGGCTAGCAAACCTGCAACACTGGGTATAAATCATTTGGGTTTAGCAGTCACAGATCTAGATAAATCGGCATCTTTCTTTATCAATACGCTGGGCTGGCGGCGTGCAGGCGGTGACCCAGCATACCCCGCAATTTTTGTTACGGATGATAAATCATTCGTAACTTTGTGGCGTGTTGAAGACCCCGCTTCGGCAATCCCATTTGACCGCCGGAAAAATGTGGGTTTGCATCATTTGGCTTTCACAGTTGATAGCCTTGAGGCATTACATGAGCTACACGCCAAATTTTTGAAAACCGAAGGTGTAGTTATAGAATTTTCCCCTGAGTTTATGGGCAATGGTCCAACAACGCATATGATGATCCGCGAGCCATCTGGTAACCGTTTGGAATTTGTTGTGCCTGGTGGCCGTATCCGTGCTGCGGCAGCGGCTAAAAAATGATGCACAAATAAATATCAGAACTGCCCGCATAAGAAGGTTTCTATGCTCTGATATGTTGCAATAATGGTGCTACTACACAGGTCGACTGCGCCATTTTGACTTATTTCTTCTTCAGTTGCTTTTAATTACTTCACTTTGCGCCATATTCTGGCAATAGATATGACTTGCTTGTTTAGTTTCAGGTTCTAATGACCGATGGGGAGTAACTTATGAAGTTTTGGAACAAAGTTTCACTTGGTGCAGCCGCGATAATCAGTGGCAGCATTTCTGTGCTAGCGCAGAGCGCTCCCCTTATCACATATGATAGTCAGCACCATCCAACGCTTGCTAAAAATGGGATGGTTGTAAGCCAGGAACATTATGCCAGTGAAGCTGGGCTGGAAACTTTAAAGGCTGGCGGTAATGCGGTGGATGCCGCTGTGGCTACAGGCTTTGCACTGGCCGTTACCCATCCCCAAGCCGGCAATATCGGCGGCGGTGGCTTTATGATGGTTTATTTAAAAGATCAAAATAAAACCATCGCTATTGATTACCGTGAAATGGCTCCTGCGGCTGCGACACGGGATATGTTTCTAGGTGCTGACGGTGAAGTTGATCGGCGCATGGCTTTCTTCAGCTATAAATCCAGCGGTACTCCAGGCACAGTGAAAGGCCTTGTTGAGGCGTTGGAAAAGTACGGGACTCTTTCACTAGAAAAAGTTATGGCACCAGCTATTCGTTTGGCGGAAGAGGGCTTTCCCATGACATGGGGGCTTGAAGAATCGCTCACACGGTATCAGAAGCGTCTAAAATCGGATGCTACAAGTGCCACATATTTTTATAAGCCAGACGGCTCACCTTATCAGACAGGCGAGTTGTTCAAGCAACCTGATTTGGCCAAAACCTTAAAAGCCATCTCGGCAAACGGTGCAGCAGGCTTTTATGAAGGCTGGGTTGCTGACCGCCTTGTTGAAACAATGCAAAAGGGTGGTGGCCTTATCAGCCATGAAGACCTGAAAGGCTATGAAGTTAAGTACCGACAGCCAATCGAGGGCAGCTTTCGCGGCATGAAGGTTGTGACGATGCCGCCCCCATCTTCAGGTGGCATTCACATTGTTCAAATGTTGAATGTGCTAGAGGGCTGGGACCTTAAAGGGTTAGGGCATAATAGTGCGGCCTACATTCACCGGATGGCCGAAACCATGAAATACGCTTATGCAGACAGATCAAAATATCTGGGTGACCCTGACTTCTTTGAAGTGCCAGTGAAAGCACTAACTAGCAAGGGTTACGGCGCTAGTATTCGAGGTAAAATTGACCTAACCAAAGCAACCCCCTCAACTGAAATCTCTCCGGCTTCCAAGTTGCCAGAGGAAAGCAATGACACCACGCATTTCTCAGTTATGGATAGTGCAGGCAATATGGTTGCTAACACCTACACGCTTAACTTCACTTACGGTAACGGCATGTCGGTTTCTGGAGCAGGCTTCCTTTTGAATAACGAAATGGATGACTTTTCCGCCAAACCCGGAACACCAAACGCTTTTGGTTTATTAGGCGGTGAAGCAAACGCAATTGAGCCCGGCAAGCGCCCACTTTCTAGTATGACTCCAACACTGGTGTTTAAGGATGGCCAGCCATTATTAGCAACAGGTAGCCCCGGTGGCTCAACCATTATTACCACTGTTCTACAAGTGGTTTTGAATGTGACAGAGTTTAACATGAATGTGCAAGAGGCTACCGATGTCCCGCGGTTTCACCATCAATGGTTTCCTGATCAGATTTTTACTGGACCGGGGATCTCGATTGATACTCGCCGGATACTTGCTGAAATGGGGCATACATTAAATACTGTGCCAGCCGGTGGCAAAAACCGGGTATTAGGGGCGACGCAATCAATAGTTCTAACCCCTGAGGGGATGATACACGGTGCAGCAGATCCGCGCCGCCCAGGCTCCCATGCGGCGGGCTATTAAGCCCGCCTAACACTGTTAACTATAGGCAACAGTGAAACCAAAACGGGTGAGGCTGGGTTGTTCGGCTTCATCTAGCAAAGCAACGGCAAGGTCTTCCATTGAAATTTTGGATTGGCCTTCTGTATTTATCAGAAGATGGTCGCTTCCTCTTTGGTAGTTTCCTGTCCGTGTTCCGGCCTCCAGCATTGCAGGCGGCGATAAATAAACCCAGTCGGTGTTCTGTTCTGCGAGGCACAGTTGATACTGTTTGAAGCTGGCTTCAGCGATTGGCTTAACTGATGCTGGTAAAAAGTCAGGAGCAGTTAAAACTGTATGTCCGCTCTCATCTGGCATTAGCAATCGTGCTGCTCCACCTACAATTAACACCTTAACAGATGTATTTCTGGCAGCGTCTAAAACAGAACGCGTGAGAGGAACCAAAAGGGGTTCTGAGCCTTCTTTAGGGCGAAGGGCGCTGATAATTAGGTCTTGACCTTCAGCAAGTTCAGTTACGCTTTTTGGCTCAGATACATCTGCAACTTTCCGGTGAATGGCGGCAGGCATGTCATTTAGTTGTGAGGCTGAACGAGCAACAGCTGTTACAGTGTGCCCCCGGTTTAAGGCTTCAATAGCCACACGGCGACCAACATCGCCTGCACCACCGAATATAGTGATCTTCATTTTATAGTTCCTTTGAAATTAAGGTTGAGGAAAGTTTGCGATTTAGGGCTTTTCTTGGAGGCCTGCCGTTAAGAAGAACGCTAGCAAGAACAATCAGAACGCCAATAAATTGAGTATTGTTCAGCTGTTGATTCAGAAAGCCCCACCCGAGGAGGATAGCGGTTAACGGGCTTAATAAACTGAGCATGGAGACTGAGGCTGGCGGAATCTGCGCAATACCGCGAAACCAGAGTAAGTACGTAAAAGCAGCACCTATTACACTTAGATAAACTAGCCCTGACAGACTTTCGATCGTTAGGGGTGGGAATGCAGGTTCTAGCAAGAGGGCAAATGGCAGTAGCAGTAGCCCACCAGCAATAAGCTGCCATGCGGTGAAAGATATGAGTGATGTTTCTGGTTGCCATTTGCGGCTGCATACGATTCCTGCCGCCATGGATGTTGCGCCCGCTACGGCGGCGACAACGCCCACTATATCTAATTGGGTTTTTGGCGTGAGAACAAGAAGCGCTACACCGCCAAGGCCAATTATGGCTGCGGCTATTGTCCATAATTGTATTTGCATCCCTAATAGGCCACGAGCAAGAAAGATTACAATTAAGGGCTGAATAGCGCCGATGGTAGCCGCAATACCGCCAGGCAAACGATAAGCTGCAATAAATAGGCAGATCCAAAACAAAGAGAAATTCAAGGCTCCGAGGATCAAAATTTTATTGATCCATTTCAGAGACGGAAGCTGCCTTGTTACTGCGAGTAGCAACAGGCCTGCGGGAAGCGCGCGTAGAGTGGCAACAGTGATAGGGTATCCGGCAGGCAAAAGCTCTGTCGTTATCAGGAAAGTGCTACCCCAGATTATGGGGGCAAGTGACAAGAGGAGTAATTCTTTTAGCTGAAATGTTTGACGGGCCATTAGGTAAGCTTTCAAATTATATCTTGATATCAAGATAATTATTAAAATCTTGATATCAAGATATATGTGTGTAAAAAATTAATAATGGATCACGTGGATGGCATATTAGCTCAGTGGCAGTCAGAAAGACCCGACCTGAATGTTTCGGCAATGGGTGTGATTGGTCGCATTAAAAAACTGTCCCAATACCTCTCTAGAGAGATGGAAAAAACATTTGCACAGCACGGATTAAATGCGGCTGGTTTTGATGTGTTAGCTACTTTGAGAAGGGCAGGAGAGCCTTATAGTTTATCTCCAGGCCAGTTACTTGAACAGACAATGGTAACATCAGGTACCATGACGCATCGTATTGACCTTCTGGTAAAAGCAGGCTGGGTTGAGCGCGTGAAGAATCCAAATGATGCACGAAGTGTACAAATCTCACTCACGCATAAAGGATACAATGTTATTAATGCAGCTATAAGCGAACATGTTGCTACACAGCAGCGGTTGCTAGCTGGACTGAGTAAAGATGAAGCCGAAACATTAACAACGTTACTGCGCAAGTTTGTTTCAGGTTTTGAAGACAGCTAATGGTTCGTAGATAGTCAATTCAACTCAATGTTAATGTCTAAAAAAAGGGCCACAGAAATTCATCTGTAGCCCTTTAAAATTTGTTTTTTAGGTAGTTTATTCAGCCTGTGCAGGCACTTCTGTTTTGCCAGTAAACTGGCGTTTAACGAAGGCCTTGATTCTGCGAACTCCTGTTAGGATATCGTCGCCGATAGCATAAAGAGACGGCACCATTAGCAGTGTTACGAAGAAGGCAACCAAAACACCAGATGCCAGCGACACGACAATTGGCTGAAGGAAAGCTGCCTGAATAGACCGCTCCATCATCATTGGAACCAAGCCAACAAATGTTGTCACTGACGTAAGCAGGATTGGGCGGAAACGTGCCACACCAGCTTCTACAATTGCTTCCTTTGCAGTCATGCCTCGTTCGCGGAGACGATTACAATAATCCACCAACACGAGGTTGTCGTTCACCACAACACCTGCCGCGGCTGCGATACCAAAGTAACTGAAGATTGCCATGGTCATATCCACCACAAAGTGGCCGTAGATAGCGCCGACAAAAGCGTAAGGCATAGCAATCATAATGGCGAAAGGCTGCCAGTAGCTTTTAAAGGCAATCGCCAGCAACATATACATGATGAAGAAAGCCATACCATACAGCTTGAATACCTCAGCAAGGAAACGTGCCTGCCCTTCGGCTTGTCCAATATTACCACGAATAATACCCGGATACTTCTGTTCCCATTCCGGGAAGAAGTTTTCCTCAAGGTCTTTCATGATATCCTCGCGGATATTTTCTTTCATATCTGCACTAACACGGGCTGCCCGGTTCATGTTCCAGCGCGCAATGCCACTTATGCCCGGAGCATATTCGAGGTCTGCAATAGATACGAGAGGAACCTCACGGCCATCAGTTGTACGAACACGGAAGTCTTTCAGGCTTTCAATGGAACGGCGGCTTTCGCGTGGATAACGCACCATTACTTTCACATCTTGGCCTGAGCGTGGAATCCGCTGTGCCTCAACACCGTAATAAGCTTGGCGAACCTGTGTTGATACTTCGGCCAGTGTCAGGCCCAGTTTTTCAGCTCCAGGTTTCAGGGTAAGTCGAATTTCTTCGGTTGCCCCTTCAAGGTTGTTGCGAATGTCATATAAAGCATCAAATGTGCGTAAGCGCTTTTCCAGTTCGCCGACTGCTTCCCGAAGGATATCAAGATCAGCATGACGAATGGAAAGCTCAAAGCCAGGGTCATTGTCGCCGTTGGTATAACGTACGCTAACCGATTTGGCGTCAGGTACATCACCCATTAGCTCACGTAGGCGAATTGATGCTTCTTTGGCACCCATTTCACGTACTTCCGGCGGAGCAAGCTTCACAATAGCCAGAATACTGTCACGGCGTGAGCGAGTATACCAATTCTCAATCAGCTTACCTTCACCACCAGTGTTGGCGTTAACTTCTTCAACGAGTGCTTTTTCTGCCGTCTGAAGCTGCTCAAGAATTTCCAAAGCTCTCTCGTAAGTAGAGCCTTCAGGCATAGTCACATTCACTACAATTTCATCTGATTCAATGTCAGGCATAAAGCCTTTTTTAACATAGTCATTGGCAAACAAGCCAAACATGCCAATAGAAAAAACCATGATGAAGATAGAAAAGGTAAGATACCGGCGTTCAACAGCAAACCGGCCAAAGCGACGATACCGCTGCTGGGCGAAGTTTGTGATACTGTTTGCAATGCCTTTTTGGAAATGTCCAAAACGACCAAGGTTTGCGCGAGGTTTCAGATTTGAAAGGTGTGCAGGCAAAATCATTAGAGATTCTACTAATGAGAAAGACAGAGCACAAATAACCACCCATGTAATGTGGCGCGTGAACTCAGACGTTGAGCCACTGATAAACACCCATGGCAAGAAGGCGATAATTGTGGTGAGAACCGCGAAAACTACCGGCTTGGCAACAAGCTGTGTACCAAAGACAGCAGCAGTTATGCCGCCGCCTGTTTTTTGGCTTTCGGTGTGAATACTTTCCCCAACAACAATGGCATCATCAACCACAATCCCCAAAACAAGAAGGAATGCGAAAGTGGAAAGCATATTGATAGAAATACCAAGTGCCGGAAGGAAAATAAAGGCACCGGCATAAGCAGTAGCAATGCCTGCCGAAACCCAGAAGGCCACTTTAGGGCGCAGGGTTAACATCAGGACCAAAACAACCAAAAGAAGGCCTTGTCCAGCAGCACCACCAATGGTGTTCATGCGGCCTTCAAAAGCTTCGTTATTATCTGTCCATAAAGTGAGGCTGGCACCTTTAGGCAAGGTGTCTTGACGTTCCAGAATCCACTTATTGATAGAGCGTGATGCAGAAACAATATCCATTGTTTCTGTTGTCATTACCTGTAGCAGTACGGCAGGTTCACCGTTCAGGGTTGCAAGAATTTCGTTATCTTCGAAACCGTCAACAACAGTTGCTACATCACCCACGCGGATTAGGCCACCATCAGGGGTTTGGCGCACAATGATGTTAGCAAACTCTTGCTCGGTGTCGGCTAGGTTACGCGTGCTAATGGTGAATTCACCAGCATTCGTTCTAACACTTCCGCTTGAAGAATTAAGCGAGTTGTTACGAATAGCCTGAGCAACATGAGCAAAGCTGAGGTTGTAGCGACGCAGCGCCTCTTCGCTTACTTCAATAGACACTTCTTCACGGCGAACGCCGAATAATTCCACAATGTTAACAGAAGGCAGCTGCGCTGCCTCGCGCCGCAATGTTTCAGCAAGACGTTTTAGATCTCGCTCGCCAAGTTCACCGTGCACAGCAACGCGAATAAATTCGTTTCTGTTGACCCACTGGCGGACTCTTGGAGGTTCGATATCGCGCGGCAAACTTGAGATTGAATCAACGCGGATTTTCACATCATTCATGAACTGTGTGAAATCAACTTTCTGGTCGGCTAGAATATACACATTGCCGCCGCCTTCGAAGGAGAAGGAGCGAACCCATTCAATGTTATCTAGGTCGCGCACGCTCTCTTCAACACGTGCGACAACTTGTTCTTCAACATCCTGCGGGCTGGCACCAGGCCAAGCCACTGCAATTTCTAGTCCGGGGAAACGAACCTGAGGGTCAAGTTCGCGTTCCATAGAGGAATATCCTGCGATGCCGGCCAAGAAGATGCCAATCATCAACAGGTTGGCGGCAACTGTGTTGCGTGCCCACCATTCAATAATCTTATTCATGCTGACCTCCCTTAGCGCGAAGCGCTGTCAAGGTTTTGCGCACTGCGCTGAATAGCCTGTACCGCCATGCCGTCGTAGGCACTACGTACTGCAGATGTTACCACTTGTTCACCCGGCTCGACACCAGAGGCAACAATAAGCTGGTCTTTGGATGTAGAGAGAACAGCAACTGTCCGAATTTCAAGTTTATCATCAATGATAACATAAACTTTGTCATCGCCGCGAAGAGCGTCGCGTGACATCACCAATGCATCTTTGGGTACAACACCTTCAATATTGGCATTCACAAAAAGGCCAACAGCTAAAGGCATGCCGTGATCAGCAGAAACCCCGTATGGGTCTTCAACTTCAGCAATCGCATACACAAGGCGTGTCTGCTTATCAACAGAGGCATTTACCCGCACTATATGACCATTCCAGTGGAAATCTTTACCGCCCATATTGGCTGAAAGGGCCACCGTTGGTGCATTGTTGCCTTTCGCAACAAAGCCAATAGGCAGGTTAAGCTCTGCGAGCTGGCCGTCTGTAAGAGGTAAGCGAATTTCTACTTTGTCTGTCGCAAACACTCGCCCAAGCATAGTACCAGCAGTTACATATTGGCCTACACCAATCTTGCGCTCCATCACCCGGCCCTGAAACGGAACCGAAAGCTCTGTACGGTCAAGGTTGAGTTTGGCAGTTTGCATGTCTGCTTCAGCGGCACGCAAGTTTGCTTGTGCCTGAGCAACCTGTGGGGCATTTAAGGCAAGAGGTGTTGGATCACCATCCTTCACCCATTCGTCCCACTGCTTGCGCTTGATGCGTGCATCAGCCATTTGCTTTTCAAGGTTCACTGCTGCTTCGGCCACTCTGGCTTCTGCGCGTGTAACCGCGAGTTTATAATCTGCATCATCAATTTTAATGAGGGTTGCGTCAGGGGCGAAAGCACCACCTTCGGCAAAATTATCTGAAACTGAGATGATTCGCCCTGAAACCTGAGGGATCAGATTGATATCTGTTTTGGGCGAAACTTCACCTTGAGTGCGTACACTCAGGCGTACTTGTTCAGCGCGTACATTTTCCACATGAAGGGAAATCGCTCGCGGTGCTTCTTCTTTTTTTTCAGGGGCTTCTTTGGCTGCGCCAAGGACTTTTACTGCGCCTATTCCAGCCGCCAACACCAATACAGGTGCGACAATCTTGAGTATCTTCCTCACTGCTATCCTCGCATATTTCGCTGCGTGACTTACGTCACTTGTCATTATCAGGCTTAAGCCATTATTATTTTTATATGGCTTTAGCCACTTTTACTTATCGTTCGATATATATAACAGTTTCAATAAATTGTCACTGCTTATTTAATATGGGTGATAAGCAAAAAAATACGAACCTTTTGCGACTTTTTGTCGTCTTTTTTCTGATATAAGGCAGTGTAGAGTTAAAATATTCTGTTGTGACGTAAAGATTTGATGATTGAGAATTCTTTATGAATAAAGGATCAAAGTGCTTTGATGTAAGCGGATTAACCAAAGTTTACGGCGAAGGTAAAGCCGAGGTGCGAGCCTTGCGCGGCGTAGATTTAGTAATAGGGCAAGGTGAAATAGTTGTACTTTTGGGGCCTTCCGGGAGTGGCAAGTCTACGCTCCTGAATATTCTAGGCGGTCTGGACAGCGCAACTGACGGGCAGGTTTTATATTGCGGCGATGATCTGGTGAAGATGAGTGATAATGACTTAACCCAGTACCGGCGCGATAATATTGGGTTTGTTTTCCAAAATTATAATCTCATGCCAGGCTTAACTGCACGTGAAAATGTGGAATTGGTAACTGAAATTGCGGTGGAACCTATGTCTGCAGAGAAAGCACTAGACCTTGTTGGTTTGGCTGAACGTATGGATCACTTTCCTGCACAGCTTTCTGGTGGCGAGCAACAACGTGTAGCCATTGCGCGAGCAATAGCTAAACGTCCAACCGTTTTATTTTGCGACGAACCAACAGGTGCGCTTGATAGTAAGACCAGCCTGAAGGTTTTACGAGCGCTGAACCGGGTAGTAGATGAAATCGGCACAACTATGATGATGGTAACGCACCATGAAGGGATCGCTCCGCTTGCTGACCGTGTGATCCATTTTAAGGATGGCGGAATTGATCGAGAGATCGTCAATGAAGTGCGGGCTGCGCCGGAGGATATAGAACTCTGATGCGCTATGTCGCCAAAATATTACTTCGACCGCTTCGGTCGCTTAATCGCAAATTAGTACGCGATATTGTTAATATGTGGGGGCAGGTGCTGGCGGTGTCGCTGGTAGTGGCGTGTGGTGTTGGTATCTATGTGATGATGCATGGCACTTTGGTGTCATTGAAAGATACTTTAGATGCCTATTATTCCCGTTATTATATGGCGGATATCTGGGCACCAGTAAGGCGTGCCCCTATGCAGCAAATTGACCGAATCGCGGCAATAGACGGCGTGAAACGTGTGGAAGGTCGCATTTCTGCTACAGCGCTTTTGGATATGCCTTCTGAAAACGAGCCTGTGCGTGGTTTGATCGTTTCTATGCCAGATGGTCGTAAGCCACGGATTAATTCTGTGCACATAGAACAAGGACGTCTACCGGCTTTCCGTAGTGAAGAAGTATTGGTTTCCAGGGATTTTATGGATGCGCACCGCCTTCACCTTGGAGATAAGTTGAGTGTCACGCTGTATGGCGTACGCCGCAACTTGACCATATCAGGTGTGGCACTTGCACCTGAGTTTATTTATTCCATTGCCCCCGGTGAGATGATCCCGAATCCACGCCGTTATGCGATTATGTGGATGGGGTATGATGCACTCGCGCATGCCTATGATATGGACGGTGCTTTCAACGAAGCTGTAATGACACTTGATCACGGTGCACAGATTGCTGAGGTTTTGAGGAAGGTTGACCTGATTTTAGAACCTTATGGCTCAGTGGGGGCTTTTCACCGTGTTGATCAGCAATCGGATGAATTTTTGCAAAGCGAATTTGTTCAGCTTTCAACCCTTGGGGGGCTGCTCCCTCCCATCTTTTTGGGTGTAGCTGCTTTTTTGTTGAACATGATTATTACTAGGATTGTGGAGCAGGAGCGCGAGCAAATAGGCCTGATGAAGGCCTTCGGCTACCGATCACGGGATATAGTTTGGCACTATCTTCGGATGGCTAGCGTGATTGTTACGATTGGTGTGCTAGCGGGTTGGTATGCTGGCTACAGCATGGGTGGTGGAATGGCTAATATCTATAAGCAGTTTTACAGGTTTCCTGTGTTGCATTTTTCGGCAGGCATGGGGGTTTATGTGCAGTCGGCGCTTTTTGCTTTTGTTGCCGGTGTGCTTGGCGTGTTGTTGGCTGTGCGTAAAACGGTAAACTTGCGTCCAGCTGTTGCGATGGCACCGCCAGTGCCAACAGATTACAGTGGCCTTGGTACAATTGGGGCTAACATGCGCTGGATGGATCAAGGGCTGCGGTTGATTTTACGTCATATTATACGCTGGCCGGGACGATCGTTTTTAACATCGCTTGGTATCGCGCTGGGCATGGCGATTATGGTGGGTGCACAGGGCAGTCACGATGCTATTGAACGCATGATCTCTATGCAGTTTGACTTGGTGAGTCGTCAAGACCTTACCGTGTCTTTCGCTGAACCACAGAACCGGTCAATTTTGCATGAAATCGCCGCACAAGACGGGGTAATGACAGTGGAGCCCTTCTTGGCATTACCTGCAACTATAAGCCTAGGCCACCATCGCCGTCATCAGGGATTGATGGGGGTTGTTATGGACGCTGACCTGAATGTGTTACTGAACCAGCGCGATGAAGTTGTGGACCCCGCGCCTCGAGGCTTAACACTTTCCGAGGCGCTGGCGAACGCGTTGGAGGCACAACCGGGTGATCTTGTGACAGTGCATTTTAAAACTGGCAAGCGCAAGAGATTGCAGTTGCCTGTGGTTAACATTGCTTCCACCTATTTGGGTACGCCGGCCTATATGGAATTGGCGGCTATGAATGATGTTTTACAAGATGGAGAACAGGTCTCGGGAGCTTACCTTAAGATTGATGAAAATAAGCTGGATGCGCTGTATATTCGCCTTAAGGGTATGCCCGCCGTTGCCGCTGTAAGCGCTAATAAATCATCTAAAATGGCAATGGAGGCTACGCTGGATGAGACGCTTGGCACCATGACTTTTTTTAACACACTCTTTGCCAGTCTGATTGCAATCGGAGTGGTCTTTTCAAGTGCTCGTATATCATTTTACGAACGTAAACGTGAAATGGCGAGCTTGAGAGTGTTAGGGTTTACTGTGGTTGAGGCGAATGCTGTTTTGCTCGGTGAGTTGGCCGTTCTCACTTTTCTGGCATTACCTTTCGGGGCCTTTATAGGTTATCAGTTGGCGCTATACATCGCCACCAATATGAGTTCTGAGCTGTTTAGATTGCCAACCGTCGTGTCTAACTGGACCTTCGGGTATGCTACTTTGGTGGTGGTGAGTGCAGCTATTCTTTCGGCGGCTGTTGTCGCCCGTCAAATGTCGAAGCTTGATTTGGTTATCGCGCTTAAAACGCGAGAATAGGGGTAACGTAATGACACTACCACGCGCACGCAGTTTGCTGTTTCTTGTACTAGCATTGGCAGTTTTATTAATGCTTTTTTGGGCGTTCCGTCCAGAGCCGGTTGCTGTTGATGTGTCGCATGTGTCCGAAGGGCCCTTGGCCGTGACAATTGTTGATGATGGCCGGACGCAAGTGAAAGAATTATATGTGGTGTCAGCCCCAATCGCAGGAAGGCTTTTACGGCTTGACCCTGAAGTAGGCGACAAAGTTGTGGCAGGTGAAAGCCAGATTGCCATTATGCAGGCTTCTGGCCCAGGGTTTCTTGATGAACGGCGTGCCCACGAGGCAGAGGCTGCGGTTGAGGCGGCAGAAGCTGCTTTGCAATTGGCCGTGGACGACGTTGAACGGGTGCGTGCTGAAGTGGATTTCGCACAGGCTGAGATTGACCGGGCTGAAGCTCTGGTAGCTTCAAATACAGCAAGCCCGGCCCGGCTTGACCGTGCAAAGTTATCTTTCAGAACAGCGCAGGCACAGCTTAAAACGGCACAATCAAACGT
>Ga0316207_10002283_pt1 | contig 20170 bp, 15 predicted proteins | sample 6weekpyrite_MG_FD_204943 | JGI IMG/M metagenome (GOLD analysis project Ga0316207, IMG submission 204943) | Microbial mat bacterial communities from mineral coupon in-situ incubated in ocean water Damariscotta River, Maine, United States -... | ecosystem: Environmental > Aquatic > Marine >...
GCCATTCAATAAGGCAGATCGATTCACCATCAAAATAATCTCGTCCACCGGCATATTCGAGTTCATCCGGCTCACCCAGTCGATACAGATCGAAATGATAGATTTGCTGGCCATTGACTGTATAGGGTTCAACCAGTGTATAGGTCGGGCTTTTAACATTGCCCTGATAACCCAGCGCCTGTAGAAAGCCTCGAACCAGTGTAGTCTTACCGGCCCCCAGATCGCCTTGCAGAAAAATAACACTCCCCGCCGCCGTCTGTTGAGAAATTTGTGCGGCCAGCTGTAACTGAGCCGCCTCATCCTGAAGAAATACGCAATAGTCAGCCACTAACTGTTAACCAGCTGACGCAATGGAGTAAACAGATCGCTGGCCAGTAAACCGATGACACCCTCTTTTGCGGCAATATCCGCAGACAGACTATGCATACATAAACCCAGCTGAGCAGCCAGCTGAGTGTCATATCCCTGTGCCAGCAAACTGCCAATCACGCCACTAAGAACATCGCCCATTCCCGCACTCGCCATTCCGGGATTACCATATGGGCACAGCTGCGACAGGCCGGTTGGCGACTGCAGTAAACTGCCCGCACCTTTGAGAATAATATGTCCACCGTAGGTCTGTTGTAACAGCTCAACAGCTGAGAACCGTGAATCCTGAATCGCCGCAGGCGGTTCATCGAGCAAACCGGCAGCCTCACCGGGATGCGGGGTGAGCACCCAGTCATCTCTACGACCATCATCCTGTTCACTCAACAGGCGTAAGGCGCCGGCATCTATTAATTTAGGCACACGGGTTTGCAGGGCTGCGGAAAGCAAATTACGCGACCACAGACTATCCGTCATACCTGGCCCCACAACAATCGCACTGGCTTTACCCAGTAACTCGGATGAGACATGCCCGTCGGCAGTTGCACACACCATTAACTCGGGGCGGCCATCTAATATCACCGCCAGATGTTCTGCATGAGTCACCACGGTTACCAGACCCGCACCACAGCGTAAGGCAGCCTCGGCAGCCATTCTCACTGCACCGGGCATCCCCTGATCACCCCCGAGGACAAGCAGGTGACCGAACTGATGTTTGTGCGAACTGTAGGGGCGATTTTTTAGCTGTTTGCGTAAAACAGACCAGTCGAGTAACTCCGCCTGCGCAGCCTGATGCTGGTAAACTTCTGGTGGAATGGATAAATCATCAAACTGAATCTCACCGCTGCAATCCACTCCATGATGAGTAAACAGGCCTTTTTTAAGGCCAATGAAAGTCACCGTTGAGCTGGCCTGTATTGCGTGCCCGGCAATTCGCCCGGTATCCGCGCACAGCCCGGATGGAATATCCACCGCAATCACCGGGCGCTGAGAGGCGTTTATCTGCTCTATTGTGTCGGCCCATTCACCTTCCACATCCCGGCTCAGGCCGGTACCCAGCATGGCATCAATAACCACATCCGCCTCATCAACTCGCTGCGCGGTGAATGACACCAGCTGATGACTTAAGGAATGCCAGTCTTTCCAGGCCATCTTGGCATCACCCTGAAGATCTTTAACATCGATCAGGCTGACCACATTCACCTTAAGCCCGGCCTGCATCGCCAGCTTGGCAATCACATAACCATCACCAGCATTATTACCCGCACCACACACCACGAGTATTTTATTCGCCAGCGGGTAACGGTTTTGCAGATGTCGAAAGACCACTTTGCCCGCTCGCTTCATCAGCTCATAGCCACTGATATGAAAATCATGAATGGCAATACTATCGAGCTTACGCACGGCTTCGGCGTCGTAAAGGCGATCGGGTAACTGATTCAGCTGTTTTAATTTCATGGGCGGATCATGCGCAATTGATAAGATAAAATCAATACAAGGCCTGAGTTAAACGTTTCATATCCGATTCCCGTTAAAGCATGGAATTAATGCCTGCAAAATGCATAAAGCATTTTTCCAGTAACTCTGCATCGTGATCAAATCGGTTCTGCCTCAACAGGGTTATTGCACATTCTGCAGTGCATAAGCCACCCGGCTTCTGATTACGTCGCAGCGAGTATCTGGATGCTTTGGCGGAGGATATGTTCACACGGGGTAAGTGATGCAGGTAAGAACTTCGGTTATAAATTTTACGAGCTTCCTGCCAGGTACTATCGATGAGAATATAGTATTGATAGCGTTTTTGATGCGCCGTTGATGCTTTCGTAGCCGTACTGGCTACATCATCGGGACAATCATCGCCGGGATCATCATCCACGGGATAAACCAGTGCGCAAATTCCCTGCTCAATCAATTGCAGAAGCGAGGCATCAGGCTCGGTGCGCTGCCAGAGAATAATTCGCGTGCCTTCTAAAACCGCTTTAACCAGCTGCCCTGTATTGGTCTTTTTCTCGATCTCACGCGGGTGAGTTAATAATATAAACTGCATGCACCTATATTAACTTCGCTGCACGATGCAGGGTTATATTGTTCGCTTAATTTTTAAGCCGTTATGGCCACTTTAATCTGGTCGCGACCCTCCTTTTTCGCTGCATACATTGCGGCATCTGCACGATCAAACAGAGTGTGGCGGTCATCCAGCGTTTCTCTGCAGGCCAGACCAATACTCACGGAAATATCCAGCGACTGTCCCATCACATCAATATTCAGATTGCGCACGGATTCCAGTACACGTTTCGCTATATCGTAAGAACCTTCGCAATCTGAGTTCGTCAGCACAACGACAAATTCTTCACCGCCATAACGGAATAGCATATCGGTTGTACGAATGGTTTCCTGAATCGTTTCTGCTACCTGCTTTAGCACGACATCACCGGTGCTATGACCATAGGTATCATTAACTTTCTTGAAATGATCGATATCGATAACGAGTAGCGTAATGTCCTGATCATGGCGATGTGCCAGATGTATTTCACGATCAAATGACTCTTCAAAGGTAGAACGGTTTCTAACCCCGGTTAAAGAATCACAATGCGCCATCAGGCTGGCTTTTTTAAATTTCAGTGCATTACGCAGTGGATAGACCAGTATCGATAGCAGGTTCTCCAGCAGCACCAGCTCAGACTCAACAAACTTACGGCCACGGAATACATCCAGCATACCCAGTTCCAGATCTTCGATCTGCAAATTATATGAGCAACTGTGACCCTGTTGTCTGGCAGACTCTATAGCTACAGCGGGCTCGGCACAGTTATAAGAAAAACCATCAAACAGAAAATAAGAGTGGATATGCTCCATGAATTTGTTTACTACCCACTCAACATCCAGTGACATTTGTAATGTGATGGCCAGATCAAGTCGCGCCTGTTGTTCCAGCTCGCGATTGTAGATTTTTTTACCCGGCTTCTCACAGCTATTAAAGACACTTTTGACCTCTTTCAGCTCTTTTAACATTTCCTGTGTTGAGGTGTGAATCTGCATTGGCGTGTTTCCTGATTTAAACTTAATCACCAATGTAGCGACAAGCGTGCCAACTCATAAAAACAAGCCATTTAAGCTATATATTTCATATAGTTAGAAAAATTTAACAGCGGTTTCCAGATGTATTTCGGGACTGTATTTCGGCTCGAACAAGCGCTGATTTTGCTAAATGACAGAATTCTGACGGCAATTTATTGCCACCTTTAAACAGGGAGAGATAACAATCGGAAATAGAAAACAGCGAAATATCGGGCGTACCAGAAAAGGCCGTTACTCGTTTACAGGTAACAGGCAGCCACCGACCGAACCCGCCAGACACTGCTCGCCATTCACCCAGATGGCGTGGTCAAAAACGGCCCGCTTAAGATCAGCGCCCTGCAACTGGGCACCCACCAGTTCGGCATAGGATAAGTTTGCGGATGTCAGGTCAGCCTGCTGCAAATTCGCCTGCCGCAAATTAGCGCCTTTCAGATTGGCTTCCTGCAATTGTGAAGCAACCAGTAGCGCTTGAGATAAATTCGCATAGGCCAGATCGGCCTGCATAAGGTTCGAATGAGAAAGATCAATCGAGTCGAGCCTGGCACTGCGAAAATTCGCATTTGCCAGATTACGATTACGCAGAACATCACCCTGCTTGTTACAGCCAGACCAGTTAATGCCCGGCCGTGCTGGCGCATTGCAGTCTGCCAGCCGGGTTTCATTACCATTGAGCGAAGTCAGATAAAAACCAATTGAACCCAGTGTTACCAGCACTAGCAGACTGACATAAATCAGCCGCTTTTCAGGGCGAACATTATGCTGATGCAGCACATCATCACGAATATGTCGATGCAGCTGCATCACCTCTTCTTCATCGACACGGCGATCTTCATAATCATCCGCGCCGCCAGATTCCGAGCTCCGCTCATCCTCACGAATTCGCGCCAGCATCAGGGCCTTGTCGCCCTGTGGCGTACCGGCTTCCTTCACCACTTCCGGCACCATCGCCGGATAGCTTTTCACCGGTGCCCAGTTATTTTTATCCTGACTAACCGGTGTATCGAGCGTAATTCGACCCAGAATGAGATAGCTGCCAATGAGTTTATTGGGAAAAGGCCCCTGAACAGACTCACCCTGTTTAATAAACCAACGACCTTTATTTGATTTCATCATGAATAGTCACATTTATGGCGCATAGATACACTACAGGAAAATATTAGCAATAAATGCTCCAATGTGTCGTTAGTTAAAACAGATTCAGCGGACTACTTAAGGCTTTAATACACTCACGCCACCCATATAAGGAAGCAGGACTTCCGGCACCTGAATACTGCCATCTGCCTGCTGATAGTTTTCCAGCACGGCAACCAGTGTACGCCCAATCGCCAGACCTGAACCATTGATAGTATGTAACAGTTCCGGTTTGCCGGTTTCAGGGTTACGCCAGCGTGCACTCATGCGGCGAGCCTGAAAATCGAGAAAATTACTGCAGGATGAGATTTCACGATACGCCTGCTGACCCGGCAACCAGACTTCCAGATCATAGGTTTTCGCCGAAGAAAATCCGGTGTCGCCCGCACACAATGTTAATACTCGGTAAGGCAAGTTTAGTTTCTGCAAGATGGCTTCTGCATGGCCAGTTAATTCTTCCAGCGCACGCCATGAATCGTCTGGCTTCACCAGCTGCACCATTTCAACTTTTTCAAACTGATGCTGACGAATCATGCCACGGGTATCTTTACCGTAAGAACCGGCTTCAGATCTGAAGCATGGCGTATGCGCCGTCATTTTTACCGGCATATCTCTGGCATCAATAATTTCGTCACGGGCAATATTGGTAACCGGCACTTCTGCCGTAGGAATCAGGTAATAATCATTGTGCCCCATCGGGCCAAACAGGTCTTCTTCAAACTTGGGTAACTGACCGGTTCCTCGCAGACTATCCGCATTCACCATATAGGGCACATACACTTCGCTGTAGCCATGTTCAGTGGTATGCAAATCAAGCATAAACTGAATTAACGCACGATGTAGTCGCGCCATTTCGCCACGCATTACAACAAAACGTGAACCGGTGAGTTTTGCTGCTGTTTCAAAATCCAGCCAGTCGTTGGGTGCACCCAGTTCTACATGATCTTTTGCTTCGAAATCTAATTGAGCTGGTTCACCCCATTTGCGAATTTCAATATTATCGTCTTCGCTTTTACCGGCAGGCACCGAATCATCCAGCAGGTTCGGCATACTCATCATTAAATCAGTGATTTGATTTTGTACTTCATCCAGCTGTTTTTTTGCCGCATCGAGTTCATCACCCAGGCTGGATACTTCTGCCAGTAATGGCTGTATATCCTGCCCCTGTGCTTTAGCCTGACCAATACTTTTTGATTTTGTGTTGCGTTCGTTCTGTAAATCCTGAGTTTTTACAGAGAGTTCTTTTCGTTTAGCTTCAAGGGTATTGAATACATCAATATCAAGCTTGTAACCACGCATGACCAGTTTTTCAGCCACGGCACTAATATCATTTCTTAATAACTTTTGATCTAACATGTTTTAATTCTTTTTAAATTGATTACTGCTGAATGGGTGGCTTCGCTGCGACAGTTCTCAGCAAAGTAAAATATTCTACTGGGAAAATCACACCATGGATTTTGCCCATTGCGCGCCCAGCCAGGCGGCAAAAATACACAGGGTAACATTCAGCAGCACATTCAAAAATGCTTTCTCAATAAAGCCCTGCTCTATCAAGTGAAGCGTATCCCATGAAAATGTTGAAAAAGTCGTCAGCGCACCTAACACACCCACGACAATACCCAGTCGTAAATCCTGTGAAACATTAAATTTTTCCAGTAGAAGAATGGACAACAAACCAATGGCAAGTGAACCCAGTAAATTTACCACCAGAGTACCATAGGGAAAACTACGACCAAACCAGTGATAAATACCGGATGAAATCGAGTAGCGGAGCACGGCTCCCAGTGCTCCTCCCATGGCGACAAAAAATAATGTTTTCAATGCAGTTTACTGCCCAATATTTTCAGACATGTTGCTGCAGCTGTCAGGCCGCAACTATTGGAATCACTTTGTCTGCAATTTCTTTATATTCAGCAATTTCATGGAAATTCAGATAGCGATAAATATCGTCTGCCATCGGTTGCAGGTGCTCTACCTTTTCCAGGTACTCAGCTGCGGTGGGTATATAACCCAGAATACCGGCCACTGCACTTAACTCAGCTGATGCCAGATAGACATTTGCATCTTTACCCAGGCGGTTAGGGAAGTTACGCGTTGACGTCGACATCACTGTTGCACCATCTGCCACACGCGCCTGATTACCCATACATAATGAACAACCCGGCATTTCAGTACGTGCACCGGCTTTACCGAAAATACTGTAGTAACCTTCTTCCGATAACTGACGCTCGTCCATTTTGGTAGGCGGTGCGATCCACATGCGTGTTGGAATATTCGCTACATTTTCCAGTACTTTACCTGCGGCACGATAGTGGCCAATGTTGGTCATACAGGAACCGATAAACACCTCATCAATTTTGGTGCCTGCGACATCCGATAACAGCTTCACATCATCCGGATCATTTGGGCAGGCCAGAATCGGTTCTTTAATTTCATTTAGATCTATTTCAATGATTTCGGCATATTCAGCATCTGCATCTGGTTGCAGCAACTGAGGGTCTGCTAACCAGGCCTCCATTGCATCAATACGGCGCTGCAGTGTGCGCTGATCTTCATAACCATTAGCGATCATCCACTTTAACAGTGTGACGTTTGAACTCAGATACTCAATAATCGGCTCTTTGCCCAGGCGCACGGTACAGCCATTGGCCGAGCGTTCTGCCGAAGCATCTGATAACTCGAACGCCTGTTCCACTTTCAGGTCTGGCAAACCTTCAATTTCCAGCACGCGACCATTAAATACGTTTTTCTTGCCTTTCTTTTCAACCGTTAACAACCCCTGCTGAATCGCGGCATAAGGAATCGCATTGACCAGATCACGCAAGGTTACGCCTGGCTGCATCTCACCCTTGAAGCGCACCAGAACAGATTCCGGCATATCCAGCGGCATCACGCCCAGTGCGGCACCAAATGCGACCAGACCAGAACCCGCAGGGAAACTAATACCAAGTGGAAAACGGGTATGCGAATCACCGCCCGTGCCTACTGTATCCGGCAGAATCATACGGTTTAACCAGGAGTGAATAATGCCATCGCCGGGGCGCAGCGCGACACCGCCACGGGTATTCATAAAATCGGGCAGCTCATGTTGTAACTTGATATCAACCGGTTTTGGATACGCGGCCGTATGACAGAATGACTGCATCACCAGATCTGCCGAGAAGCCCAGGCAAGCCAGCTCCTTAAGCTCATCACGCGTCATTGCACCGGTCGTGTCCTGTGAACCGACCGTGGTCATTTTAGGTTCACAATAAGTGCCGGGGCGCACACCTTCCACACCGCAGGCTTTACCCACCATTTTCTGCGCTAACGAGAAACCTTTGCCGGTGTCCTGAGGATCAACCGGACGCAGGAACACATCAGATGGCTCAAGCCCCATAAACTCACGGGCACGTGCGGTTAAACCACGACCGATAATTAATGGGATACGGCCATTTGCGCGTACTTCATCCGGCATGGTGGTTGGGCGTAAATTGAACGAGCAGATTTCGCTCGCATCTTCAGCCAGAATTTTTCCTTCATAAGGGCGAATACGGATCACATCGCCGGTTTCCAGCTTATCCACATCACACTCAATAGGCAGCGCGCCAGAATCTTCCGCGGTGTTAAAGAAGATAGGGGCAATTTTACTGCCCAGCACGACACCACCTTCGTGCTTGTTAGGCACAAACGGAATTTCTACGCCCATATGCCAGAGCACCGAGTTTATTGCCGATTTACGAGATGAACCGGTCCCTACTACATCACCCACATAGGCAATTGGGTGCCCCTTCTGCTTTAATTCTTCAATGGTTTCTAATGGCCTGTCCATTTTAGACACCAGCATTGATTTGGCATGTAAGGGAATATCCGGGCGACTCCAGGCTTCGGTTGCGGGAGACAGATCATCAGTATTCGTTTCACCGGGTACTTTATAAACCGTCACCGTGATTTCTTCTGGCATCGCTGGTTTACTGGTAAACCATTCTGCATCGGCCCAGGATTGTATGATCTGTTTTGCGTATGCGTTGCTTTGCGATTTTTCAGCAATGTCGTGGAACGCATCGTAAATCAGTAAGGTATGTGACAGGGCTTTAACCGCCGTGGGTGCAGTTACCTCATCATCCAGACATTCAATCAGTGGCAGAATATTGTAACCACCCAGCATGGTGCCAAGTAATTCGGTGGCGTATTCACGGGTAATCAACTCGCAGGCGGTTTCGCCTTTGGCGATGTCAGATAAAAAAGCGGCTTTAACATACGCGGCCTGATCAACGCCGGGTGGCACACGGTGCACCAGAAGCCCCATTAATTCTTCTGCGTTGTCATCGGCAGGCTGCTTTAGCAACTCAATTAACTCGGCAACCTGCTGGGCATCAAGTGCCAGTGGCGGGAGGTTTTCTGCGGCGCGTTCTTCTACATGTTTGCGATAAGCTTCAAGCACGGTTGATTCCTTATACATCGGTTCTTTAAATTTAATGTCTGATTATACAGTGTGCGGATGGCAATTTCCTGCTCCATATTGAGATAGATTCTACTGGGCCCTCAGTTCAGTTCCTATGCTTTGTGCTGCGGCCCGCAAAGTCGTATAATCCAGCACTCTTTGTCAGGTAATCCCTTCAAGCAAAGACCTTCGAAAAATCTCGACACCCCTGAAGAAGCGAGCTATATGAACTTTCTAGCGTTATTTCCGTTTTTAAAATGGTTTAAATTTGTTACTAAAGACACCCTTAAGGCAGATGCAATTGCTGGCTTCACCGGTGCGGTTATTGTATTACCCCAGGGCGTAGCGTTTGCAACCATCGCCGGTCTGCCACCGGAATACGGCCTGTACACGGCGATGGTCACGCCGATTATCGCGGCATTATTTGGTTCTTCCTACCATCTCGTATCTGGCCCGACCACCGCAATTTCCATTGTCATTTTTTCTGCCGTCAGTCATCACGCAGAGCCCGGTACACCCGAATTTATATCGATTGCACTCACCATGACCTTCATTGCGGGCATATACCAGCTGGCTTTTGGTCTGGCCCGCCTGGGAGCCCTGGTCAACTTTGTGTCACACACCGTCGTCATTGGTTTTACTGCAGGTGCCGCTATTCTCATTGCCACCAGCCAGATGAAACATATTCTTGGCGTCTCCATTGCCAAGGGTGAATCCTTCCTGCATACCTGGATGGAAATATTCAACCAGATAGGTAGCACTAATCTGTACCTGTTACTGATTGCTATGGCCACCCTGATTGCCGCTTTGCTAATAAAGAAATTCACGCCTAAAATTCCAAACCTGCTTGTAGGCATGGTGGTCGGCAGTGTTATCGCCTACCTGTTTAAGGATATGGCCGCAGGCATTGAACTGGTGGGAGAAATACCCGGCCATCTGCCGCCACTCTCTTCACCCGACTTTACCCTGGAAACCATTAAAACGCTGGCACCTGAAGCCTTTGCGGTTGCCCTGTTAGGTCTGATTGAAGCTGTTTCCATCAGTCGTGCTGTCGCCACCAAATCAAACCAGCGAATAAACTCCAACCAGGAATTTATTGGCCAGGGTATGTCGAACATGTTTGGTAGCTTTTTCTCCAGTTATGCAGGCTCAGGTTCATTCACACGATCTGGCATTAACTACTCCGCAGGTGCAAGAACCCCTCTTTCAGCCATTTTCGCCGCGGTATTTCTGCTATTTATCGTGCTTTTAATTGCACCGCTAACGGCTTACCTGCCGGTTGCCGCCATGGGTGGTATTATTTTGCTGGTGGCATATAACCTGATCGATTTTCATCATATTAAAATGATCCTGAAAAACAGTCGTTCGGAATCCGCTATTCTTATCGTGACATTTTTAAGCACACTGTTTCTGGAACTGGAATTTGCGATTTATATGGGTGTATTGCTGTCACTGATTTTCTTCCTGAAGAAAACCTCAACACCAGAAATACCAACGCTCTCAGTTAACGTCGATGATAAAACAGGCAAACGCTGCTTTATCAACATTAATAAAAAACCATTAAAGCAATGCCCGCAACTGAAGATTATCCGTGTCGACATGTCGATCTACTTTGGCTCGATCAATCATATTCAGGAACGTATTTCACACATTGCAGATAACGAACGCATCTACCATATTATGATTGATGCTTCACGCATCAATTTCATTGACCTTGCCGGTGCCGAAGCGCTGGTATCCGAACACAATATGCTGAAGAAACAGGGTGGCGGACTGTACTTTGTTGGCCTGAACTCATCAACCTATGAATTCGTGGCAAAATCCAGCTTTGTGAAGAATATTGGTGCCGATCATTTCTTCGATTCAAAGAATGAGGCGATTCGTTCAATTTACAACAAACAGTTAGATAGAGATATCTGTCTTACCTGCCAATCACAGATCTTTAAGGAATGTAACGCCTGAGTTTAACTTAACGATTAAAAGTGAGCGCATAAAAAGTCTGAAATCTGCCTACATGATGAGCATCTGGATTTCAGGCTTTTTTAGCCGGGATACAAAACCAGACGAAGCAAGCCTTTAATACCTTGCAATTAAAAGCTCACTCTCAGGGAACTCAACTCTACACACTCCGCGTTTATACCTGTATTAGCGAAAGACATAGCAAGAGTATTCGAAATTATTCACTATCAGCTAACGCAGATATTTCCTGTTTGATCATCTGTGGTGTTTCCAGACACATCTCACCAATCTGCCCACTACGAAATTCATTTAACAGTAACTCAGATACTTTATGTAAGTTAACCCGACCACCACTCTGTAAACATCCACGGATACGACCGATACTCTCTAACGCATCCATATCATTTTCAGGTAAGGCCTGCAGTTGATACCGTCGCATTAACAACTCCGGATATGCCTGCAGAAAATATTCAGCGGCGAACGATGCAACATCTTCAAACTCCATCGCGGTATTTTTTATTGCACCGGTCACAGCCAGCCGATAGCCGCTGTTCTCATTATGAATTTTCGGCCAGAGAAAACCCGGTGTATCCATTAATTCAATGCCACCGTCCAGTTTAATGCGCTGCTGCTGCTTGGTAATCGCCGGTTCATTCCCCACCTTGGCAATCATTCGTCCGGCCAGTGTATTAATCACCGTGGATTTCCCCACATTGGGGATTCCCAGAATCAACACCCTCAGCGGGCGCACGGTAATATTGCGCTCGGGAAAAAAAGCCTTACATAGCTGAAGTACCTGTTTGATCTCAGCCGGATTTTCCTGCGAAACCGCCGTGGCTTTTATATTATGCTCAGCCTGAAAATACTCAATCCATTGCTGGGTAATACGGGCATCAGCCAGATCCGCCTTATTTAATAATTTAATACAGGGCTTATCACCGCGTAACTGTTTAACCAGTGGATTTTCCGAACTAAACGGAATGCGTGCATCAAGCACTTCAATAATCATGTCGACTTTAGGCATAATCTCCTTAATCTCTTTACGAGCCTTATGCATATGCCCCGGGAACCACTGAATCGCCATGTCTTTTTCGCCAACTGTTAAAATCCCCTGCATTCTAACCCAATTCAATGCCAATCTAGGCTAAAATCTACACCTATCCGTTTTAAATCAAACCTTGAGATTTCTATGTCGAGTAATCAATACGACCTGTTAATTATCGGTGCCGGCGTGTCAGGTAGCGCACTGCTTTACTTGTCGACTAAATACACAGATATTCAACATATCGGTGTCATTGAGAAATATGCAGCGCCAGCCAGGGTAAACTCACTCTCCAGTAACAACAGCCAGACACTACATTGTGGCGACATAGAAACCAATTACACCCTGGAAAAAGCACTCAAGGTGAAACGTGCGGCAAGCATGTTGCGCAACTATGCTGTGGCCCAGCCAGATGCCCATCACATTATTTATAAATACCCGAAAATGGTCCTGGGCGTGGGTAAAGCCGAGTGTGAATTACTTAAACAACGCTTCGAGATTTTTGGCCCGCATTACCCCAGTTTAAAATTACTGGATAAAAAAGCCATTGCGCGTATCGAACCGAATGTATCAATGAATGGTGATAAATTTCGTGATGATGAAATTATTGCGCTGGGTTCTACCGATGAATACACCGCGGTCAATTTTGAAGCGCTGTCACGTTCATTTGTGAGACAGGCCGAAAGTGAAGCCGAGAAACAGAACAAAGCCGTTGATATTCATTACAACGAGTATGTAGATCATATTAAAAAAGATGATGATGGCTTTATAGTGGAAACCGATGGCGTCTGTTACCGCACAAAATCACTCGTGGTATGTGCCGGTGGCCATAGTTTAAAACTGGCACACGATATGGGTTATGGCCATCACTATTCCGTTTTACCCATTGCGGGCAGTTATTATTTCACGCCCCATGTGTTGAACGGCAAGGTATATACTGTACAGAACGATGCTCTGCCTTTTGCAGCGATTCATGGCGACCCCGATGTACTGGTTCCCGGCCTTACCCGGTTTGGCCCTACCGCATTAGTATTACCCATTCTTGAGCGTTACAATCTGAGAACATTACCTGATTTTCTGCAGGTATTTCGTTTTGATAGCCGCGTTGCAAAAGTACTGAAAGACCTGCTGAGTGTAAAAGACATTCGAAATTACATGTTTAAAAACATGTTATTCGAAATTCCACTGATTCGAAAAATTCTGTTTCTTAAAGATGCCAGAAAAATTATTCCCTCGTTGAAATTTACCGAACTCAAGTTCGCCAATAAAGTCGGCGGCATACGTCCGCAGCTGATTGATAAAAACAATTGCAAACTGTTAATGGGCGAAGCAAAAATAGACACAGGTATTGGCGCCATTTTCAATATGACGCCATCACCCGGCGGTACTTCCTGTATTGAAAATGCAGAAATTGATATGCGCACCGTTGCCCAGCACCTTGGTGCTCGCATAGATGAAGCCGGTATTCAAAAAGATTTACTGCTTGATGATCAGCAGCATGACAATGATGATTTTTCAGGCACGCTAATAAACGGAGACAACGCCAACTAATACTGTTCACGCTCGACAGGCAGCCTCACTTTGTTTGAGCTGCAGTGATAGCCAGATGCGTAAAAACCATGAAGCCTGTTGACACATTGCAGATAAATTTCATCTATCTACTATTTAAAAGTTTCTATCCTCCCCAGTCGGCCATCGGTTGTATTTAATCAGTTCGGCAGGTACATTCGTACTCTTAAAATTATAATCATTACAGACCAGCACTCCCCCCTCATACATCACCTGCTGCTGGCGGAGTTACACATGAATATACAGGCCCGTGTATTAAAACCAGAAGAACACTTTATACAGAATGAGCCCTACTACGAAGCCATTGGCTCAGAGATTGATATTTTTCTCGCCGCCTATAAGCAACAAATCCCCGTACTCCTAAAAGGCCCCACCGGCTGTGGCAAAACCCGCTTTATGGAGCACATGGCCTGGCGTCTAAAAAAGCCACTCATTACGGTTTCCTGCCATGACGATTTAACGGCATCAGATCTGGTGGGACGATTTCTCGTGTCGGGCGGCGAAACGGTCTGGGTCGATGGGCCACTGGCCAGAGCGGTTCGCCATGGTGCAATATGTTATCTGGATGAAATTGTTGAAGCACGTAAAGACACCACCGTAGTCATCCACCCGCTGGCGGATGATCGCCGTGTACTGCCGATGGAAAAAGTCGGTGAATTGCTCGAGGCTACCGAAGATTTCTGCCTGGCTATTTCCTACAACCCCGGTTACCAGAGCGTCTTAAAAGATCTCAAACAAAGCACACGCCAGCGATTTGTGGCGCTGGAATTTGATTACCCGGCAGCCGATCTGGAATCGCGTATTATTCAGAATGAAGCAGGCATTGAAGCCCCACTGGCAGAAAAACTGGTGAAATTTGCCCACATGACTCGCAATCTTAAAGGCAGTGGACTTGAAGAAGGTGCCAGCACCCGATTACTGGTACACGCGGGCAAACTGATCTCAACGGGAATTTCGCCAGTTGATGCCTGTCACTCATCTATTGCTCAGGCACTCACCGATGATGCCGACATGCTCGCCGCGATCAATGAACTAAGTTCATCACTATTTTAACTAGTCAACTGTTGTGAGCCTGCCTCCTTTTACCTATGAAGAAATTGAAGAACGTCTTGATGATATGTTTGTCGAGGCGGAAGCATCACTGATTCAACACCTGACACAATTTGATATTCAAACCCAGGACAGCTTGCTGGAAATCATTAGCAAGGCAAACCGAACCAACAATGGCCTTGCCTACCAGTTATGTTTACGCATGCAACGAGCCGTTGCACTGATGGAAATGGACACAATTGAACTCTGGCTGGATCAGGCCATTGACGCCTTCGATAGCAATGGCATTTATGGCGCAGTCGCCAAGCTTGATGAACTGGAGGCCGTAGCGGATCATGCAAAACAGAAACTCACCGGTATTGCCTTTGAAGAAGTGGGTGACCTGCTGGAACATTTTGTCACCGGTTTAAACGGTCGACGCTTAAAAATAGAAACTGATCGGCATGCCTATACTGACAGTGAAACCATTTATTTACCCAGTATGATCAATCACTATGCCGAGCGAGAGGATAATTTTCAGCTCTATAAATGCATGGTGGTTCAGCTCTGGGCACAAAACTGGTACGGCAGCTGGCGCATCAATATTTCAGAGATACTGTCCGGCTATGATGATAGCGCACATGCTGAACGCTGGTTTCACGTACTGGAAAGCTTTCGCCTGGATGCAAAAATAAAACAGGAGTTACCGGGCATTCATCGGCAGATGGAACGCTTATGCCAGCTCAATCAGCAAGCAACCACAGCCAGGGTTGCACAACAGACACTTGCCGATCAACTCAAGTCACTACATAGCCTGCAGGATAGCCTGCAGCTTTTACAGCAGTTATACCCGCAGCCCACACCAGAGCTACACAGCTATACAGCAAGAACAAAAGCCGAACAGGTCGCCCTGGTTCGCGAAGCTCGATTAATAAAAGAGAAAGACCTGTTCAGAAATGCTCTGGCTCATGCGGTAAAAGAAAAAAAAGGCAAGGATACCAGTGAATCTGCAGACGAAGCCGAACATAAGCTAACTGCAGAAAAATTCCCCGACCCCAATATGCCTGAAGGCTTTACCTATAAACTGGAGCTGGATGGTGAGCCGATTGAACCACCCGAAGGTGTAGAAAGTTTAATCAGTTCTATCATTCAGGACCTTGGAGAGATACCCGACGATTACCTTGTCGCCGCCGGCGATGGCAATTACAAAATATTTCAGGATGAAAACAAAACAGATGGCAGCAATGTATGGGCCGGAACTTATCATGAGGAAGGCGCTTACCTGCACAAAGAATGGGATTATCGTCGCAGACGCTATAAGAAAAACTGGTGTGCACTGCGTGAAGTGGAAATAAACCCCGGCAGTACAGCATTTGTTAGTGACACCTTAGAGAAATACTCTGGCCTGATCAAAAATCTGCGTAAAACGTTTGAAGTACTTCGTGGTGAAGATAAAATTCTGAAAAAACAGCCATACGGCGATGACATAGATATCGACGCACTGGTGGAAGCCTGGGCTGACACACACAGTGGCATGGAAATGTCGAATAATATCTTCACCAAAATGCATAAAGAAGAGCGCAATATTGCGGTTATTTTTATGGTCGATATGAGCGGTTCAACCAAAGGCTGGATTAACGATGCAGAAAGGGAATCACTGGTGCTTTTATGTGAAGCGCTGGAAACACTGGGGGATCGTTATGCCATATACGGTTTCACTGGAAATACACGTAAGCGTTGTGAAATTTACCCGATAAAAACATTCGATAATGATTACGACGACAAGACCCGTGGCCGCATCGCCAATATCACACCACAGGACTACACTCGACTGGGCGTATTTATCAGGCATTTCAACCAGATGTTCAATGATGTTGAAGCGAAAACCAAACTACTGATTACACTGTCCGATGGCAAACCCGAAGACTACGATGGCTATCGAGGTGAGTACGGCATCGAAGACACACGCATGGCACTACTTGAATCCCGCCAGCAGGGTATTCATCCCTTCTGCATCACCATCGACAAGGAAGGTCGTGATTATCTGAAAACCATGTATGGCACTGCCAGCTATGTGGTTATTGACAATGTCGCTCAACTTCCACTCAAAGTGGCCGATATATACAGAAACATTACCAGCTAAATACACGGGTAAATACACTGGGTCTCTGCATCGCTGGGCCTGAATCTCCAGCAAAACTGAACTATATATAAATAAGCACACCATCAACAACAACTGTGCGCATTCGAAACAGATATAACCATATCAGCATGTGGCTTTAAGGTATTGAAATGAAAAGAATTAACAAACTTGGCCTAAGAAAACAGATCTGGACCGGATTCCTCAGTCTATTTTTAATTATCTTTATTATTTCAGCCATATCATTCTACCGATTGCTGCAGCTACAGGAGCAGGCAACGGATATCGCTGAGTACTCACAACCTGCCATGCTTTCTGCCCTGCGGATTAAAGAGCGGATAGAGTCCACTACCAGCCTGATGGGCCTCTACATAATAAATAAAACGCCTGATTACGAAGAGAAAGTGAATGACAATCTTGCTTTACTTCGAGCCTCTATTGATGAGTACAAACAGTTACCGGCGGTACTGGATAGCCCTGACATGCAGAGTAAAGTGGAAACTCTTGATCAATACATTCAACAGTTTATTGCTCTTCAGAATAAAATCGATTTCCTCAATAAAAATGTTCTGGAAAATTATCCCGCTTTAAACATTGCCAGTACAGAAATTAATCCACGACACCAACAGGCAATGCAAATTTTTAAAATAATGATCAATTCCGAATTTGAAGAATCAGCAAATAGTCAGAGACGTCGTTTTTTACAACAGATAAATGATCTGCGTCAGTCTTGGATGAGTGTCGTTTCATTATTCAGAACCTTTCTCTCGAACCCGAATGAATTTCAGATTGAGCAAATCAATATATTTATGGAGCAAAGCTCGCATTTTTTACAGGAAACCAATAATAAATCAAGCATGTTCACTTTCGAACAGGAAGAAGGTTTTGCAGAGCTTAACAGGATTTCTGAAGCTTATTTTTTGAATATACAAAAGGTCTTTGACATATTTAAAAAAGGTCTCTGGCGTGAAGATGTCACCCTGATTCGAAATGAAATAAACCCCCTTAGCAGTCAAATTGGACAACAGATTAACAGCATTATCAGCCTGCAAAAAGATCAGGTAAATCAGGGGAATATTGAACTGATTAAAAAAACAAAGGCCTCTTTGTTCTATATTGCAATCGCTTTACTGACTGCTGTAGCCGTCGGTATATTTGCTGCACGCTTTACCAGCAATCAGATCAACACCGCGGTACGTGATATGAATACCATACTCTCCAATATTCTTAGCGGTGATTTTTCAAAACGTATGAACGAAGAGCGTGGAGGAGATATTGGACGTCTCGCGATTACGGTTAATCAGTTTAGTGACAAGCTACATCATATTATTAGTGAAATAAAATCGTCTGTGACCAATCTGCATGATACATCCCGCAACCTCACCCAGGTAACGCAGACCACCTCCAGCAATATCATGCAACAAAATCATGAAACAGAAATGGTAGCCACTGCGGCTGAAGAATTATCAGCCACTTCTCATGAGGTTGCAAAAAACACAGCATCAGCAGCTGATTCCGCACAGAAAGCGGACGCTGACGCACAGACAGGTTCACAGAAATCTAATGCAGCCATGTCGGGCATTCAGCACCTGGTACAGAACCTGAATAACTCAGCTGAGGTCATTCAGACGCTTCAGGAAGATACGGGCAATATCAGCCTGGTACTTGATGTCATTCGTGAAATTTCCGAGCAAACCAATCTGCTTGCATTAAATGCTGCGATAGAAGCCGCGCGCGCCGGTGAACAGGGACGTGGCTTTGCCGTCGTTGCCGATGAAGTGCGTACGCTGGCAAGTCGTACACAGGAATCGACGGACCAGATTAAGGAGGCCATCGATCGCTTACAGATTGGTGCCGAAAATGCGGTTGGCGCAATGAAATCATCTATTGAAGAAGCGAATAGCAACAGTGCGCAGGTATCGGAAGTTGCTTCGTCTCTTAACCAGATTAAAAATGAGATAATGAATATAAACTCGGTACTGAGCCAGGTTGCATCAGCCAGCGAGGAGCAGAGCGCAACCGCCAATGAAATCGCCACCAGTATTGCCTCGATCAGCAATATTTCAGCTCGCACGTCTGACAATACCGACTCACTGCATACTGCAGAAAAAGATCTGGGGGATGTCACGCATCGTCTGGATCATATTATCTCGGTATTTAAAGCGGGTTAATGATTGATTTACCTCAATCCAGAGACCAGGAAACACCATTATATTAAGCTCATTATTTCTCATTGAAGGAGACAATCGTGAACCTCTCAGACACAGCAATCCGCAAGCTACAGAAAGTACTACGCTTTAATATGTTTCTTGGACTAATGGTGACGGTTATCTCGACTTATCTCATTATCACCGGAACATACGACAGCATCCAGTCAAGACAGAGTGAAGAAACCATTTTAAATTTAACGGCACTATTCAGCCTGTTCTATACCTTCATTTTCTGGATTCTATGTGTATTTAGAAACCAGTTTTTCAAATCTAATAGTGACTCGGCGAAAATACATCATAGCGCTTGATCTCTACCGGCTTTAATTTTATAAAGGCCGGATGCAATCTAAATCACAGCGACTCGTTGAACACCAGAATAAACTAAGGCAATGCACTGCCTGTGTAAACATGCAGGGTCCTCCTGTATACAGTAAGCCCGTTACTGCTTCTGTTATGCTCATTGGGCAGGCACCAGGAATTAGGGAAATCGAAGTTCACAAACCTTTTGCATGGAAAGCAGGACAAACTCTTTTTTCATGGTTTAAGCAGATTAATATCGACGAAGATACGTTTCGTGAAAACATTTACATGTCAGCCGTCTGCCGCTGTTTCCCGGGCAGACACAGAAATGGCAAAGCCATAAAATCGGGCGACAGAGCACCCGACAAAAGCGAAATTGCAAACTGCCGGCTCTGGCTAAGCACTGAACTTTCAATTTTACAGCCCGAACTGATTCTTCCAGTGGGCAAACTGGCCATTTCGCAGTTCCTGGATTTCTCCCGGCTAACCGATGTTATCGGCTCGGCACATCAAGTGAGTATCAATAATATCAACTGCGATGTCATTCCCCTGCCTCACCCTTCCGGTGTTTCAGCATGGCCACGTGTGGAACCAGGTAAAACCCTGCTCATAGATGCGTTACAGCTCATTGATCAACACCCGGCCTGGCAACAGACATTTCATCCATAATTGACACTGCTGCCTAATCACTCCACACTCTAATTATTTAAAGCCACAATAAATATTAAAATGCATACAGCTAGCTTCTACTGGTACGATTATGAAACGTTTGGCATAGACCCACGCAACGATAGAATTGCACAGTTTGCGGGAATTAGAACTGACATGGATTTTAATATTATTGATGATCCCATCGATATTTTCTGCAAGGCCTCAAACGATATTTTGCCTAACCCTGAAGCCTGTTTAATTACGGGTATCAC
>Ga0316207_10002284_pt1 | contig 20167 bp, 21 predicted proteins | sample 6weekpyrite_MG_FD_204943 | JGI IMG/M metagenome (GOLD analysis project Ga0316207, IMG submission 204943) | Microbial mat bacterial communities from mineral coupon in-situ incubated in ocean water Damariscotta River, Maine, United States -... | ecosystem: Environmental > Aquatic > Marine >...
CCAATGTAATGACCGCCCTTTGGGGACCGGCTGTTTCAAAAAATCCTTACTTGTCTTTCAAGTTCAAGGGTGGCGCTAAAGGCGACAGCATTAAGATTAGCTGGGTTGATAACAAGGGTGAGTCTAGCGTTCAGGAAGCAAAGATTCGTTAAGCCTTGTTGCTAGCAGTAAAAGAGAAAGGCCGCTTTATAGCGGCCTTTTTTTATCCTAAAAATTCAATATCAGTGTTAGTCTCACCCTCCTTACAAAATAGTAGCTTAAACAGGTTATATAGCTGGTCTACTTGGCTTCGCTACCATCTTATTTATGGGATATAGTACTCTATAATTATTTATGGTGGGTAGGTATTGTTCCGAGTAAAGTTGGAGATGTTTTTCTTAACATGAAAGCACATAACTTAAACGTTAGGCTTATTGGGAATTATAATTGATACATTTAATTTATATAAGTTCCGCAACCAACTGGCCATCGGAGAATGATCTAATAGAATTATTAGAACAATCTCGCGCAAGAAATAAAAGAAAAAATATTACGGGAATGCTTCTGTATGATAACGCGACATATATGCAAGTACTGGAAGGCTCTGTAGAAGATGTCAATGATATATATGATTCGATTCTTAAAGATCCAAGAAATACTGGAAATGTAACGCTTGTTAAGGAAGAAATTAGTCAAAGAGATTTTCCTAATTGGAGCATGGGATTTAAAAAGTTAAAAAGTTGCTCTCCGGAAGAGCTGGAAGGTTTTCAAGATATTTTTGATGGAAAGCTCGATAAAGAAATTGTAGTTAATAATAGCTCTAGGGCTTTGCGCTTGCTAATCGCATTCGCAAAAATTGAGTAAAATGGCACTTGATGGGACGCAAAAGCATTTTAATGACACCGCAAATAACAAGAGGAATATTGTTATAAGAATCGAGAAGGGACCGTATAATTAAAAGTATTAATGCTTAGTTCACAAAAATGAAATAATTACAGCCTAGAGGAATAAACATGTATTCACTACTGGCAACCATTGCTCTTCTGATTTTGATATTTTTAATTGGCGCGAAACAACCTTTTATCGCGGGGTTACTTGCTGTTATTCCCATAAAAATTATTGGTACTGCTTTGATCACCTCTGAAACTGGCGGAAGAGACAGCTTGCAGGCCTCAGTACATGGTATGTTAGTTGGTCAATTCGCGTGGGGATTCATCTTGCTTGGGACATATCTATATATAAGATATGCATAATAGGTATTTGGGGTCAGAGTAAAAATAAAAATGGCTCGTTTCTTAGAACCCCTTCGGGATTCATTAAGCATTCACTTAATTCACGTTGTTCATTCTGGTCCGGCCAAAAGAGGTGATTGGTGATGTCTAAGAATAGAAAATATCATTCAGTCATATTCTTGCATATACTCTTCATTTTTCTTATTTCCAACAAAGTTATCGCTATGTCAGAAACATTAGAAGCAGTCATTATTGAGCCAGTTGAAAAACCACAGGCAGTGGTTATTTGGTTGCATGGCTTAGGTGCAGATGGCTATGATTTTGAACCAATCGTTCCGGAATTAAATTTACCCGATGATGCGGCAGTTAAATTTATTTTTCCGCATGCACCTGCGATACCTGTAACGGTAAATGGCGGCTATGTCATGCGTGCTTGGTATGACATTGTTGGAACAGATTTAGGTGAGCAACAAGACGAAGATGGTATTAAGAAGTCACAACAACAGCTTATTGCATTGATTGAGAATGAGATAGAAAAAGGAATTCCTGCCGAGAAAATAGTTTTAGCAGGGTTCTCACAAGGCGGTGCAATTGTGCTCCAGACAGGATTACGTTATCCACATCGACTCGGTGGTATCATGGTGTTATCAAGCTACGTACCCTTGGCTGAAAGTTTAAAAGCAGAAAAACACCGAGCAAATCAGGATGTAGCAATATTTTATGCACATGGCGAACAAGATGACATTATCCCGATTAGTTTTGCGGAGCAGTCTCGTGATTTACTAATAAACCAAGGCTATCAGCCAGAATGGCATAGTTACGCCATGCCACATGCCGTTGTGCCAGATGAAATTGATGCGATAGGTATTTGGTTGGGAAAAGTATTAAAACTTAATTAAGCTTATTTTCGCCAACAAAGAATTCGATTATTTGCCGGCATTTCATAATCATTGCTGAGAAATAAACCACACTGTTCTGCCAGATTGTTGATGTCATCAATATCGCGGATACCACTTAAAGGATTTCTCTGTTTAAGCCACTGATCAAAACGAGCATTACTTTCGCTAGTGAATTTACCTTGATAATTAAAAGGTCCGTAAAGGCAGAAAACAGCCTGTTCTGAGAGACAGTCATTTAGACCTTCAAACATAGATTTAACAGCTGCCCAGGACATGATGTGAACAGCATTGGCACTAAATACAGCATCATATTTTGTTGTTGGCCATCGGCCGGATTGCACATCAAGTTCAATGGGATCGAGCAGGTTTGTAGAATTAGCCTCCGCTAGCCATGCAGTAATACCCGTTAGTTCGGAAAATCTGTCGCTGCACTGCCAGATAAGATGCGGTAAGGCTTGCGAAAAGAATACGGCATGTTGTCCCGTGCCACTGCCAATTTCGAGAACACGTTGGTGATTTGAAAATTCCTCTTTCAGAACATCAAGTATGACGTGCTTATTTTGTTCACAGGATTCTGCAAAGGGTTTAGTCATAGGGTTATATTTTTAAAAGTGTCATAAAAGTAGTGTATAAAAAAGCCGACCATTAAAGAAGTAGTCGGCTTTTTCATAAAGCGAGAAGGGATAGAATTAGTTAACAACACGCCATTGGCCATTTTCTCTACAGGCAGTGCCTGTAGCGGTTTCGCGACGACCATCAATGATCACCTCAGTTGTGTAATCACGGCATGGGCCACTATTACTTGTATAGGTATTTGTTGGTGTGACCGTGTATTCATTGCCGCTATCTGGATTACGCCATGAGCTAGCTTGATTCGTTGGATTTGTTTCAAATGCCTGATTGGCCTTGTAACGGTCATTGTCATCCATTGTTTTACCAATTTTGCCACCAAGATAACCACCTATTAAGGTACCAGCAATAATGGCGGCTGTTCTGCCTTTGCCACCGCCTACATTGGAACCCAGTACACCACCGACAACGGCACCAATGACACGACCCGTATCCTCTTGAGTGGGTGCAGACTGGCAGCCTACTAAGCCAACTGTGAGAGTTGCCGTAAGAATGAGAGTGGTTATTTGTTGGCGTTGAATTTTCATAGTTATTTCCTTGGATACATTAATGCATTAAAGAGTATGACCAAGTATAGACGATACAGTTCCAATGAGAGTAGAGTAAATTTATCAGGGATTAGATTGTGGCAGTTGGAAGCGGGTTGAATTGAATATCTGAAAAGAGCTGCTTCCACCTAGGTATAGGTAATGTGTTTAATCTCAGACGATTATATTTTTGTTTATAAAAATGCTGGAAAACCTGATGGTTTTGGTCACTTATTATTTACGATTAGATTAAGTTAATCGATGTCAGCAGCAACGGATTTTATTTACATCTTTGATGATGATTTTTTCTGCTTTGCAGGAAGGTGCGTGTATTAAAGCTAACCGAGAAATAAAATAGGGTGGCTCAGGTATACAATACCTGAAGAAAATAAAAGAGTAGCACAACATGACTGAAACTAAATCATATAAGAATTATGCGTTAGCTATTGTTGTGCTTATGTCAATGGCGATTAGTAGCTGGCCGGTAGGTGCAGAAACCCGATCCGTAGGGAAGGTAGTGCTTGTTACAGGAAAAGCAGCAATACATTCTATTAGCGGTGAATTACGAAAGCTAAGGGTTGGAGGGGTCTTCTATGAAGGTGAAACGATAGAAACACATAAAGAGTCATTTGTTAAATTAAAATATACAGATGGTGGTGTTATGTATTTAAGGCCCACGACTAAAATAATTATTGAGGAATATAAATTTACTAAAGATGCTGTAGATAAGTTAGTTACGAATTTGGTAAAAGGTGGTTTGCGAACCGTGACAGGTGATATTGCAAAACGTAACCGTGATAACTACAAAATGAAAACACCCGTAGCGACCATGGGTGTATATGGTACTGACTTTACTGTTCGATTTTGTAATGAAGATTGCACAGACCTTGAAGCCTACGGCGCACCTTCTCCAGATAATGGTTTATACATGGGTGTTAACAAAGGCGGAATAGTTATTAGTAACGCAGCGAGTTCGCAAATATACAGGGTAGGACAGTTTGGCCATGTTGCAGGAACGCAGTTTAAACCACGTATATTACCATCAGCTCCTGCTATCTTAGTGGCAGACAACTTGCCAGAACCAAATGAAAATAATAGCAATAATTTTATTAAAGATAGTTCCTGCAAATAATAATTAAACTCTGTATATAAAAGAGATTAATAGATAAAGTATTACTTGATAGAGAATTAATTTAATTTCTTGCTGAGTTTATTTATACTGAAGTTAAGAATCTGGGTTTTGATTTTAAAGTAAGTTATAGGGAATATAATGAGAAAACTTTTAGCAGTTATTATCATAGCTATATCACCAATGTGTTTTGCAGAAGAGTTTAATCTTCCTAAAGAACAGTGGCTCACAAATTTAGAGGGAATATTGCCGGCACATTTATGTAAACCTGAATCCCCTTTAATGAAAGTTTATACCGGTAATAATTGCCTGTCAGATATGAAAGTCTTATATGGAAAGTGTACAACCGAAGTGGATAATGTTGTTATTCCAAGCCATGTAACCAGTGTGCCAATGGCGAATACTCTTGGGCAAATAGTGGCTGAATGTATGTCGGCTCATTATCAGGGTGGCCAAGCACTGGAAATGTTTAATTTAATACAATCAATGTCTAGAAGATAAAGGGCTTTGTGATCTCGATTGGGTTTTATTATTGCGGTAATTGCGCAAGGTAGCTATCGGTATTCTCGATACGATCAAGTAATATCTGCTTGAAGACATCGGGATCTTTTATATGTGTCATTTCACCTTCTTTGGGGAAATGCTTGTCATGTAAACGTGATAACCAGAATCGTAGTGCAGCAGCACGAAGCATCATTGGCCAGGCTTGTTTTTCTTCATCGAGTAGTGGTCGTTTCTCCACATAGCTTTCAAGCATTGCAGTAACGCGCGTGCTATCTAATGACCCATTTGAATTTGAACACCAATCATTAACGGTGATTGCAAGATCGTAAAGTTGTACGTCGTTGCAGGCATAGTAAAAATCGATAATGCCTGTAAGTTGGTCAGCTTCAAAAAGGGCGTTGTCTCGAAATAAATCGGCATGAATAACACCACTTGGTAGTGGGTCGAGACGATGTTGATTTTGGAAAGCCATTTCTATATCGAGTAATTCACGCTCCGCTGGCGATAGTTTGCCATCAAGTTTTACAGACATGTCGTGCCACCATGCAGGGCCGCGTGGGTTATCACGATTTGCAGGAAATTGATGACTAACGGCATGGAGTTTACCAAGACTTTCTCCGAGTGCACTGCATTGAGCCGGATTGGGTTGATTAATCCCTTTACCGGTCAGGCGAATCACCAGTGCTGCAGGTTTGCCTTTGAGTGTGCGTAAGAACGTACCACTATTATCGGCAATAGGGTGCGCACTGGGTACGTCGTGTTCAGCAAGGAACGCCATAAGATCAAGAAAGTAAGGAAGTTCAGAGGCAGTTAATTCTTCAAAGATAGTGAGAACGTATTGGCCTTGGCTGGTATTAACGAAGTAATTCGTATTTTCAATGCCATCACTGATACCGACAAAGTCAACGAGCTCGCCAACGTGATAGTTGAGCAGGAAGTTTTCAAGCTCACTTTGCTCGATAGTGGTGTAAACAGACATGGGAAAAGACTTAATTTACCAACTAAACAGGATCCACTGCGGTACGTTAAGGCCACGCTCAATGTCATCTTGAGTGGTTTCAAGTGAACCATCGCCATCAGTATCAATTAGGTAGTATGCGGGACCACCGACTGGCGTAATTTTAACGGCGTAGATTTGCCCATTGATGCTATAACGCTCTTCTGTGGCATCTTTTTTCTGAATAATGGTCACTTCAGGCTCAATGGCCTCACCACTTTGCAGTTTTGGTGGTGGCGGTGGAACAAGCAGATCTTCTTTGGCTTTATCGGCGGCATGAGCGGCTAGGCCGAATGAGGCTAAAATAGCGGCGAAGATAAGGCGACGAAATTCCATGATAAATCCTTATTTTTAATGTATTTCAATACGTTATAGTTCGAGCAGAATTTCCTGTTCCTCTGCTGAGGGTTCAAATCCACGTGCATCGTAATGCTCGAAAATGGCATCCACAACGTCTTGTGGATCATCCAATACCTTAAACAGGTCTAAATCCTCTGAGTTTATTGTACCCGCTTTCACTAGCGTATTACCAAACCAATCGATCAGGCCAGACCAAAATTCACTTCCGACTAGAATGACAGGAATACGGCGACTTTTTCCTGTTTGAATTAAGGTAAGAATCTCAGCAAGTTCATCAAGTGTGCCAAAGCCGCCGGGCAGTACTACGTAGGCTGAGGCATATTTAACAAACATCACCTTACGTGAGAAAAAATGCCGGAAATGAAGCTCAATATCTTGATAAGGATTGTCACTTTGTTCATGGGGGAGATCGATATTGAGGCCAATGCTATGTGATTTTCCGGCAAAGGCACCCTTATTAGCGGCTTCCATAATGCCTGGACCACCCCCACTGACGACAGAGAAACCCGTATCTGAAAGTAATTTGGCGATGTCTTCTGCCAGTTTATAAGATGGGTGCTCTGGGCTTGTGCGTGCGGAGCCAAAAATGCTTACTGAGGGCTTAATTTGTGCGAGGCGTTCAAATCCTTCAACAAATTCGGCCATAATTTGGAAAATTTTCCAAGATTCACGCGTTAATTGGCCATCATTAACCGGTGGCATACCGGGTAACAGAGGAGATTTTTTTTTAGCCATAATCTGTCTTCCTGTTATTAACGCCGAGAAACGTGGTTATCTATTGGTGTAATCAGACACTGTTTCCGACATAATATTGGCTTTGGGAAGCCATGCTCTCCTTATAATAATACGCAATCATTTCCATTACTGATACTTACAAATCTTATGAGCAAAAAATCTGAAAAGCCCCTGGTGCTGGTCGATGGGTCGTCATACCTTTATCGTGCATTTCACGGTATGCCAGCCCTCACCAACTCACGTGGCGAACCGACAGGGGCAATTTATGGTGTAGTCAACATGCTGCGTAGCCTGCTACGTGACATAGAACCGGAACATATTGCCGTCATATTTGACGCTAAGGGTAAAACCTTCCGTGATGATATGTATAAAGAATACAAGGCTAATCGCCCGTCAATGCCAAATGAATTACGAAGCCAAGTAGAGCCTATTCATGAAATTGTTAAGGCGATGGGCTTACCTTTAATGATTGTGGATGGTGTAGAAGCCGACGATGTCATTGGCACCTTGTGTGTACAGGCAACGGCAGCGGGTATGACGAGTCTTGTCTCAACCGGCGATAAAGACATGGCACAATTGGTTAATGAGTCAGTGACGTTAATCAATACGATGACGAATGTGATTTCTGATCCAGCAGGTGTAGAGGAAAAATTTGGTGTGCGTCCAGATCAGATTATTGATTACCTGGCATTAGTTGGTGACAAGGTTGATAACGTCCCCGGTGTAAACAAGTGTGGGCCAAAGACAGCAGTAAAATGGCTTGCTGAACATGGCAGCCTTGAAGCGGTAATGGAAAATGCAGATAACGTGAAAGGCAAGATCGGTGAGTATCTTCGTGAAGCACTTGAGCAATTACCTTTGTCGAAACAATTGGTCACGATAAAGTGCGATGTTGATTTAGATGAAACGCCAGAAAGTTTGCAGCGAAAAGAACCTGACCGGAAACACCTGCGAGAATTGTTTGCACAATATGAATTTAAAACATGGTTAGCAGAGCAAATAGAAAATGGCGCTACACCAATTTCGGAGGAAAAACCTCAACAAGTAGATGCCGATTATGAAACTGTCTTAACGAAAGATGATTTTAATAAATGGTTAAAAATGCTCAAGTCGAGTGAATTATTTTCTTTCGACACAGAAACGACAAGTCTAGATTATATGCAAGCAGAAATAGTGGGCGTGTCTTTTTCTGTTGAATCAGGTAAAGCCGCGTATGTGCCCGTGGCACATGATTACGAAGAAGCGCCAAAACAACTTTCACGTGAATGGGTTTTACAACAATTAAAACCATTACTCGAAGATTCTACAGTGGCGAAAGTAGGTCAAAATCTAAAATATGATAGGAATGTTTTGGCGAATTATGATATTCGCTTACAAGGTATAGCGCATGACACCATGTTGCAGTCTTATGTATTGGATAGCACAGCAACGCGGCATGATATGGATTCCTTATCACTTAAATATTTGTCACACAAGGCCATCAAATTTGAAGAAGTCGCGGGTAAGGGTAAGTCACAATTAACCTTTAACAAGGTTGATATAGAGAAAGCCGGTCCCTACGCGGCAGAAGATGCTGATATTACATTACGCCTTCATGAAGTGCTTTGGCCAAAATTAAAAGCTGAGAAAGGATTAGAAAATATATATGTAGAAATGGAAATGCCACTACTGACAGTATTAGCAGATATAGAACGACAAGGCGTGCTCATTGATGCGGATATGTTGGTTACCCAAAGCGGGGAACTTGCAACACGAATAGAAGAAATTCAGTCTGAAGCATGGCAAGAAGCGGGTGAAGAATTTAACCTGAGTTCACCAAAACAAATTCAAGCAATTTTATTTGAAAAAATGGAGTTGCCCGTTATAAAGAAAACACCTAAAGGGCAACCTTCAACAGCAGAGGCGGTATTACAAGAATTGGCAGATGACTACGCCTTGCCTAAAATGATTCTTGAGTATCGTAGCTTGAGTAAATTGAAATCGACGTACACTGATAAATTACCGCTAATGATCGATGAAGATTCTGGCCGGGTGCATACTTCATACCATCAAGCAGTGGCCGCGACAGGGCGGTTGTCGTCCAGTGATCCTAATTTACAAAACATTCCTATTCGCAGCAAAGAAGGACGCCGAATTCGTCAAGCCTTTATTGCCTCAAAGGGACACACGATTGTTGCAGCGGATTACTCACAAATCGAATTACGCATAATGGCGCATTTATCAGAAGATAATGGTTTGTTAACGGCATTTGCTGATGGTGTAGATGTACATCGCGCAACCGCGGCAGAAGTATTTGGTGTTGATCGTGATGAAGTGACAACCGAGCAGCGTCGTCGTGCTAAAGCCATTAACTTCGGTTTGATTTATGGCATGTCTGCGTTTGGTTTGGCAAAGCAAATCGACGTTAGTCGAACCGAAGCACAGCAATATATTGATCTATATTTTGAACGTTACCCAGGCGTTAAAAATTTCATGGAAACCATGCGTGAACATGCCCGCGAAGTTGGTTATGTTGAAACAGTATTTGGACGTCGTTTGTATGTTCCTGATATTAAGGCATCGAATATGCAGCGACGTCAGTACGCGGAAAGAACCGCAATTAACGCACCGATGCAAGGTACAGCGGCTGACATTATAAAAAGGGCTATGTTGGGCTGCGCGAAATATATTGGTGACAACAATAAACAAATCAAAATGATTATGCAGGTACATGATGAATTGGTATTTGAGATCGAGGATACCGTACTTGATGAGGCGATTGTGGGAATCACCGAGGCAATGGAAGCTGCCGCTGAGTTGAAGGTGCCACTGGAGGTGTCAGTGGGCAAAGGTATTAATTGGGATGAAGCGCACTGATATGGCGTAGTGAAGGCCAATTTTTACTAACAACGTTTTATTGAACTTTTGTATTGGCGACTAGTCGAACTTATATGCCCCAGATTTTGGGTGGCTTCCTGACTATTCTCCCGGTTTAGGAAGCGTTGGTTTGGTTACTCCCCTAGTAGCCTGACCACCAAGGCCTCGACCATCCCCTATGGTCGGGGTTTTTTTTTAGCCATAAAGCCACATAGATAAGACCTCCCTGGCCTCTTTAACTCCTTGTTTTTTAAGAGAAGAAAATAATTGTGCGGAGCACAGCGGATAAGACTTGTGAATGGCTTTCAATACCTCTTGCAGGCTTGCTCCAGCAGGACCATTTGAGAGCTTATCTGATTTGGTAAGTAAAACGTGTACAGGTAATTCAACGCTATGTGCCCAATCGAGCATTTCACGGTCAAATTCCTTGAGGGGGTGGCGAACATCCATCAGGAGTATCAGTCCACGTAAAGCAGCTCTTTTTTCCAGGTATTTACCGAGTTCCTTTTGCCATTCAATTTTTATCTTTTTAGGCACCTTGGCATAGCCATAGCCGGGTAAATCAACCAAGCGGTGATCATCGTCAAGGGCGAAGAAATTAATCATTTGGGTGCGTCCGGGGGTCTTACTGGTCCTTGCGAGGCCCGTGGTGTCCGTAATCACATTAATCGCGCTGGATTTACCCGCATTAGAACGGCCGGCAAATGCGACCTCACTGCCGGTGTCAGCAGGACATTGATCAAATCGCTTGGCGCTGGTGAGATAGTAGGCGGAAGAAAAATCGTTCATGTTTGGTTCAGGTTCGATGATGTATAAAGTAGCTAATGTACTGTATTTAATGGAAATAAGACAGTAAATGTGGGTTTCAGAGAAAGCATCTAAGGTTGACCATGATAAGCCTTCTCTGTTATATAGTCAGGCCGTTTTTGGATATTCTGTCGCTAGAACTGCTGTAAATCAGAAATTTAGCTTTGACGAGACCAAAAATGAACCGAATTTAATTAAACAAACCTTATATATGGGTTGGAGAAAATAAAATGAAAAAGACGATTATTGCGACTGCCATTGTGGCACTGGGTATGGCTGCTAGCGCTCAAGCTGCTGATCTTGCTGCAGGCAAGAAGACTTATGATATGGCGTGTGCTGCTTGTCATGGTACAGGCGTTGCGGGTTCACCTAAGGTTGGTGACAAGGCTGCTTGGAAGGCACGCATTGCTCAAGGCATGAAGGTAATGGTAGATAATGCAAACAAAGGTTTCCAAGGTAAGAAAGGTTTCATGCCTGCTAAGGGTGGTCGTGCGAATCTGAGCGATGCAGCAGTTGCTGATGCAGTTGCTTACATGGTTGATCAAAGTAAGTAAGCATTATTTAAACTGACTCAAGGACTAAAGCAAATGATGAAGCAATTCCTTATTACTGTTGCGATGCTCGCAATTGCCGGTAACGTTGTTGCTGGTGGCGATCCGGTTGCAGGAAAAAAGAAAGCAGCTCTTTGTATTGGCTGTCATGGTGTTGATGGTAATAGTGCAAACCCGGATTGGCCATCACTGGCAGGTCAAGGCGAAGCTTATCTTGCAAAGCAAATTACTGACTTTAAAACAGGTGCACGTAAAGACGGTACGATGAACGCAATGGTTGGTAGTTTAAATGCGACTGATATTGCAAACGTATCTGCATTTTTTGCAAGCAATAAAGCTAACGTTGGAACAGCAAGTAAAGAATCGCTTGAATTAGGCCAGGACATTTACCGCGCAGGTATAGCAAGTCGTGGTATTGCAGCTTGTGCAAGTTGTCACGGACCAAGTGGCGCGGGTAACCCAGCGGCTAAGTTCCCTGCATTATCAGGCCAACATGCCAAGTACACAATGAAGGCCTTAAAAGACTTCAGTCTTGGTACACGTACTAATGATCCAGCAAGCATGATGCGTGTTGTAGCAGGTAAGATGAAAGACAGCGAAATGAAGGCCGTTGCAGAATATATTTCTGGCCTGCATTAATAACTGGATTTTATTGACAGTAAAAAGGGTGGTGTTATGCCACCCTTTTTTATGCGGTATCTAAATAGAATTATAAAAGTATTAAATGGAGGGACCTGTGAGCACGCAGGTACGGAAAAAGAGACAATATAGTTTCACCAATATTTTGGTGGAGTTTTTAGGTTCAATGAATCTGGCAATTACCGTATTAGTTGGGATCGCTTTTGCTTCAACTATTGGTACAGTCTTACAACAAAATCAACCCTATCAAGATTATATAATCAAGTTTGGCCCATTTTGGCACGATGTGTTCATTTCCATGGGTTTATATGATGTTTATGGTGCATGGTGGTTTGTTGCGCTACTTTTCTTTTTGCTGATTTCCACCAGTGTATGTGTCGTTCGTAATGCACCGCAGATGTTACGTGATATGCGTAACTTTCGCATTAATGCAGGGCGTAATTCATTGCGAGCCTTTCATAATAACGCACAGTGGAAAATAGAAGATGATCGGGATAGTTTGATTCAAAACATTGAATCGCATATGCACGAAGAGGGTTACCAAACCCGCAGAAAAAACCATGAAGATCATACGATGATTGCTGCTATGCGTGGCAGTGCTAATCGGCTTGGTTATGTGTTTACCCATTTGGCAATTGTTGTCATCTGTGTTGGTTCCGTGATCATGTATAACATGCCGTTAAAGTACGCGATTTTTTCAGGCGATGTGAAAATCGAAACGGATAACACCTTACCTGCTTCAAAAGTACCTGCGCAAAGTATTCTTAATTCTGATAACCCTTCATATCGTGGTTCGGTCAGTATTTCAGAAGGCCAAAGTGCCAATATTGTTTTTCTTAATGTTGAAGATGGTTTTCTTATTCAAGAATTACCATTTGATATTGAATTAAAAGATTTTCGTATTGAGCATTACGATTCGGGACAACCAAAATCATTTGAGAGTGATCTTGTCATTCATGATAAAGAATTGGATGCGCCACTAGAAAAAACTATTTCTGTTAATTACCCATTGATCTATAAAGGCAACGCAATATATCAGGCAAGCTTTAACGATGGTGGTTCAAAGCTATCTTTACGTGCCTGGCCTCTTAACGACCCCAACTTAAAGACACTTGATATAGAGGGAGAAGTATTCGGTAACGTTGCGGTTAAGGTTGATGATATACCTTATACAATCGAATTTAGTGATTTTCGAAAATTTAATATTAATCCGATTGAAACTGAAGACAAATCAGAGAAATTTAAAAACTTTGGTCCTAATTTCACCTTTAAATTACGTGATAACCAAGGTCAGGCACGTGAGTATGTGAATTACATGTCGCCTATAGAGCAAGAAGGCCGTTTGTTCATGTTGAGCGGTGTGCGAAATTCGGTCGCGGATACGTTTCGTTACCTTTATATCCCGGCAGATAAACAAGGCTCGGTAAAACGCTTTATGCAATTTTATGCTGCCATGCAGGATAAGGAGGTTGTTAGTAAAATTGTCACACAAACAATAGATGATATGTTGAGTGGCCTTGTTCCAGAAAAGCGTTTAGAAATATCCGGTGATATGAATAAGACGACACGTCGTTTGGTAAATTTATTTGCCACGGGCGGTATTACTGCTTTGCAGGAACATATTCAAAATAATATTCCAGAAGAACAGCGTCAGAAGGCAACTGCTACCTACTTTGATATCTTGCGTAAAACATTAGGTAATTTGTATATTGGTATTCTTGAGAAAGAGGGTGTTGATATTTCACAAGGTGTGAGTACCGCTGAGAGCGATTTTTTTGATGATGCCCTTACAGTTCTTGGGAATATTAATGTCTATGGTTCGCCATTTTATCTAGAAATGAAAGACTTTGAGCATATTCAGGCATCGGGTTTACAGATTGCCCGTGCACCTGGTAAGGAAATCATTGTGTTTGGCTGTGTTATGCTGATCATTGGTATCTTTATTATGTTCTACATTCAGCAGCGTCGTTGTTGGATTTGGATTGGAAATAAACCAGAGTCAGGTTACGAGGTGATCTTTGCCGGTAGTTGTAACCGGAATGAGCGTGATTTTGCTCAGGACTTTACAAAATTAAAACAGCGTCTTGGCTACAGCTTGGGCTTAGATGGAGATGATGAAAATCACTGAGGTAGTTTATGTCAGCAACATCCGACACTATGAATTATGAATTAAAGAAACCCTTCTTTAAAACCTTGACTGCGTATGATTGGATCTTTGCCGTACTGGTAACGTGTGGCTCATTTTACGCATGGGATGGTTATGCGTCACTGATGGACGTTTATGAAGTCGGTATCTTATTTGGTACAGGCATTTCAATGATTGCTTTAGGTTGGTATTGGAAAGAAAGTCGAACACTAATGTTATCAGTTGCGATCATTAGTATTTATGCGGTTACACAATACGAACCTGCGGTGATGGCGCTAAAAGAACTGGGCATGGATGGCAAGCAAGCGATTGCGGCATTATCCAGTTTAGAAAATAAAGAACAAAGTAAGTTCTTATTTAAGTTCTTTGTCTCAAGTACATCTGCTGTGATGTGGATGAGCGCATTATATATTTTTGCAACAATTGCTTACTTTGCAAATTTGTTTGTTAAGTCAGAATTTCCGGGTGTCGTTGCTACGCGTGCGACATGGTTAGCTACCATGATGGGACTGGTTGGCTTAATGGTACGCTGGCGTGAGTCATATTTGATTAATTTTGATTTTGGTCATATTCCAGTCAGTAATTTGTATGAAGTATTTATTTTATTTTCAATCATTACTGCATTGATCTATTTATTTTATGAGATGCGTTATAAAACCCGTGCACTCGGTGGTTTCGTACTCTTAATTATTAGTGCGGCAGTTGCATTCCTGCTTTGGTATAAATTTGATAAAAATGCGGATGACATTCAGCCACTGGTACCTGCACTACAAAGTTACTGGATGAAAATTCATGTGCCGGCTAACTTCATTGGTTACGGTTGCTTTGCATTGTCGGCAATGGTGGGTGTAGTTTATTTAATTAGAAATAATGCATCTGAAAATGGTATAGCTGCGCGTGTTTTGCCACCACTCGAAATGCTTGATGATGTGATGTACAAATCGAACGCGCTTGGTTTTGCATTCTTTACTATTGCAACGGTACTTGGCGCGTTGTGGGCTGCTGAGGCATGGGGTGGCTACTGGTCATGGGATCCGAAAGAAACATGGGCACTCATCGTTTGGTTAAACTATGCAGCTTGGTTACATATGCGACTAACCAAGGGTTGGCGCGGTTCACCGATGGCATGGTGGTCTATTGTTGGCTTATTTGTCACTTTATTCGCCTTTTTGGGTGTAAACATGTTCCTATCAGGCCTGCACTCATATGGTGAACTTTAGTCTAATTTTGGCTGTCTCTATAATACGAGATAAAAAATCAGGGTATTAGGAAATGAAGAAAATAGTAATAGCCTTCATGGCTACATTGTTGATGCAGGCGAGCCCCGCGTTTGCGATAGATGAGGGTTTTGAATATAAGCTGGTTACACCAGTAATGGGTACAGCAGACAAGACTAAAGTCGAAGTAATCGAAATGTTTTGGTATGGCTGCCCACACTGTAATGACTTTGAGCCAACGCTAAATAAATGGTTAGATAAAAAACCAGAAAATGTAAATTTTGTCCGTGTCCCTGCTATTTTCCGTGATACCTGGGTACCGCATGCGCGCGCTTATTACACCGCTGAAGCACTGGGGGTATTGGATAAGACGCACAGTTTATTTTTTAAAGCGGTTCATAAAGATCGTATTCGTTTGGCAACAGAAAAAGACATAGCAGCCTTTTTTGTTAGCAATGGTGTAACTCAGGAAGCCTTCACTCAAGCTTGGAATTCCTTTGTTGTGCAATCACGTGTGAAACGTGCAATTACCCTTACGCGTCGCTCAGGTATTACGGGTGTACCTGCTATGGTGGTGAATGGTAAATATCGTACTAGCGCGAAAGATGCGACGATTAATAACCCAGGCGGAGCCGGTAACGACGATATGCTTCGTGTTGTTGATGCACTTATCAAAAAAGAAGCCAAGGCGCTGAGCGCAACCGCCAAGAAATAAATTCTCAAAATTCCCTCATCAGGCAGGCAATAAATGCCTGCCTGATCTAGAATAATGCGTAGTAGAACCAGATCAGGGTGATCATGAAAGCTGCGCAACTTTTCGTAAAATGTCTCGAGAATGAAGGTGTTGAATACATCTTCGGTATCCCCGGCGAGGAAAACCTCGATATGATGGATGCCTTACTTGATTCAAATATCCAATTTATCACTACCCGTCATGAGCAGGGAGCTGCCTTTATGGCGGATGTCTATGGCCGGCTCACCGGTCGGGCAGGTGTTTGCCTGGCAACCTTGGGGCCAGGGGCAACCAATCTGGTGACAGGTGTGGCAGATGCCAATATGGATCATGCCCCAGTAGTGGCAATTGCCGGTCAAGCAGCCACTAACCGTTTGCACAAAGAATCTCACCAGGTGCTGGATCTGATTAATTTATTCAGTCCGATTACCAAGTTTGCTTCCCGCATGCCAACGCCCGATATTATTCCGGAAGTAGTAAGAAAGGCATTTAAACTTGCGCAAACCGAAAAGTCAGGTGCCTGTTTTATTGAATTCCCAGAGAATATGGCGAAAATGGATACTAACAGCAAGGTCTTATTTGCAGGACAAACCAGTCAGCCAGAGCCACGAGCAGATCAGGTAAGTAAGGCAGCTAAACTAATATCTAATGCAAAACATCCGATTATTCTCGCAGGACACGGTGTTGTGCGTGCGAAGGCATGGCAGCAATTAGCCGCCTTTGCTAAAGAGCTAAATGTACCTGTGGCGAACACCTTTATGGCTAAGGGAGTGATTCCATTTGGCCATCCAATGGCATTGGGCAGTGCGGGCTTGCAGGCGCATGATTACGTGAATTGTGGTTTTGATCATGCCGATTTAATCATTTGTGTTGGCTATGATCTTGTTGAATACCACCCCTTCCTATGGCACCCCACAGGAGATAGAAAAATCATTCATATTGATAGTCGTTCTGCAGAAGTAGATGAATTTTATCCACTGGAGTGCTGTGTAATCGGTGATATTAGACATAGCCTTGAGCGCATTCAAACACAGGCAGAAACACATCAGGGAGATTTGATGCGGCCACTACGCAAAGCCTTAATTGCGGAAATGAACCAGCATGCAAACGACAACAGTTTTCCGATTAAGCCCCAGAAATTAATATGGGAATTACGCACTGCAATGGCAACGAATGATGTCGCCGTATGTGATGTTGGCGCACATAAGATGTGGATGGCAAGGATGTTCCGCTGTGAACAGCCAAATACCTGCTTAATATCAAATGGTTTTGCCAGTATGGGCATCGCAGTACCTGGAGCAATTGCAGCGAAATTGAGTAACCCAGAACATGCTGTTGTTGCAGTAACAGGTGATGCTGGATTTATGATGAATTCACAAGAAATAGAAACTGCCATGCGTCTTAATACAGCCATTGTCATTTTGATTTGGAATGATGGTGGCTATGGTCTTATTGAATGGAAACAGATGAATCAATTTGGACGTAAATCACATGTTAATTTCGGAAATCCGGATTTTGTAAAATACGCAGAATCATTTGGCGCTAAGGGATATCGCGTAGAAAAAGCGGAAGATTTGTCGGGTATATTAACCACGGCATTGGCCGATAAAACAGTTAGTATTATTGACTGTCCAATTGATTATAGTGAAAACATGAAATTGACTGAGAAATTAGGCGAAATGGTTTCTCCTATTCAGGCCTGACAAGCGATGCAGGCTACGGATAAATCAAAAACCAGACAAAATGTTTGCAGCTTGCGACTACTAAGCTACAACATACAAGGTGGTATTGAGACAAGGGCATACCATCACTATTTTCTTAAGGGCTGGCAACATTTATTGCCGCACCGACAAAAGCAAGAGAACCTCGATAAGGTAGCAAACTTAATTTGTGAGTACGATATTGTTGCCCTGCAAGAAGCCGATGCAGGTAGTCTAAGAACAAATTTCATGAATCAAACAGAATACTTGGCAAAAAAAGCACACTTCCCATTTTGGTTTGATCAGGTGAATCGTAACATTGGGAGATTTGCCCAGCACAGTAATGGCTTATTGTGTAAAGCGAATCCGATAAGCGTAAGCGACCATAGATTGCCCGGCATTATTCCGGGCCGAGGAATATTGCTAGCAAGGTTTAGGATTGCCAAGCAGGAATTACTCGTGATCGTAGCACATCTTGCGTTAGGTAAAAAAACAAGAATGCAGCAATTAAAATATATTAGTGACCTTATTAAATCAGAAGAGCATGTCATTCTAATGGGAGATCTAAATTGCGAATTAGATAGTAAGGAAATGAAATATTTCTTTTCGCAATCAAAAATGAGAGAACCGGAAAAAAGTCATGATACCTTCCCTAGTTGGAAACCAAAACGCCACATAGATCACATACTGGTAAGTCGAGACGTTAAAATAACAGAAGTGGAGGTGTTGGCTAAGGGGGGCTCTGATCATTTGCCCGTTGCTGTAAATATTGAGTTAAACAATAAACGTGTGAAGCATTAATATGGATGATTGGAAGAATAAGTATTATACCAGTTTAGAAACACTCGAAGATAAAGAAAAAGAGTGGTCAGAGGCAGATCAATTATTGCGTCGTTGCATTTCACGAATAACGCTTGCATTTGATACCGATAATAAAAAACTTGATGAACAATTAGAGCGGTTGAGAAACTCTGTTCGCAAAGAGAAAAATCTTGATCGCATTAGAAATATGATAGATGCGATTGTTGAGGTGACAGAAGATAAAAAGAGCAGTAAAAAAGAAGTTACTAAGAAAGATCTTGTCGAGGCATTGTTAAACACCCTTCCGTTCCCCGAAAAACTAGATAAAACAAAAAGAGAATTAAAAAAACGTTTAGATTATTTGAAAGATGAATCAAAAATCCCTGATATTTTTAATTCTGTTTTAGCCATGATTGAAACAGCTATTAACACTGAAATAGTTGGTGAGAATGAACCTAAAAAAGAATCAAAGGGTTTGCTAAAGGGTTTATTTTCAGGAAATAAAAAGACAGTTGATGTAGAAAAACCAGAGATAGATACCCAGCAGGAAAAGCCATCTGAGAAAGCTCAGACAGTAGAAGATGTTATGGGTATTGTTAGGCAAGTATTAACTGATTTGTTAATGGCTATTGATGTGCCAGTTGCTGATGCAGATAATCTTGATGTTTTGCGACAAAAAACCAGGCGTGTTGAAACGAAGAAAGATTTACAAGGTTTGTTAAAAGGCATTGCTGAGTTAGCTTCAACAAGGTCTAAGCCTGCTCAAAGCCAACAACTTGAAGATGAAGAAGTTGGCGAGTTATCAGAAAGTTCCTTAGAAATAAATGAAATATTAATTCAATTGTTAGAAAGACTGGTTTTGCCAGAAGATCTCATTGAGCATGCAGAACAATTAAAATCAGAATGGGCAAAAGGAATTGACGAGGAGCAAGTTGTTAAAGCATTAGAGTCAATAGCTGATTTAGTTATTAAAATGCGTACAAGAATCGAACATGAGAAAAATGATTTTCAAGAATTTTTGCAGCAAGTAACAGAAAAATTACAAATGCTTGATCAACATCTTCAAGATAATGCAAATGATCAAGATGCGATCTTCTCAGAAAATAAAAAATTCAGTGATGAGCTTGATGGCGAAGTTGAAAGCATACAGTCAGATGTTCGGGAGGCGGTTGATCTGGCAGATTTAAAAGCGAGTATTGCAATAAAGCTGAGTAAGATAACAAAAAATGTAGATGATTTTCGTACCACGGAAGAAAGAAGAAAATTGAAAATGGAAATGCGTGTAGGTGAGCTGGCGGGTAAGGTTCATAATTTGGAATCAGAATCTAAAGTACTTAGAGAAAAAATTCTTGAAGAGCAAAAAAATGCAATGCTCGATGCATTAACAAAAATACCAAATCGTTTGGCGTGGGATCAACGGATGGACTATGAATATAGCCGGTGGAGTCGATATAAATCAGCATTGGTGATTGTGGTTTGGGATATAGATGACTTTAAAAAGGTTAATGATACCTATGGCCATAAAGCCGGAGATAAAGTTCTGACAACTATCGCCACACTGCTTAACGATCAAGTTAGAGAAACAGACTTTATGGCCCGGTTTGGTGGTGAAGAATTTGTTATGTTATTTCCGGAAACAGAAGTGAAGGATGCACAGGCTGTTGTTGAAAAACTTCGAAATAGTGTTGAAGAGTGTGAATTTCATCATGGCGAAACCCGCGTAGC
>Ga0316207_10002285_pt1 | contig 20163 bp, 20 predicted proteins | sample 6weekpyrite_MG_FD_204943 | JGI IMG/M metagenome (GOLD analysis project Ga0316207, IMG submission 204943) | Microbial mat bacterial communities from mineral coupon in-situ incubated in ocean water Damariscotta River, Maine, United States -... | ecosystem: Environmental > Aquatic > Marine >...
TAAAGGTGTCAGCTGCATGTTATCCTACTCTTTGCGGGTTAAGGTTTCTGTTTAGAAATCGGTATTCTTCTAGTTTCCTGTATTTTTCTTCATCTTTTGCATAACTGAATGTAGGGTGTATGCTGATGTTGCCTCTTGGGTAAAAAAGTCCGATAACTTCGAGGTATTTTGGTTGCATGAGTGCCACTAGATCTTTGCCTATTTTATTGACGACATCTTCATGAAACTCGCCGCTGTTGATGAAGCTGAAAAGGTAGAGCTTCAATGATTTGCTCTCAACCATTTTTACATCAGGAATATAGTTAATGATGAGCGTACCGAAGTCGGGCTGATTTGTTTTAGGACAAAGGGAAGTGAATTCATCAGCGTTGAGCGTGACCCAGTAGTCCATCTCAGGATGTACATTTTCAAAGGTCTCAAGCAGCTCTGTGGCATATTCATATTTATATTCAGTTGTTTCGGCTCCGAGCTGGGCTACTTCTTGGGTGCGTTTTTCTTTATACTCTTGTTCATCCATTGTTAATCTCTTCTTCTTTTTCTTGAATGCTTAGTAACTCTTCGACCTTCTCTTCATAAAGTGCTTCCATGTCTGAGAGTTCTTTGGCAAGTTTGCTTAGTCCTATTTCTTCATAACATTTTGGATCTGAAAGACAGGCATTTTTCTCATCAATTTTTGCTTCAAGCACTTCTATCTCCTGTGGAAGTTTTTCCAGAGCTATTTTTTCTTTAAAGGTCATTTTCAATGCTTTTGGTTTTTGCATTACATGTAACTTGGGTTTTTCCTCTTTTGTTGCCTCTCTTTCCATTTCATTAAGTTCTTGCACTTCACGTTCGAGTTCCAAATATTCAGAATACAACTGATGAGACTCTTCTATGGTTTTGTCAGATTTGAAAATGAAGAGTTTTTTTGCAATTTTGTCTACAAAGTATCTATCATGTGAGACAATTATGACAGCCCCAAGAAAATTTGTCAACTGCTCTTCTAAAATATTAATGGTAGGAATGTCTAAGTCATTAGTCGGCTCATCAAGAATGAGTATATCGACATTTTGTGTAAAGAGCAGGGCAAGGGCAACACGGTTTTTCTCGCCGCCGCTGAGCACGCCAATTTTTTTGTCTAAAAATTCACGAGGGAAAAGAAAGTTTTTAAGGTATCCATATACATGTAAGTCACTGCCCCGAACATTAACGCGGTCGCCGCCATTGGGACAAAAGGTCTCTATAAGGTTTTTGTCATCATCTAACATCTCTCTGTGCTGGTCAAAATAGCCGACCTTGAATTCTCCGCGTTTAATTTTTCCGCTTGTCGGCTCTATACGCCCAAGCAGAGCTTTAAGCAGGGTTGATTTGCCACTGCCGTTTGGTCCGACGATGGCAATGACATCTTTTTGGAGAATGCGTGTTGAAAAACCGTGCAAGAGCTCTTTCTCACCAAGTTTCAGTTCCAGATCTTCAACTTCAAAGAGCATTTTTTGTTTATTGATACTTTTGTCACGATTAAAATGTTTTGCCTCACGCTGCAATTCAACTGACATTTTACGAATTTTGGCAGGATTTGTTTTTGCTTCTTTACGTAATTGCATCAAACGCTCTTTACGCCCTTCATTACGCTTGAGTCTTGCACGCACTCCTCTGGCAAACCATTCATTTTCTCTTTTGAGTAACCCCAACAGATTATCATGCTGTTTTTGCAGTGTTTTAAGATACTCTTCTTTTTGTGTAAGGTAATCGTTGTAGCCGCCTTTATATTCACGAAGTGAACACTCTTCAACCTCTACACTCTTTGTAGCAACACGGTCAATGAAATAACGGTCGTGAGAGATGAAAACAAGTGTAAACTTCTCTTTAAGTATCAGCTCTTCCAAAAACTCTACCATATAAACATCAAGGTGATTGGTAGGCTCATCGAGCAGAAGCACATCGGGTTTTTGCAGCAGAAGTGAAGCAAGTGCAACGCGGCGTTGCTCACCACCGCTTAAGAGTGCAACGGGCTTGTTCTCATACGATTTTAGCTGAAAATGCTGAATTATTCGTTCTATTTTATCATCTAAGTTCCAGGCATTATGGTGCTCGATGTAACGTGAGAGCTTTTCATGCTCATCCAAAAGCACTTTGTTGTCAAAATCTTCGGACAACAGTAAAGAGAGCTCATTATAACGTTCTTTTGCTGCATTAAGCTCTTTGAGTCCTGCCTCAACAGCTTGACGGACATTGTGTCCTTCTTCAAATTCAGGACGTTGAGCAAGCATTTTTACTTCCAAATCATTTTTGATAACACGTCGTCCACCGTCAGGCATGAGTGTTCCATTGACGATTTTCATCAAAGTAGATTTTCCACTTCCATTTTTACCTATAATAACGATACGTTCACCCTCATCAACATGAAAGTCAACCTCGGTAAGAATTTTTTGTGCAGAGTAATGTTTGCTTATTTTTTGTAGATCAATCAATGCCATAATATAGTTTACTTTTTACAATAATAACATTTTATCAGTTAAGAGGTGCTTTACTCCTTTTATACTAATGTTTACATATATTTATGATTTTTTACAAGTCTTAGTAGAGAAGAGTGTTCCCTTTGTATAATTCCCTTCAAATAAAAACTCTCTCGCTGATTTTAAATCATAACCATTACATAAAAACATCTCTTTATTATGGTCCATCATATATTGTGCAGCTTTTAATTTTGTTACGATTCCCCCTGTCGCAAATTCATTATTTGGAGAATGTGCTTGTTTGAGCTCTTCAGCTTTAATTTCCGAAACAACTTTTCTAATTTTTGCTTTTGGATTTATTTTTGGATTTTCTTCATAATAACCATCAATATCACTAAGAATAATTAAAATATCTGCGTTAGTATAATGGGCAACGTGAGCCGATAGTTGGTCATTGTCTCCAAATAATTGTTCCGGAGTTGTTGAAATATCATTTTCATTGACGATAGGTAAAATATTTTTATTTAAAGTTCTATCTATGATTTGTTGAAAAATTTTAGTATGTACTCTTGAATCAAAATCTTCTTCTGTTAATAAGATTTGTGCAATATCGACATTAAATATATCGAATTTATTTTTATAACTACTCATAAGTATTGGTTGTCCGACTGATGCTAAAACTCTTTTACTGACTTCTATGTTTCTATCAAGCTTTAGTGCAGTATATCCAGCTGCAACAGCACCTGAAGTAACAAGAATTACTTCATATTGTTTTCTAGCTTCGGCAAGTAATGAAACTAAATTAAGCATCCTCTCTTTTGCTATATCATCTAAATTTGTTAAAACACTACTTCCTACTTTAAATACAATTCTTTTCAAAATTAAAAACTCCCTATATATTTACATTTCATTTATAAGATAACATATAAAACTTATACTGAAATTATAATGTTAGTTTTTTTTGGTATAAATATTATATGTGATCCTTTTTTAAATTGAATACTTTTTTATATAAAATATGAACACCAAAAGCAATGCTCCCTATAAAAAGACCAGCTAATACTTCGGCTATCAGGCTTGGCAGGAAGTGTAAATATTCATACATCTGAGGAATATTATGCGTAAAAATACTTCCTGCTACTAATAGCATCGAAAAAGTCCCTATAACTGTAAGTGCGCGTATTACTTTTGGTAGAGAGATTACAAGGACTCTGCCTGTTTTATGCAGTAATGATTTTTCATCTTTTGCACGTTCTATAAGCGCAAATCCTAAATCATCCATGCGCACAAGAAGAGCGACAAGACCATAAACACCGATAGTCGCTAAAACGGCAACGATCGTTACGGCGATGACTTGAATGAAAAGTGGCTGTGAGAGAACTGTTCCAAGAGCAATTATAACAATCTCGATGGAAAGTATGAAGTCTGTGGTTATGGCAGATTTGATCTTTTCGTTTTCTACTTTGAGAAAATCTTCTTCTGAGAGTTCTGCAAGTTCGCCGATATGCTTTTTTTGATGAGGATAGAAGTATTCATAAATTTTCTCCATACCTTCATAAGAAAGATAAACACCGCCAAACATAAGTATGGGAACTATAAGCCATGAAGCATAGGCAGAGAGTAAAAACGCAATAGGCAAAATAATGAGTTTGTTTCTAAATGATCCTTTTGTTATGGCCCAAAGCACAGGAAGTTCGCGAGAAGATGCAAATCCTGAAGCCTTTTGTGCATTTACCGCCAGATCATCACCTAAAATTCCTGTAGTCTTTTTTGCAGCTATCTTGCTGACTACCGCAGCATCGTCTAAAAGTGTTGCTATATCATCAAAAAGAGCGAAAAATCCACCTGTCATTGTATAAAATCCTATTATTAAGATTAATATGATACCATAAGAAAACAATTAGGAGACTCTATGCCTGGTATATTGGAATATATCAAAGAAAATGAACATCAATTGTCTGAAATAGTTATGAATAGTATATCCGAATATATGTATAGAAATACAAGATATGATACAGACTTTTCAATTGTATTGATCTACTCTTATAATGATATTGATATAGTTGCATTACAAAAACGTTTACGTCTTACGGATAAAATCATTGAATTAGAGGAAAATCTATACTGTGTTATCTTGGATGGTGCTTCCACTGAGTCATGCATAAAAGCGGCAGAAAATGTCAATTTTCATCTTTTAGAACTTAATGCAAATAATAAATACTACCTTAGTGCTGCTGATTCTCATATGAACAACCCAAAATATATCAATATGATTCAAAGTATATTTGAACGTTTAGATTTTGCAATCAAAAATGATTTGTCAAATATTGTTGTACATCAAGATTATGTTTTTTAAATAGAGTTTTTTTTGGGTTTATTTATACATATACATTTAATAGCCGCTATAGCATGGATCGGCGGTTCTATATTTATGTTCGTTTTAGGTGTGACATTACTGGATAAAGAAAAACAAAAACAGGTTTATCCTCATATAGGTCCAATCTTTGGCTATTTTGAGTTGATTTCTCTATTTGTCTTGATATTGACCGGTACCTTGATGATCATTGATGATGGATTATATAATCTGCTGCTGAGCAATAGTGATACGATCATAGCACAAACGTTGAGAAAGAAGTTGTTTGTTGTGCTTATCATAGTTATTGCTACTATTGTTCACTTTTTTGTTGCTTTTAGAACGAACGGTAATGAACGCACAAATTTACAAAACCTTATTTCTCGTGGTTCTTCGTTATTGATCTTTTTTCTAAATCTTTTTGTACTGCATTATGCGATAATGATTCGTGCAATGCTTTAATTTTTTTTCATTTCAGTGGAACAAATTTCTTTGGCCGTAAACCATTTGGCAATGCCTTCGTCATTGTAGTGGTATTCTCTTTGTGACAGAGGAATTACATTATTTCTCATTTTTGCTCTTATAATACCTACAACTACGAACATAATAAGCAAGGTTGCCCCTGCTATAAAATAATCATACAGATACCATATAATTGAAGCAACTAAAACAGGTGTGAATTGTAAAAGAAGTTTTATGATAAGTGCAATAAATTGACACTTTTTTGTATGCAGAACAGGTGTCGGTTCTATTAAATTAATATAATCATTTTTCATATAAACATTATAGCAAAAATAGTCAAATTACAAACTTGAGTTAAAATGACTAAAGAATATTGATAAAACTTGCAACTATTAACTTTTTTTGCTAAAATGCTATCAAATTTTAAAAAAAGGATTTATATAATGGCTAAACATCAATTTCAAACAGAAGCAAATCAAATTTTACAACTTATGATTCATTCACTTTACTCAAACAAGGAGATTTTTCTTCGTGAATTGGTTTCAAATGCATCGGATGCACTTGATAAATTAAATATGTTGGTTTTAACAAATGAAGAATATAAGGGCGTTAAATTTGACCCAAGAATCGACATAAAAAGAGACAAAGAAAATAAATTGTTAACAATTGCTGATACCGGAATTGGTATGAATGAAGCAGATTTAATGAACAACCTTGGAACAATAGCAAAATCTGGAACAAAAGCATTTTTGGAGCAAATGACGGGTGACCAAAAAGTTGATTCTCATCTCATCGGTCAATTCGGTGTAGGTTTTTATGCTGCATTCATGGTCGCTGATAAAGTTGAAGTAGTGACGAAAAAAGCCGGTGAAGACCAGGCTTATAAATGGATAAGTAACGGTAATGGCGAATTTGAAATAGAAGAGACAACGAAAGAAGGTCATGGAACGGAAATTACATTACATCTTAATGAAGGTGAAGAAGAATTTTTAGAAGAACATCGTATAGAATCCATTGTCAAAAAATACTCGAACCATATTCCATTTCCTATTTTTATGGATAAAGACAAACATATTCCTGCTGTTACTGATGATGAGGGTAATGAGACAGAACCTGCGCGTACTGAAGTAGAGAATGTACAAATCAACTCTGCAAATGCACTTTGGACAATTTCTAAAAATGAGTTAAAAGATGAAGATTATAAAGCATTTTATGAAACAATTGCACACTCAAATGAAGAGCCGCTAACATGGATGCATCATAAAGCAGAGGGTGCCATAGAGTATACAACACTCTTTTATATACCTAGTAAGGCACCGATGGATATTTACAGAGTAGATTATCAGCCCGGTATTAAGCTTTATATCAATCGTGTGTTCATTACAGATGATGACAAAGAATTGATGCCGACATACTTACGTTTCTTACGCGGTGTGATCGACTCTAAGGATCTCCCTTTGAATGTTTCTCGTGAGATATTACAATCTAATCCGATCATGGCAAAGATTAAAAATGCCTCTGTGAAGAAAGTACTCTCTGAACTTGCTAAAATGATGAAAAAAGATTCTCAAAAATATGATACATTCTATACCGAATTTGGAAATGTACTTAAAGAAGGACTTTATAATGATTTTGCAAATCGTGAGAAGATATTAGAACTTTTAAAATTCCATACATTGAATTCTGATGAAATGACAACAATAGAAGAGTTCGTTAAAAATGTTGATGAAGAGAAAAAAGAGATATATTACCTTGCAAGTAAAGGTTCAGTCGATATGCTCAAACACTCTCCGATCTTAGAGAAGTTCAAAGCTCGTGGAATTGATGTTCTGCTTTTAAATGAAGAGGTAGATACGATTATCTTCCCAATGGTTACAGAGTATAAAGAGTACAAAATTATACCGGCTGCAGATGCGAAATTTGAAGAGAGCGAAGAAGAGAAAAAAGTAAAAGAAGAACTGGTAAAAGAGTTTGAAGATCTTGCAAAAGAGTTCAAAGAGACACTTGGCGAAACCATTAAAGAAGTTAAGGTCACGACTGAACTGACAGAGTCTCCGGTCGCATTGAAACTTGACAAAGAAGATCCGTCGTATATGATGGCACAGATGATGAAACAGATGGGACAAGGCGGCGATGTGCCGGAACCTGCACCGATCTTAGAGATAAACCCTAAACATGAACTTATACAAAAACTAAAAGACTCAAGTGATCAAAACTTGATTGAAGATGCAGCACATGTTCTTTTTGATCAGGCAAAATTATTTGATGGTAAAGAATTAGATGATACAGCAGACTTTGCAATGAGATTAAATAGAATAATCACTAAGGCATTATAACATTTTTGAATGAGTGTAATTGTAGCACTCATTCAAATTATCTGCATTTTACCCTCTTTTTGTTAACTTTAGCACAAAAATATGATATGTTATACGTATGTTAAAAAAACTTAGCTCGTATTTTAAACCTTCAGAAAAATATTCTGTCACACAAATGCTTGATGATGCAAGACAAACATGTGCTGTTTTGGAAGAAGGGATCCTTCATGACCTTCATATAGATAATTATACCTATGATATTTCTATAGCCGAACGTGAACTTGGTCTAGATAGAGAACTTGTTTCTCAACTTGTAGATGATTATGTAGCACAGGTAATTAAGGCAGTTATTCAGTTTGAAGACTATCTGCAAACACTGCAAAACTCACAAAGCAGTAATATACATCTGGATTATACCACTTTTCGTGATCTAGCACATAAGAACTTGGGTGTAGCGAAAAATTTACGGATTAAAGATGCTGAGATTCTTCTTCAAGAACTTATGAGAAAAGATGATTTAGAATATCTTTTAGTATGTCTTGAAGCCTTAAAATGGTGTGCTATGAAATTAAGTCCAAAATGTGCATATAATACATTAAAACTTATTGAAGTGAAAAGTTCACTCTAAAGAAAAATTATCTATTCTTTAAGGAATGTGATACTTGTTCAAGTTTTCCTTTGGGTTTGAATGTGACTTTTACATCACCTTTTTTAATAGGTAGAGCAAAAGTTAATAAAATAAATAAAAACGAGAAGACTATAGCACTTAATATACTAAGTATTAATTTTAATTTAAAGTCTTTCACATAATCCCTTCAAAAATTTTCTTTTCTGTCATTTGTAATATATATCCAAAATTCTTTATGTGTATAACCTTTGTTTAGAAAAAAGAACTGTAAGATAGCAACTCTATATAATGTTATGAACATTTTGGCAAAAGGTATCAATAAACTGAGTCGTATGAATAAGGACTGTTCTTTGTCTCCTTTTGAATCTATCATTTCCTGCATGCCTATGTTATTGCTTAGATAAATTCCGAACATTATTGAAAAAACAAAGTTCATAATGAGTCCGAAAATTACATAGGCGATTAAGTCCTGTTCATACATTCCTGCTATCATTGAAAATATTCCTTATTTATAATTCTTTACTTTGAAAGTATTCTATCTAAAAAAAATTACTGTTTTGTTTAACTTTTTAAATTACATTACCAAAAAGTAACAACTGCACCTTAATTTTAAAATAAAGTTTTTTCAACAACTTTATTTAAACATCTTTATACTATACTAAGCCCACAAAATATGAATAAAGGGTAATTTTATGGAGACAAACCTCATTATGGAGGGAGTTAAATTTATGTTTTTAGGGATGGGAACAGTGTTTGTGTTCTTAATTATCATGATCTTTGCAGTTAATCTCATGTCATGGATAATACATAGATTTTTTCCGGAACCACAGGCAGTTAAAGAGAGTATATCTACTGGTGTGCAGTCTGGTGTACAAGAAGATAATAAAAAGATAGTTGCAGCGATTATTGCTGCAATAAAATATCGTAAAGAAGGTTAAGGATTAAGATGGCTAAGAAGTTTATAGATGTAATGGATACAACTTTTAGAGACGGATTCCAGTCAGTTTTTGGCGGACGTGTATTGATGGAAGATTTCTTTCCAGCGGTTGAAGCTGCTAAAATGGCAGGTATTAACCACTTTGAGTTCGGTGGTGGTGCGAGATTTCAATCGTTATACTTTTATTTAAGAGAAGATGCATTTAAAATGATGGATAAATTCCGAAAAATTGTAGGACCTGATGCAAATTTACAAACTCTTGCTCGTGGTGTAAATACAGTTATGCTTGATACGGGTTCAAAAGAACTTATAGACCTGCATGCAAAAATGTTCAAAAAACACGGTACAACAACTATTCGTAACTTTGATGCACTCAATGATGTAGAGAACTTGAAATATTCCGCCGAGAGAATCACTCACCACGGATTAAAACATGAAGCAGTCGTAACTATGATGGATCTGCCACCGGGATGCCATGGAGCACATAATGTAGATTTTTATGAAAAAACGCTTCGAGATATATTAGATAGCGGTCTTCCATATGACAGTATCTGCTTTAAAGATGCTTCTGGTACATCAAATCCACAAAAAGTCTTTGAAACAATTCAAATGGCGAGAAGACTTTTAGGTGATGATACACATATTCGATTGCATACTCATGAAACAGCCGGTGTTTCTGTTGCAGCATATATGGCTGCGCTAGAAGCAGGTGTTGATGGTATTGATATGGCTGCGGCTCCTGTGAGTGGTGGTACATCTCAACCAGATATATTAACCATGTTACATGCAACGAAGGGAATGAACTATGACCTTGGTGGGCTTGAACTTGGTAAGATACTTACATATGAAAAAGAGCTACAGGCATGTTTAAGTGATTATTTCATACCGCCGGAAGCAACCATGGTCTCTCCTATCATTCCATTTTCTCCAATGCCCGGTGGTGCATTGACTGCAAATACACAGATGATGCGAGATAACGGCATTATGGATAAATTTCCAGAAGTCATTGCAGCAATGCAGGAAGTTGTGGAAAAAGGTGGATACGGTACATCTGTGACACCTGTTTCACAGTTCTACTTCCAACAGGCACTGAATAATGTAATTCAGGGACCATGGAAGGCCATTGCTCCTGGTTATGGAAAAATGGTTCTTGGATACTTTGGAAAAACTCCGGTTGCACCGGATCCAGAGATCGTGAAGATTGCATCTGAGCAGTTAAGGCTAGAACCAACAACGGAAAAAGCACTTGATTTAGCTGATGCTGATTCAAGTAAATCTTTAGAAAGTTGGATAAACAGACTCAAAGAAGAAGGTATAGAAATAACAGAAGAAAATATTTTTATAGCCGCAGCATGTCAAGAAAAAGGGATCGCTTTCCTTAAAGGCGAAGGCGAATTAAATGTTCGTAAAATATCAGAAATGAAAAAAGATTGTGAAGAAGGAAGTTCAATGGGTAACGGAAATTATACAGTAGTAGTAGATGGTCAAAAATTTAGTGTTCAAGTTGCAGAAGGTGATGCAGATATTCAAGTAACAGCAGTAAATGGAGAAAGCGCAGCACCTCAAGCTTCATCTGTGACTCCAGCAGTATCAGGAAATGATACGGAAATTAAAGCACTACTTCCTGGTAATGTTTGGAAAATCGTAGCTAATCCGGGTCAAAGCGTGAATGAAGGTGATGTGATAATGATCTTAGAGTCTATGAAAATGGAAATTGATGTAGTTGCTCCTCGCGGTGGTGTAGTGAAGTTTATCAATGTTGCTACTAACGACAAAGTTGTAGAAGGTCAAGTCGTAGCAGTCTTAGGATAAAAGATGAAAGAAATTACATTAAAATTACTTGCGGCAATGATGCTCTTTGCATTTGCTTTTTCAGCAAATGCAGCTGCTTCTGAGGCTGATCATGCTGCTATAGATAAGAGTTCCACGCACAAAGAAGAAACATATCAACCGAAGCCTTTTAGCGATATGATCGTTGGGTTTTTAAAAGATACCGGTGTTGTTGCTCTTGTAAGTCCCGATCCAGATGAGTTGAACTCTGTAGGTAAGAAAATGAGCGATTTTCATAAAAGCTGGGGTCGTATTATTATGATCCTTGTTGTTTTCTTGCTCTTTTATCTTGCAATTGCAAAAGGTTTTGAACCTTTACTCCTTTTGCCAATTGCATTTGGAGGGCTTTTAGCCAATATTCCTGTAGCAAATATCGCAGGTCCACATGGATTCTTAGGTGTCATATATAACATGGGTCTTTCTAATGAGATGTTCCCGATCATCATCTTTATGGGTGTTGGTGCTATGACCGACTTTGGTCCGTTACTATCAAATCCTAAAACAGCACTACTTGGCGGGGCTGCTCAATTTGGTATTTTTGGAACATTGGTAGGAGCAGTTGCTCTTGCACAGTATGGATTTGTTGACTTTACATTGCAACAGGCATCAGCGATCTCTATCATTGGCGGTGCGGATGGACCGACATCGATCTTTATCGCAACAAAGCTTGCACCGGAACTTCTAGGAGCTATCGCAGTCGCTTCATACAGTTATATGGCAATGGTTCCTATTATTCAACCTCCAATTATGAAGGCTTTAACGAGTGAAACAGAGAGAAAGATCAAAATGACGACTCTACGTCATGTTTCTCGTCTGGAAAAACTTGTTTTTCCTGTTCTTGTGCTTATGTTGGCTATTTTGGTGCTTCCTGAATCTACACCGCTAATTGGTGCATTTATGTTCGGTAACTTTTTAAAAGAATCAGGTGTGGTTGAGCGTTTAAATGATACATTACAAAATGCTCTTATAAATATTACGACTATTTTCTTGGGTCTTGGCGTTGGTTCTAAACTTGCAGCAGATCAATTCTTAGTACCTGAAACGATGTTTATTATGGTCCTTGGTGTCGTTGCATTCTCAATAGGTACTGCAGCAGGTGTATTGATGGCTAAGTTCATGAACCTTTTTCCTGGTCATAAGATTAATCCATTGATCGGTTCAGCAGGGGTTTCTGCCGTTCCAATGGCAGCGCGTGTATCAAATAAAGTTGGTATGGAATATGACCGTACAAATATGCTTTTAATGCATGCAATGGGACCTAATGTCGCGGGAGTAATAGGTTCAGCCGTAGCAGCAGGTGTGTTAATTTCTCTATTTCAGTAATTAACTGACACGAAATTCAAATAGCGACGCATCTTCTGCGTTGCTACATTCGTCATGTGCATTAGCACACTTCCTCATTATGCGCCTTGAATATGCATCACTCTTTAAATTTCTTATTAGTGAAAGAATATTAAAAAGTTTTTTTAAATAAAGATTATTCCATTACTGAAACAATTAACGGAATTACATTATGGCTTTTCGTTTTATCTATGAAACCGTTTGCTCCTAAATCCTGCGCTTCTCTTTTATTGTTCTCACCTGTCATGGAACTGTTGACGATTATCGGTATATTTCTTGTTACAGGGTTTACTCTTAGTTTTTGTATGACTGTGAAACCAGACATCTCCGGCATTTCAATATCTGTAATAATCGCAGGTATTTCATTCGCTGTTTCACCCATAGAATCAAGAAAATCTACAAGTTTTTTTCCATTATCAAACATTTTGATTGCGATATTTGCTTTTTGAAAAAGTTGTATAAGATGTCTTTGAGCTGTTTTTGAATCTTCAGCTATTAATACCGTTCCATATTTGAGCTTGTCCGGTATAGTTACATCTTGTAAAGACTCTATATCTTCATCTACATTTACAAGTGCTTGCGGCAGAACATCGGCAAGAAATTTTTCATAATCTAAAATAAGACAGAGACTGCCATCTTCAAGTCTAGTATCATTCATGACGACACCATCATTTTTAAGTCTGTAACTTTCCGGTGCATGCATTTCATTCCAATTCTTTTTGATGACTCTGTATGCATACATGATCCTAAGTCCAATGATTACACCGTTAAAATCACAAATCAATATATTTGAGTGCTCTATTTCATCTTTATCTAATGATAAACCAAGCCAAGCAGGAAGATTCAAAATCGGTATCTGTATATTACGTAATATTATAGTCCCTTCAAGTAAGGGGTGTGAAGAAGGTATTTGTGTTAAAAAATGGTTTTTCGCTTCTATGACCTCTCGAGTTTTAAATATATTTATTGCATAAAAAGCAGAATCATCCTTTTCACTTACTTTAAATACCAGCAGTTGTAATTCATTGTTTTTTGCTAAATTCGTAGCAGCATCAACATTATCCAAAATAGACATGACATACCTTTAATTGAAATATCTCTTAATAGTATCTAAAATAAAATGAATTATGCTTGAATGTTAACAATGAAATGTTAAAATGACCTAATAAATTATGAAGGAAAGTTGATTGTGAAATTAATTTTAGCAGTATTGATTACATGTACGATTGTGTATGCAAAGGAATATTATTCAAAAGTAGAACCGTATGAAATAAGAACTATAATGTCAAATGTTACAGGAATAGTTTTACTGACAGAGAATGATATGATCGGCAAACAACTTTCAAAAAGTATCTTCATTAAGATCGACTCTGAACTTGACGAAGATGAACTGGAAGCTGTTAAAAAGAAATTGCTCTTTGTTAAAAATACTTTATCACTTAATGAAAAGGTTCTAAAAAATATAAAAAGTACACTTGATAGAAAAAGAGTAAATTATGAAAAAATAAAAAATTTAAAAATAAAATCACGTATTGAAAAAGATAAAGAGTTTTACGATATGCTTAATGCGGAAAACTCATATCTAAGTACAAAAAAAGAGATGAATACTTTAAGGACGAATATTGCCGACTTAGAGTTGAGAAAGGCACAATTAATTAAAACTCTGCATGATAAAAACATAGCTGCTGAAGGTTTTGTTTTGTATGATATACTGGTGAAGGTCGGACAGGCAGTAAATACGACTACACCTTTAGCAAAAATAGCAGATGTCTCTAAAGGATTGTTAACGCTCTATTTGGATGAAGATGATCTAAGGAATCTAGAAAATAAAGCGATATTTATCAATGGTAAAAAAACAAAATATAAAATCTCAAGAGTCTCTTATATAGCAGATGAAACAAATATATCAAAGTATAAGGCACAAATAGTTGTTGATGCACCAAAGGTGTTTTCAAATGTGGTAAAAATAGAATTGAAAGATAGATAATGCAAAATAATGTAACGGCATGTCCTTTGGATTGTTATGATGCCTGTAGTATTATATTTGATAACAATAAATTAAAAGCATCCATCAAAGGGCATACGAATGGTTTTTTATGTCCGCATATGAATCATTATCATAAGTTTGAACGTATTGTGAAACCTCGATATAAATGTAAAGAGATCACAATGGATGAAGCACTTGTACAATTAAAAAAAATCTTTGCATCAGAACATAAAAGTGATATTTTACATTACAGAGGAAGTGGAAATTTTGGTTTGATGCAAGAAGTAAGCGATCATTTTTTTGCGAACCTCGGTGCGACATTGACTGAAGGAACATTATGTGACGGTGCCGCAGAGGCAGGAATCATAGAAGGTAGAGGTAGTAATAAGAACATGCCTTTGAGTGAAATTGAAAAATCAGATGTGATTGTTTTTTGGGGGAGGAATCCACATACTACATCATCGCATATTCTGCCATTAATAAAAGACAAGACCATAATTGTCATTGATCCGGTAAAAACAAAAATTGCTGATATGGCAGATATATATATACAAATAAAACCACATAGTGATCTGTATTTGGCATTGCTTTTGGCACGATTTATCTATATAAATGACAGTCTGGATGAAGAGTTTATAAAAAAACATGCGAGTAAGTTTGAAGAGTATTATGAACTTACACAAGGTGTGCGTATTAAAGCAACCTTAGAGAATATAGGTGTTACACTTGGCGATATTGGGGATATACTTAATTTTTGTATAGATAAGAAAGTAGCAATCGTCTGTGGAATTGGAATTCAAAAATATAGAGACGGAGCAGATGTAATGCGGAGCATAGATGCTTTTGCTGTTTCGCTTGGTCTCTTTGGCAGGGAAGGCTGTGGTGTTGCCTACCTTGGAAACTCAAAAGAGGGAGTGAAGTCACCATTTGAGACAAAAGCAAAACGCGTCTCTAAGGTTGATACAGATTTTGAGAAATTCAATACTGTATTTATTCAAGGTGCAAACCCTGTAGCGCAAATGCCAGATACCCAGCGAGTAAAAGGTTCTCTTGAAAAGACACCAAATGTGATTTATTTTGGATTATACGAAAATGAAACGAGTCAAATGGCAGATTTGGTCATTCCTGCAAGAAACTTTTTAGAAAAAGATGACATAAGAACTTCTTATTCTCATAATGGGCTTATGGTTATGAATAAACAGAATGAGAGTCTTATAGGTATTAGTGAGTACGATTTAGCTGCTTATATGTGTAAGGAGTTCAATATAGAGCTTAAAACGCAACAGGAATATTTAGAACATTTCAAAAGTTTTGGCGTAAAGAGGATCAATGGATATTTTGAAGTGGAACATAGAGAAAAAATCCCATATAAAGATGGTTTTGATACTCACAACGGTGAATTTATATTTCTTGAAGAGTTTGAAGCCCAGCAGAATGAGCCGGAGGATGAGTATTATTTAATAACACCTAAGAGCAACCGGAGTTTGAATTCTCAGTTTCATAGAGAAAAATATGTACATATTAACCATTCTCTCGGATTTAAAGATGGTGAAAAAGTGGAATTATGTTCAGGTAACGGAAGTGTTGTTTTGGAAGTTAAAAATGATGGACGACTGCGAGATGATACGGTGTTGATATACTGCGGAACACCTGGTGTGAACAATTTGACAACTTCAAAACACTCTTATGAAGGAAAAAGTGCTGTTTTTCAAGAAAATAAAGTTAAAATTATCAAAAAGTAAAGAGAGAAAGTAAGAAATGAATATAAAAGAGATAGATAAAAAGTATGTTTTACCTACCTATTCGAGAGCAGATGTAGAGTTTATAAGAGGCAAGAATGCCACACTGTTTGACAGTAATGGAAAAAAATATATTGATTTTACTTCAGGCATCGGTGTTGTTTCAGTGGGTCATGCCAATGAGAGAGTCAGCAAAGCATTATGTGAACAGGTAGCAACACTTACGCATACATCAAATCTTTATTACATAGCCCCTCAGGCATTAGCTGCGCAAAAAGTTGTAGAAGCCAGCGGTTATGATATGCAGTGTTTTTTTGCAAACAGCGGTGCCGAAGCGAATGAAGGAGCTATAAAGATCGCCAGAAAGCATGGTGAACGTGATGGAGAGATAAAAAGATATAAAATCATTACATTGAACCACTCTTTTCACGGGCGTACTATTACAACGGTTAAAGCAACAGGTCAGGAGTCTATGCATAATTATTTCGGGCCGTTTCCTGACGGTTTCGTATATGCCGAAGATATAGATGAAATAGAATCACTGTTAGATGATCATACGGCCGGTGTCATGATAGAGCTTATTCAGGGAGAGGGCGGCGTAGAACCCCAAAACAAAGAAAAAGTGCAAAAACTTGCAAAACTTTTAAAAGAAAAAGAGATTCCTCTCATTGTAGATGAAGTACAAACAGGTGCATATAGGATCGGTGAGTTCACTGCTTCTCAAGCTTATGAAATAGAGCCAGAAATAATTACACTAGCAAAAGGTGTTGGAGGAGGCGTTCCTGTAGGTATTGTAATGACATCGCTAAAAAATGTGCTTGGAGCAGGAGATCATGGTTCGACTTTTGGAGGAAACTATCTGAGTAGCCGTGCAGTATGTGAAGTCGTAGATATTCTCAATGAAAAAAAACTTAGCGGTGATTTGGAAATAACTTCTTTACTTTTTAATCAGGCATTGGAAAAATTTTATAATGCGAATACAGAGATCTTTACGCAAAAAGTAGGAGTCGGGATGATGTGTGGGCTACGTGTAAAAGATGCAGATACATTGGCAAATATCATAAGCCTTGCAAGAAAAAACGGTGTTATGGTACTCAAAGCGGGAAGAAACACTCTTCGTTTCTTACCACCGCTTACAATAACAAAAGAGGAAATAGATGAAGGCTTTCAAGCTCTTAACACTGCTATGTCTCAGTTATAGTGGGATTCTTTTTGCAAATGATACGAACAGTAGTTTGGATGGGTTTATATCTGACTATAAACAACTGCAATTTCAATATGATTATGAGAAGAATGAAGCCCAGAGTTCTAAACTGCGTGATTCATGGATAGCACCTCTGCAAATTAATTATAGTTATTCAAAAAGTAATCCTTATAATGTTGAGCAATCTAGTCAAAATGCTGCTATAAGGATGAATCAGCCTATTTTTCAAAGCGGTGGTATCTATTATGGTATAAAATTTGCCAATGCAAGTAAATATTATTCGGAATATTCCATAGATGTAGCAAAGCGTAAAATGATAAAAGATGCGATTACTATTTTGATGCAGATAAAACAGACACAACTAAAAGAAAAAAAGCAAGAATTGCAAATAAAAAATACACAGATAAACTTAGAACAAAAAAAAGAAGAGTATTTCAGCGGACAACTTGATTCAGGTTTTTTGGATGATGCGATCATCCAAAAAAATAATGCGGTTCTTGCTCTATATGATATTCAAACATCTAAAGAAAAACTAATTAGCTCTTTTCATGTGTTGAGTGATCTCGATTACAAAAAAGCGGTCATACCTCATTTGAAATTATTGGAAAATGAAGAGTTCTTAAAACACAACATTGTATTACAAATGCAAAAAGCACAAACAGAAAAGAATAGATACAATAAAAATGTCACAATTGCAAAGTATCTTCCACAAGTAAGTTTAACGGCAGGTTATAATTGGAGATTGACAACAAATCAGGCATTTCAGGTAGGTTCAACAATTGTGAGCAACTCAAATGAATTAAACTATTATGATTATGGTATTTCAGCATCTATTCCTTTAGATATCAATACATTTAGAGATATAGAGTCTGCAAAAGTAGATTATTTAAAAGCAAAGGTTGTGCAACAGGATAAAAAAAGAGAGTTGAACTCTCTGTATGAACAGGTCATGCACAATATTGAAAATTTTAATAAAAAAATAACATTAAGCAGTGAGAATATACGGCTTTATAGTAAACTTTTAGAAGATACAAAAGAACTTTATCGTGCCGGATACAAAACAGAGTATGATATTCAAACGCTGAAAAATTCTTTGAAAATACAAAGAATTAATACAAATATATATGAATTAGACAAACAGTTAGAGCTTTTAAATCTTTATGAGATGTACATAAATGGAGAGTAGATTGAAGTTTAGTAACTACATGACAGAGTGGCTATATGGCAAGGATGGCTACTATGCAACTTACAAAAATATAGGAAAAACCGGTGACTTTTATACAGCCGTCAGCACAAGTAAGTTCTTCGGTGGTACGATCGCAAAACATATAGTATCTCTTGTAGATGAAGGTTTCTTGCAAAAAGATGCAGTCATTTGTGAAATAGGTGCTCATCATGGTTATTTTTTGGCTGATGTTTGCGAGTTTTTATATACATTAAGACCTGAATTACTATCATCATTGGAGTTTATAATCATAGAGAGATTCGATGATCTACAAAAACATCAAAAAGAGTATTTTAATGAAAGTTTTGGGAATGTAGTAAGGTTGACACACTACAAATCTTTAAGTGATCTCAAGTGTGAAAATGCTTTTTTCATAGCAAATGAAATATTTGATGCTTTTCCTTGTGAACTATATTTTAAAGGCATGAGTGCACGTGTTGAAAATAACGAGGTTATTTTTGATGTAAAAGATGAATGGGTTGAGAAAAAAGCAGAGAAATATCATAAAGACAGAGGTGAGCTAGCAGTAGGATATGAAGCATTTGCAAAAGAGATGACAGGTGCTGCCAAGAGATTTGAATTTATGAGCTTTGATTACGGTGAAATGCAGGCACGCCCTGACTTTTCACTAAGAATTTATACAAAGCATGAGGTACATCCTTTTTTTGAAGAAGGACTAAACAGAGCAGAACTCTTTGGAAAAAGCGATATAACCTATGATGTAACCTTCTCACATGTAAAGGATGCTTATGAAGAAGCAGGAGTAGAGTTTATAGAGCTCAAAGCACAGATGACAGCACTTGTAGAGATGGGTCTTTTAGAACTTTTAGAGATGTTAAAAGAGAATTCGGATGAAAAAATCTATAAACAGGAACTTGAAAAAGCAAAGATGCTCATTATGCCTAATTTTTTAGGTGAACGTTTTAAGATGATAAAATTTCGCCAAAATGGCTAAGAAAACTTTGTATGAAGCGAAACAGAATGGCAAAAATAAGATTGTAATGTTGTGAACCTTTGTAAGAAGAATTTCTTACAAAGAACCTATCATTTTAAGAAGCTCTTCCGGTCTATTAGAGTTTTTAATAGCATTTTCTTTTGAAATGACCTTTTTCTGAAGCAGGTCGATAAGCTGTTGTGTTTGTGTCGTCATATTTGTCTCTTGTTGGTTTAGTTGCATTTGAGAGTAGATCTGGTGTACCTTGTCTTCTCTTATCTGATTTTGAACGGCAGGATTTGTAATAAGTATTTCCTGAGTTGCGACTTTACCGCCTCCAATTCTAGGGATGAGTGTTTGTGAGATCACTGAGACCAATGAAGAAGCTAACTGTGCTCTTACCTGTGCCTGTTCTTCTCCGTCAAAAACATCTATGATACGGTTAATTGTTCCGGGTGCGGAGTTCGTATGCAGAGTTCCAAAGACCAAGTGACCTGTTTCAGCAGCCGTAAGTGCAGCACCAATGGTTTCTGCGTCACGCATCTCACCAATTAGAATTATATCTGGATCTTGACGAAGTGCGTATTTTAGTGCTGAAGCAAATGACTCTGTATTACTTCCTACATCGCGTTGTGAAAAAAGAGATTTTATGTTCTTATGCACAAACTCTACGGGGTCTTCAATAGTAATGATGTGGCGACGTTGTGTCATATTTATTTCATGTAGCATTGACGCAAGCGTTGTTGATTTACCAGAACCTGTAGGCCCCGTTA
>Ga0316207_10002286_pt1 | contig 20162 bp, 17 predicted proteins | sample 6weekpyrite_MG_FD_204943 | JGI IMG/M metagenome (GOLD analysis project Ga0316207, IMG submission 204943) | Microbial mat bacterial communities from mineral coupon in-situ incubated in ocean water Damariscotta River, Maine, United States -... | ecosystem: Environmental > Aquatic > Marine >...
TGTTTGATAAATCATTACTAGACAAGGTAGAGCAAGAACTACAACGTATCTATTTTAGCCAAGGCCAATATGGTGTGAAATTAGAGACAACGGTTACACCACTTGAACGTAACCGCGTTGGTGTGTCGATTGATGTAATAGAAGGTGTCATTGCACGAATCCATCAGATAAATATAGTTGGCAATAAAACATTTGATGATGAGACCTTGTTGGATGAGTTCGCACTAAGTACGCCAACGTTGTTCTCTTTTTATACTGGCAATGACCAGTATTCTAAACAAAAGCTAGCCGGTGACCTGGAAAAATTACGTTCTTATTACTTAAATCGTGGCTATATCAATTTCAACATTGATTCAACGCAAGTTTCGATTACACCAGATAGAAAAGATGTATTCATTACTATTAATGTTACAGAAGGTAATCAGTTTACAGTCAATAAAGTTAAATTGGCGGGCGAACTCGTTGTTGAAAAAGAGTCGTTATTCCCTTTAGTGAAAATCCAGAAGGGTGATACATTTTCACGTCGTAATGCGACAAGAACAAGTGAGAGTATTTCACGACAACTCGGTAATAGTGGTTATGCATTTGCAAACGTAAATGTTGTTCCTGAAATACTTGAAGGTAAGAAAGAAGTTAATCTAACGTTCTTTATTGACCCAGGTAAACGTGTTTATGTACGTCGTATTAACTATTCCGGTAATACACGAACACGTGACGAAGTGTTGCGTCGGGAAATGCGCCAATTCGAGAGCGCGTGGGTCTCAACAGATAACATTGAAAATTCACAGTCTAGGCTGAAACGCTTAGGATACTTTGAAGAGGTAGAAGTTGAAACGCCTGCGGTACCTGGTACAACGGATCAAGTTGATGTCAATTATAAAGTAAAAGAACGTGCATCAGGTAATTTGTTGGCCGGTGTAGGATTCTCTGATTCACAGGGCCTGATTTTAAATGCCAGTGTTGCGCAGAATAACTTTTTGGGTAGTGGTAAACGTATCAGTGCCGGTTTTGATTCGAGTGACACGAATCGGGTTTATCGTTTTGCTTATGTTAATCCTTATTACACAGATGATGGTGTGAGTCGCGGTTTCAATCTGAGCTTTCGTGAAGCAGATGCAGATGATGCAAACTTAGCGAGTTATTCATCAGATCTCTTGGCCGCAGGTATATCCTACGGGATCCCGATCACAGATGTAGAACGAGTTACGTTGCGGTTGAACTATCAACGCGATGTTATTAATGTAAACGGTAATACACCGCAAAGATTTCTTGATGAATTAAATCAATTAGATAACAGTTTCGATCCAGTTGTTGGCACAGGATCAGATTCGGCCGCGTTTAACAGTTTCGTTGTGGTTGGTGGCTATTCAGAGGACACACGTAATAAGAGTATTTTCCCAACAAGTGGTGGTTCACAAAGTGTTTCAGCTGAGTTTTCTATTCCAGGTAGTGACCTTGAATATTATAAATTGAACTATAAAGCACAGAAGTACTTTCCATTAACACGGAATCTGACTTTGACGTTTCGTGGTGATATAGGTTACGGCGATGGTTATGGAGATACACCTGTATTACCTTTCTTCAAGAATTTCTTAGTAGGTGGTAATGGCTCGGTGCGTGGTTATGAAGCGAATACATTAGGGCCACGTATTATTGGTGGCGTTAATGATGATGATCCTATTGGTGGTGATCTTAAACTTGTGGGTTCTGCCGAGTTGATCTTCCCTGTTCCATTTGTCAAAGACACAAATGCATGGCGCTTTAGTACTTTTGTTGATGGCGGTAACGTGTTCGGTTCCGGTTCCAATGATGAAGATTTTGAAGTTGACAATATCCGCTTCGCAGCGGGACTTGGTGTTACTTGGCTTTCACCCTTTGGCGCGCTAAGTGTCAGCCTTGCTACGCCGTTTAATGATAAAGAAAATGATGAAACCAAGACCTTCCAGTTTAACTTCGGTAGTGGTTTCTGATGTGATAGACTTTAATGACGAACATAAATGCGGAGTAGAGCATTGAATACATTTAATAAAGTTATATGTTTCATAATATTAGCATCGCTGTCGACGTTTGCTTCAGCACAGGAATTACGAATAGGCGTAGTGAACCCTAATCGCTTACTTGAAGAGGCGCCGCAGTCGAAATTAGCATTAAAGCGTCTCGAACAAGAATTTGCTGCGCGTGATGGCAAGTTAATGAAAGAACAGAAATCGATTAAGGGCTTGGAAGATAAGCTTGGCCGTGATAGCGCAGTGATGGCCGAAGGTGAACGTCGTAGATTAGAAAGAGATATTGTTAGTCGTAAACGTGAATTACGTCGTGGTTACGATGAATTACGCGAAGATCGTACTTTTCGGAGTAATGAAGAACGTGGCAAGCTATTACGTTTTGTTAACAACGCAATTACCAAGATAGGTAAAGAAGAAAATTTTGATTTAATCCTTTACGAAGGTATTGCATACGCGAATCCTAAAATTGATTTGACAAAGAAGATCTTGAAGCGACTACAAGCAGAAGCAAAAGCTGGAAAATAATTACCACGGGATAGATACGGTGTCACATACACTTGGAGAGCTGGCTGAATATGTAAGCGGCAAAGTTTTAGGTGATAAGACCTGTGTTATTGATAATGTAGCTTCGCTTATCTCAGCTAAGCAGAGTCAAATAAGTTTTTACTCTGACACAAAATACTCCCATGAACTTGCTGATACAAAAGCGAGCGCAATTATTATCTCGGCTAAACACGCTGACCTCTCACCTACGAATTGTCTTGTTGTAGAAAATCCTCAACTGGCTTTTGCGCTAATCGCGACAAAATTAAATTCCCCTAACATATTGGCGGGCGTACATATGGATGCCAGCATTGATCCAGACGCCAGAATTGATGGTAGTGCGTATATCGGTGCGCAGAGTGTAGTTGCGGCGGGTGCCGATATCAAAGCGGGTGTTGTCGTCGGTGCAGGATGTGTGATTGGACGCGGTTGTGTGATTGAGGAAGGTTCAATATTACATGCAAATGTCACGCTTAACGATAAAACAATTATTGGTCAAAATGCGGTGATTCATTCTGGCGCAGTTATTGGTGGTGACGGTTTTGGTTTTGCAAATAAGCAGGGGTGTTGGATAAAGATCCCTCAACTGGGCAAGGTCGTCATTGGTGATGATGTAGAGGTTGGTGCAAATACAACGATTGATCGTGGTGCACTTGATGACACAGTAATTGGTAACGGTGTTAAATTGGATAACCAAATACAAATTGCCCATAATGTTCGAATTGGTGATCATACAGCGATAGCGGGCTGTGTTGGTATTGCAGGTAGCACGATTATCGGAAAGTATTGCACAATTGCGGGTGGTGTGGGGATCACCGGGCAACTTGAAATAGCAGACAACGTTCACATTACAGCGACGTCGCTTGTGACACAATCAATTAAAAGTTCAGGCGCTTATTCATCGGGCACCCCTTTACAAGAAAACACAAAGTGGCATCGAAATTTTGTTCGTTTTAGACAGCTAGATGATATGGCGAAAAGATTAAAACGAATAGAAAAACAACTTAATGATAAATAATTTAAAAGAATTTAATAGAGGTTTAAAGTATGCCGAGTCTTGATATTCATGAAGTAATGAATCATTTGCCACATCGGTACCCGTTTTTATTAATTGATCGAGTACTAGATTATAAGGCGGGAGAGTTCTTAACAGCGCTTAAAAATGTCAGTTATAACGAACCTCACTTCGTCGGTCATTTTGAACATCATCCAGTTATGCCTGGGGTTTTGATTCTGGAAGCGCTAGCACAAGCAACAGGTATCTTTTCTTATATTACGACAGAGTCGTTACCTGATAGTGATTCACTTTACTATTTTGTTGGTATTGATAAGGCGCGTTTTAAATCGCCAGTAAAGCCAGGTGATCAACTAGAACTTCATGTTGAGTTGATAAAAGAGAAACGTGGCATATGGAAATTTAATGCTGAGGCTAAAGTTGACGGTAAACTTGTTACCAGCGCTGAAATAATGTGCGCCCAAAGAGATATATGAGTTCTATTAGCTCCCAATCAGTCATTGATCCATCGGCGAAAATTGCTGAAGGTGTGAGTATTGGGCCATTCTCAGTGATTGGCCCCGATGTTGAAATCGATGAAGGGACATGGATTGGGCCACATGTTGTAATTAATGGCCCAACTAAAATTGGCAAAAGAAATAAGATTTTTCAATTCACATCTTTAGGTGAAGAGCCCCAAGATATTAGCTATAAAGGTGAGCCAACTCGTCTTGAAATAGGTGATGACAACATTATTCGCGAGAGTTGCACGATGAGTCGCGGTACCCAAAATGGTCAAGGCGTCACACGTGTTGGTAGCCATAATTTTATCATGGCGTATGCGCATATCGCCCATGACTGTCAGGTAGGCAGCCATGTTATTTTTGCTAATGGTGCATCACTAGGTGGTCACGTTGTTATTGGTGATTACGTCACGCTAGGTGGGTTCGCTTTAATTCATCAGTTTGTCAAAGTAGGTGCCTATAGCTTTTGTGGGATGGGTAGCGGGGTGAATAAAGATGTACCGCCCTATATTATTGTTACGGGAAATCCTGCGGATGCCCGTGGGCTTAATAGTGTTGGTTTGAAACGTCGGGGTATACCTGCAGATTCAATTCGGGCATTAAAAAATGCCTACCGGGATATTTACACATCAGGAATGAAATTGACGGAAGCCGTTGAACAACTTCAAGAACAAGATAAAAAATGTCCCGAAGTCGAAAATTTTGTTGAATTTATACGTACTGCAGAACGAAGTATCGTAAGGTAAATCATGCGTATAGGTATTGTTGCAGGAGAATCATCAGGAGACTTGCTTGGTGCGGGGATGATCAAAGCATTACGCCATTCGGTACCAGAGCTGCAAGCCGAGGGGGTTGCTGGTCAGAATATGGTGAAACAGGGCTGTAAAGCTCTATTTCCAGCAGAGAAGTTATCCATTATTGGTCTGGTTGATGCATTTGCACATTACCGTGAATTGCGTGCCATCCGCAATCAACTTCGAGACCATTTTATTTCAAATCCACCAGATGCATTTATTGGCATTGATGCACCTGATTTTAATTTAACGTTATTGGAACAACTTCGTCGTGCGGGTATTCCAACAATACAATATGTGAGTCCCCAGGTGTGGGCGTGGCGACGGTACCGGGTAAAAAAAATTGCACGAGCAGTCGATTGTGTTTTGGCTTTATTTCCATTTGAAGAAGAATTTTACCGCGAGCACAATGTGCCAGTGAGGTTTGTTGGGCACCCCTTTGCAGATCAAATTCCATTAGCGACAGACAAAAGTCCTGCAAGGGTTAACTTAGGCCTGCCAGAAGATGCGACGATCATTGCTATCTTACCTGGTAGCAGGGTGAGTGAAGTTAAATACCTGGCAGAAACATTTCTTCAAACTGCAGATTATTGTTATCAGCAACACCGGGACATCCACTTTGTTATTCCATTTGCGAATCAGATTGTGCGTGATGTTTTTCTGAAGTTTGGTGGTGACTTAGCTAAAAAATTACCACTAACCTTTATTGATGGTCAAGCACGTGAAGTGATGGGTGCCTCGGACAGCATTTTAATGGCATCGGGTACGGCGACGTTAGAAGCCATGTTAGTTAAACGTCCAATGGTTGTTGCTTACCGAATGTCGTGGTTGAACTACCTGATTTTAAAAACATGGATAAAAGTGAAGAGCTATTCTTTACCGAATTTATTGGCAGGTGAAGTATTGGTGCCTGAATATGTTCAACAAGCGGCTCGCCCTGAGGTGATGGGAGAAAAGTTACTTCATTATTTGAAGGATACGAGTGAAGTAAAGAAAATTACAGATCGTTTTACTGATATTCATCATATGTTACGACAAAACACAGATCAGCAAGCAGCTGAAGCCGTTGTTAATCTTGTTAAGGACAAAGCAGGTGCCACGAATGCCTGAGCAACCCACGATCCTTGTTGCAGGTGTTGATGAGGTAGGGCGCGGCCCCTTAGCTGGGCCTGTTGTTGCGGCGGCAGTTATTCTTGATCCGGCACAGCCGATAGAAGGCTTAGCCGACTCTAAAAAAATATCAGAGGCAAAGCGGAACAAACTCGATATTGAAATACGTCAAAAGGCCCTAAGTTGGTCACTGGGACGTGCAGAGATCGAGGAAATTGATGAAATTAATATTTTGCAGGCTAGTTTACTTGCAATGCGACGTGCGGTTGAGGGATTGTCAGTACAACCAGAGCATGCGCAAATTGATGGTAATCGTTGCCCAGAACTAACATGTAGTAGTGAAGCGATTATTAAAGGTGATCAAAAGGTTGCTTGTATTAGTGCTGCATCAATTATCGCGAAAGTGGCACGTGATGCGGAAATGGTCGAAATGGATGTGCATTACCCTGGTTATGGCTTTGCAGCGCATAAGGGGTACCCGACTAAAGTTCATATGCAAGCATTAGTCGATTTGGGTGTTACGCCTATCCATCGGCGTAGTTTTTCACCTGTAGCAAAAATCATTAACCAAGGTTAGATGGCGTAGTAATGCAAAGTCATTTCGTTCACCTGCATACACATACCGAGTTTTCGCTGGTAGATGGTCTTGTAAGGATTAAGCCATTAATGAAGGCTGTGGCTAGTTTAAATATGCCAGCGGTCGCATTGACCGACCAATCAAATTTATTCGCAATGGTTAAATTTTATCGCGCTGCCTTAGCAGCAGGTATAAAGCCGATCATTGGTGTCGAGATGTTAATCCACTCGAAAAGCGAACGTATTCCTCCTTCACGTGTTGTTTTGCTTTGTCAAAATCATGATGGATATTTAAATGTTAATCGCCTGATTACACGCAGTTATTTAGAAGGGCAGCATCGCGGTATACCCATGATCGAGAAGGAATGGCTAGCTGGTTTTACGGATGGACTAATTGCGCTTTCTGCGGGTCGTAGTGGAGATATTGGTCAAGCTTTGATTGCCGAGGATACGGCTCTTGCCGCGACGCTGGTCGATGCTTGGTCACAATTTTTCCCCGATCGCTTTTATCTTGAATTACAAAGGACGGGTCGAGAGCAAGAGGAACGCTATATACATGCTGCAATGTCATTGGCGACCGATAAAAATATCCCTGTAGTTGCGAGTAATGATGTGCGTTTCATCGAACAAACTGATTTCGATGCGCATGAGGCGCGTGTGTGTATTCACGATGGCCATTCGCTAAATGACTCGCGTCGTCCACATTTATATAGCGATCAACAATATTTACGAAGTCCGGAAGAAATGTGTGACTTGTTTTCTGATATTCCAGAGGCAATTGAAAACAGTGTTCTTATTGCTAAAAGGTGCAATATTGAACTTAAGTTGGGGACTTATTTTTTACCTGATTTTCCTGTCCCTGAAGGATTGGATATTAATCAATTTCTGGTTCAAGAATCAGAACAAGGGCTTGAAAAACGCATTGCACAACTTGAGCATGTTGATGGTGAGTTCGATGCTGAAAAACGTAAATCGTATTATGATCGATTAAAGGTAGAACTCGATGTCATTATCGAAATGGGCTTCCCTGGTTATTTTTTAATTGTTGCCGATTTTATCAAATGGGCTAAAAACAATGATGTGCCGGTAGGGCCTGGTCGTGGTTCAGGTGCAGGTTCGATTGTTGCCTATGCCTTGTTTATTACTGATCTAGACCCGATTAAATATGAATTGTTGTTCGAACGATTCTTAAATCCTGAACGTGTATCTATGCCTGATTTCGATGTCGACTTCTGCATGGATGGACGTGACCGGGTTATTGATTATGTTGCGCGTACCTATGGCCGCGATAAAGTGTCGCAAATTATTACCTACGGTACTATGGCTGCGAAGGCAGTAATACGTGATGCAGGTCGTGCGCTGGGTCAACCTTATGGTTTTGTTGACCCGATTGCCAAATTAATTCCTTTTGAAATTGGCATCACCTTAACCAAGGCACTTGAACAAGAAGAGGAATTACGTCGACGCTATGAACAAGACGATGAGGTACATAGTTTAATTGAACTGGCTTTGTCATTAGAAGGCATTACAAAAAATGCTGGTAAGCATGCTGGTGGTGTTGTTATTGCACCGACAGAATTAACGGATTTCTTACCGCTATATTGTGAGCAAGGTTCTTCAAGTATTGTTTCACAGCTGGATAAAGATGATGTTGAGTCTATTGGCCTGGTTAAATTCGATTTCTTGGGCTTGCGTACACTAACTATTATTGACTGGGCAGTAAAAACAGTAAACCGAGATCGTGAACGCGCTGGTGAACCTGCCTTGGTACTCGAAGAGTTAACAACAGATGATCCAGAAACGTATGCGCTGTTAAAAAGATGTGAAACCACCGCGGTATTTCAACTTGAATCGCGCGGCATGAAGGAACTGATTAAAAAGCTAAAACCAGATAATTTCGAAGAAATCATTGCCTTGGTTGCATTATTTCGTCCGGGCCCACTTGAGTCGGGTATGGTTGATGACTTTATCAATCGTAAGCATGGTGCAAAGGTTGAATACCCCTTTGCGGAATTAGAAGAAGTGCTAGGGCCAACTTATGGTGTCATCGTTTATCAAGAACAGGTGATGCAGATATCCCAGATCATTGGTAACTATTCGCTAGGCGGCGCTGATTTACTACGTCGAGCTATGGGTAAAAAGAAACCCGAGGAGATGGCTAAGCAACGTAGCATATTCATGTCCGGTGCAAGCGAATTGGGTTTTGATGAAAAGAAAGCCGGCGATTTATTCGACTTGATGGAAAAATTTGCTGGCTATGGCTTTAATAAATCACATTCTGCCGCATATGCATTAGTTTCTTATCAAACAGCATGGCTTAAAGCGCACTATCCTGCTGCGTTTATGGCGGCTGTACTTTCTTCGGATATGGATAATACCGATAAAGTAGTGATGTTAATTGACGAATGTCGCACCATGAAGCTAAAGGTATTGCCACCTAATGTGAATACGTGTGGCTACAAATTCCAGTCAAATGGTGAATCTGAAATATTCTATGGTCTGGGTGCCATTAAAGGTGTAGGTGAAGGTGCACTAGAAAGTGTTATCGCAGAGCGAACAGAAAATGGTTTGTTTAGTGATGTATTCGATTTTTGTCGTCGCATTGATGCACGAAAACTCAATCGACGTGTTCTAGAAGCACTTGTGCGTGCCGGTGCATTAGATGGTCTTGGACCTAATCGTGCAACTTTAATGGCATCATTAACATTGGCATTACAAAGCGCAGAACAATTCTTGAAAGATCAGGCGCGTGGTCAAAATGATATGTTTGGTGGGCCTGCTGAAGAATCTCAAACAGTGAGTGTTGATGAGCAGGAAGAGTGGTCTGAAAAAGAACGGCTTGAAGCGGAGAAAGAAACACTTGGTTTGTATTTAACAGGACACCCCATTGCTCAATATGAAAAAGAATTAAGTCGATTTGTTTCAACGCGTCTTGCTGATGTACAGCCTTCGCGAAACAAACAAGAGCAAACTATTGCCGGGCTTGTCGTGGCATTACAAACACGCAATACCAAAACGGGTGGTAAGTTAGGCTTTATGACCTTGGATGATCGTAGCGGGCGACTTGAGGTAGCGGCGTTTACGGAGGTCTTTGCACAGTTTCAGGATTTGATTGGTAAAGATCGTTTGCTTGTCATAAAAGGACCCGTAACGGAAGATGACTATAGTGGCGGCCTGCGCATGCGTGCAACGCAAATTTACGATATTGATCAGGCACGTGAGAATTATGCAAGGCAATTGCTAATCCAACTTTCGGCGGATAAAGCTGGAAATGGTTTTATTGACACGCTAGAAAAGATTTTGTCGCCATATAAGAATGGTCAGTGCCCAGTCTGTCTTGATTATCAGCGCAGTGATGCATCGACACGTCTATTATTGGGTGAGGAATGGCGTATTCGCCCCACAGACGAATTATTATATGATCTGCGTAAATTGCTCGGTAATGAGCAGGTTAAACTTATTTATTGAGTTTTTATTAATTTTTAGCGGCGTATTTTGCCCTTTACGCTGATATCCGGTATTTTATAGCTATGAATCTAAATTTTCTTGAATTTGAACAGCCTATCGCTGAGCTTGAAGCGAAAATCGAAGAGCTTCGTTATGTGGGTGATGACACTGAAATCAATATCAGTGATGAAATCAGTCGTTTACAGGACAAAAGCCGTTCGCTAACAGAATCGATTTTCAGCAGTCTAGATGCATGGCAGGTATCCCAACTTGCGCGTCACCCTCAGCGCCCGTATACGCTCGACTATATAGAACATATCTTCGATGATTTTGAAGAATTGCACGGTGATCGCGCCTATGCAGACGACCATGCCATTGTCGGTGGTGTTGCTCGTTTAGATGATCGTCCCGTGATGGTCATTGGCCAACAGAAAGGTCGTGACACTAAAGAGAAGATTAAGCGTAATTTTGGTATGCCAAGACCAGAGGGTTATCGTAAGGCTCTGCGTTTAATGGAAATGGCTGAACGTTTCCGTTTACCCGTATTTACTTTCATTGACACACCCGGTGCATATCCAGGCATTGGTGCAGAAGAACGCGGTCAAAGTGAGGCCATTGCGCGTAACTTGTTTGTTTTATCTGAGTTAAAGACACCGATCATTTGTACCGTCATTGGTGAGGGTGGTTCTGGTGGTGCACTGGCAATTGGTGTGGGTGATCGTGTGCAGATGCTGGAGTACAGTACCTATTCGGTTATTTCACCAGAAGGTTGCGCCTCCATTTTGTGGAAAAGTGCAGACAGGGCTTCAGATGCAGCTGACGCCATGGGCATTACAGCGCAACGCCTTAAAGAACTTGAGCTAATTGATTCTATCGTTCCAGAACCACTGGGCGGGGCTCATCGTGATGTTGCAGCAATGGCACGCACTCTCAAGTATTCATTGATTGAATCGCTTGATGCGATTGGGCGCATGCCGCTTGATAGGCTGTTAGAACAACGTTACGAACGGTTATCGAGTTTCGGTAACTATCAGGAACAGTAAGACTTCCACCATGTCTTTTACACCGAGGCAGCTGCATGAAGCGATTAGCGCATGCAGCAAAAGCCTATCGAAGACTCCTGCATGTTTTTGGATCGCATTCAGCGGTGGCATGGACTCCCACGTCCTTTTACATGCTATGTCAGCATGCCGCGAAGAGCTTGATGCAGAGTTGCGAGCCATTCATGTCGAACATGGCCTACAAGCTGAGTCACAAGACTGGGCAACGCACTGCCAGACTATTTGCCAATCACTGGATATTCCTTTAACGATATTAAGTGTTGATGCGCGCGCGGCTAAAGGTGAAAGCCCTGAGGCAGCCGCTCGTGATGCGCGCTATGCTGCGTTGGCGGAATTGATGAGTAAAAATGATATTGTATTAACCGCACAACATGGCCGCGATCAGGCAGAAACACTGTTCTTGCAATTGCTTCGAGGGGCAGGGCCACGCGGCCTGTCAGCGATGCCTAAATTAACAAGGTTGGGCGAAGGCCATTTATGTCGGCCACTGCTCAATGTGAGTTATCCTGATTTACAAAACTACGCAACAGCTCAAGATTTGCAGTGGATAGATGATCCTTCTAACCAGCAACGACGTTTCGACCGTAATATGTTGCGTCACGATGTTATGCCAGTATTACGCGAACGTTGGCCATCGCTGGATGCCACGGTATCGAGAGTCGCTGCACAACAAGCGGAAGCACAGCAGTTACTTATTGAACTCGCAGAACAAGATATTGAAGGTTTGGTGGATACCAACGGCAGCTTAGCCATGAGTGAGTTAACTAACTTATCATTAGCACGACAAGGTAACGTACTGCGCCATTGGTTGAGCGGTCAGGGCATGAAACCACCCTCGGCACGTCAGCTTGAACAACTACAGTCTGATATGTTTGTGGCCGCAAAAGATCGTAACCCTTGCATTTCATGGCAAGGGGTTGAAGTGCGACGTTATCGAGAACGTCTTTACGCAATGACACCCTTAACAGAGGTTGATAATAGCCAAGGCATTGATTGGCAGCCTGGTGAATCTCTGGTGCTCCCCAATTATGTTGGTACATTGTCATCTCATTGGGTTACCGGACGGGGTGTTTTTCTTACTGATCATCAAAATAGTCATATTGAACTGAGGTTTCGCCATGGCGGTGAAAATTGTCGCCCACATGGGAAAAGCCATCACACTAGCTTGAAGAAGCTATTTCAAAAAGCAGGTATTCCACCTTGGCAACGTAATCGTACACCGCTACTTTATGTGGATAATGAGCTTGCAGCTGTACCTGGCCTGTGTGTTTGCGAGCCATTTGCTGCAACAGGCAAAATGGCCGGTTTCGAACTCGACTGGCAGCCGGCCAGGTGAATATACCCAGATTCAGTTGAATCTCATTTATTTTGTAAAAACCATCATTAGAATGGCTTATGCTCATTGAGTATTTTGGGTCAGACTGGTAGCATATAATCCCGTCCAGCAATGCAATTTTTGCTCACAATATCGACGGGAATTTCCAATAAATGACTAGATTTATATTTATTACAGGTGGTGTGGTTTCTTCGCTAGGTAAAGGCATTGCCTCTGCTTCGCTGGGCGCTATTCTTGAGACGCGTGGTCTGAAAGTGACCATGATGAAGCTCGATCCATATATCAATGTCGACCCAGGCACAATGAGTCCATTCCAGCATGGCGAGGTCTATGTAACCGAAGATGGCGCTGAGACTGATCTTGATTTGGGTCATTACGAACGTTTTGTTCGCACGACCATGGGTAAGCGCAATAATTTTACGACCGGTCAAGTCTATGACACGGTGCTACGCAAAGAGCGTCGTGGAGAGTATCTGGGGGGGACAGTACAGGTCATCCCACACATTACAGATGAAATTAAACGCCGTGTGCTTGCAGGTGCTGGTGATGCCGATGTCGCTATGGTGGAAATTGGCGGGACAGTCGGTGATATTGAATCATTGCCATTCCTTGAGGCTATTCGTCAACTTGGCGTAGAACTCGGACATACTCATAGTTTGTTCCTTCACTTAACATTGCTGCCCTATATCGCGGTGGCTGGTGAAGTAAAGACCAAACCGACCCAGCATTCGGTTAAAGAATTGCGCAGTATTGGTATTCAGCCTGATATTTTGATGTGTCGTTCAGAAAAACCAATGTCGGATGAAGATCGACGTAAGATTGCCCTATTCACTAATGTGTCTGAGCGTGCGGTGATATCAGCCGTCGATATCGACAGCATTTATAAAATACCCCGTGCCTTACATGAACAAGGTATGGATGACATTGTTGTCGAAAAAATGCAGATGGATGTTGGGCCTGCTGATTTGAGTCAATGGGATGCAGTCACAACAGCGAAAGATAATCCTGAAGCAGAAGTGAGTGTGGCGATGGTCGGTAAATATGTCGACCTAACTGAATCATACAAGTCTTTATCTGAATCGCTCATTCATGCTGGTATGCATACTCGTACCAAGGTGAATATTACCTATTTTGATTCTGAAGATATTGAAAAGGATGGTGGCGCTAGCTTGGCGGGTATGGATGCGATTCTTGTACCAGGTGGCTTTGGCGAACGAGGTGTCGAGGGTAAAATTCGCACTGCGCAATATGCGCGTGAAAATGGCATCCCTTATTTTGGTATCTGTTTAGGCATGCAAGTCGCGGTTATTGAATATGCGCGAAATGTTGCTGGACTTGACGATGCGAACAGCACTGAGTTTAGACCACATACTAAGCATCCGGTCATCGCGTTGATTACGGAATGGGTTAATGAGGATGGAAAACTTGAACAGCGTAATGAAAACTCAGACATGGGTGGCACTATGCGTTTAGGTGGCCAGAAGTGCCAACTTGCAGAAGGCAGTCTAAGTCGCGATATGTACAAAGAAGATGTCATTGTTGAACGTCATCGTCACCGATATGAATTTAATAATGGCTATTTAGCGAAACTTGAAGAAGCAGGCTTACGCATAGCCGGTAAGTCAATTGATGGAAAACTAGTTGAAATGGTTGAAATTGATAATCATCCTTGGTTTGTTGCTTGCCAATTCCATCCGGAATTCACATCAACGCCACGTGACGGACATCCATTATTTATTGGTTTTATTAACGCCGCGCGCGAACACTTAGAAAATCAAGCCGGCAAAGAGGATGTAGCATGAAGTTATGTGGGTTTGAGGCAGGGTTAGATCAGCCGCTATTTTTATTAGCGGGCACCTGCGTTATTGAAAGTGAACAAATGGCATTAGATACGGCGGGACAGCTTAAAGAAATCACAACAGATTTAGGTATCCCATTTATTTATAAGTCATCGTTCGATAAAGCCAACCGTTCTTCTCACTCAAGTTTTCGAGGTCTGGGAATGGAGGAAGGTTTACGTATTCTTCAGGCAGTTAAAGACCAGATTGGTGTACCTGTAGTGACTGATGTTCATGAGGATACGCCGTTGAACGAAGTTGCATCGGTTGTGGATTTGTTACAAACACCTGCATTTTTGTGTCGCCAAACTAATTTTATTCAGGCAGTTGCTTCGCAAGGCCTGCCCGTGAATATTAAAAAAGGGCAGTTTCTTGCACCTTGGGACATGAAAAACGTTGTTGAGAAAGCAGTGGCAACGGGTAATGAGCAGATTATGGTCTGTGATCGTGGTGTATCATTTGGTTATAACAACCTTGTTTCTGATATGCGCGGTCTTGCAGTTATGCGTGAAACAAATTGCCCGGTTGTTTTTGATGCGACCCATTCAGTGCAGTTACCAGGAGGCCAAGGAAGTTGTTCGGGTGGGCAGCGTGAGCATGTGCCCGTGTTAGCACGTGCAGCTGTGGCAGCAGGGGTTTCGGGTCTCTTTATGGAAACGCATCCTGATCCAGCTAAGGCAATGAGCGATGGGCCAAATTCATGGCCATTAGATCGTATGAAAGAATTATTAGAAGTACTTGTGCAAATTGATCGGGGTGTCAAAGCCGCAGGATTTGCCGAATTAAATATGTAAGCATTTTTTATTAATTACTAATTGGAGATTCTGCACCAATGGCAGATGAGAAAAATATTGTAAAGATCCATGGTCGTCAGATCATTGATTCACGCGGTAACCCAACTGTTGAAGTTGATGTTACTTTGGCATCAGGTGTGATGGGACGTGCCTCAGTACCATCAGGCGCATCAACTGGTTCACGCGAAGCGGTAGAGCTACGAGATGGTGATAAGAGCCGTTTTGGCGGCAAAGCTGTTACTAAGGCGGTTGCCAATGTTAACGGTGAAATTGCAGATGCCTTAATAGGTATGAATGTTACTGAACAGCAAGCGATTGATGAGAAAATGATTGCCTTGGATGGCACTGATAATAAAGGTCGTTTAGGTGCGAATGCGTTACTAGCCGTTTCTATGGCAGTTGCAAAGGCTGCTGCGACTGAATCAGGACAAGAGTTGTATGAGTATTTGTGCACAGGCAATTACTCGATGCCAGTGCCGATGATGAATATCATCAATGGCGGTGAACACGCTGATAACAGCGTAGATATCCAAGAGTTCATGATCATGCCAGTTGGCGCGCCAAGTCTCTCTGAGGCTGTTCGTTACGGTACTGAAATATTTCATGCTCTGAAATCAGTTTTACAAAAGCAGGGTATGAATACAGCCGTTGGCGATGAAGGTGGTTTTGCACCTGATCTTTCATCGAACGAAGCGGCGATTAAAGTCATTCTCGAGGCGATAGAGCTAGCAGGTTACAAAGCAGGTGAAGATATCTTTATCGGCATTGATGCAGCCAGTTCTGAATTTTATAAAGATGGCATGTATGTTCTTGAGTCTGATGGGCGTTCATTGACATCAGCTGAGTTTGTTGATTACTTGGCAGATTGGTGTGAAAAGTATCCTATTCTTTCTATTGAAGATGGCCTGGATGAAGGTGATTGGGACGGTTGGAAACTGCTAACAGAAAAATTGGGTGACAAGGTTCAGTTAGTTGGTGATGATTTGTTTGTAACAAACACCAAGATATTGCAAGAAGGTATCGATAAATCAATTGCTAATTCCATTTTGATTAAAGTGAATCAGATCGGGACATTGACGGAAACGCTTGCAGCCATCGATATGGCGCATAAAGCCAATTACACTGCAGTTGTATCGCATCGATCGGGTGAAACAGAAGACACGACGATTGCTGATTTAGTTGTAGCTACAGCAAGTGGTCAGATTAAAACGGGCTCTTTGTCGCGTACGGATCGCATTGCTAAATATAATCAGTTGCTTCGTATTGAAGAGGCTTTAGGCGATAAAGTTGCATATGCAGGCCAGAGTGCATTTAAAAACTTGAGTTAATAAGGGGCTCCTAAACAAGTATGAAATTGCTATTTGCTAGTCTGCTTGTTTTGTTCATCACTCTACAGCTAACGCTGTGGTTTGGTGAAGGGGGGGTTGCTGAAGTTAGGGAATTACGTAAAAAAATAGAACTGCAGCAAACAGAAAATGAAAGTCTTCGTGAGCGAAATGCCGCTTTAGAAGCAGAAGTAAAAGATTTCAAACAAGGCTTGAGTGCGATTGAAGAACGGGCACGCAATGAACTTGGCATGATAAAAAAGGATGAAACCTTTTTTCAAATTATTGAGTCAGATAAGCCGGATAAGCAATGACGGTAGTGGAACAGAAATTCTGGGTAATTATCCCCGCGGCAGGTGTCGGCTCAAGAATGAATGCGGGGCTCCCGAAGCAATATCTTGAATTGAATGGCAAGACAGTACTCGAGCACACGCTGGATTGTTTTATTCATCATCCCCGTATTAGCGGTGTAATCGTTGCTATTTCAGAAGCGGATGATTATTGGTCTGATCTCCAGTTTAAAACAACTCGTCCTGTTATCACCGTAAAAGGTGGTGCTGAACGTTGCCACTCAGTTTTAAATGCTCTTAAGGGATTAGAAGAGTTAGCAGAAAATCATGATTGGGTGTTGGTACATGATGCCGCTAGACCATGCCTGAATAAAAACGATCTTGATAAATTATTAATCACCATGGCAACTCATCCTGTTGGAGGTTTGCTTGGTGTGCCCGTGCACGATACGATCAAAAAGGTTGATGCGGTTTCATTGGTAGAAGCTACTGTTGATCGTGAATCACTTTGGCGTGCGTTAACACCACAGATGTTTCGTTACGATATGTTGCGTAATGCGTTGACTAAGGCGCTCGAGGATGATTACCTGGTTACAGATGATGCTTCAGCAATCGAGCATGCGGGTTATGCGCCATTGATCCTTGAAGGTTGTGCAGACAATATTAAAATAACGCGTCCAGAAGATTTATCTTTGGCCGAGTTCTATTTAACACAAAACAACAATATTAAAGAACAGGAATAAGCGATGCGAATAGGACAGGGTTATGACGTACACGCTTTTGCTGAAGGTAGGCCGCTAATATTGGGCGGCGTTACGGTACCTTATGAGCGAGGACTTGTGGGTCACTCTGATGCAGACGTTTTATTACACGCAATCTGTGATGCTTTATTGGGTGCGGCGGCACTCGGTGATATTGGCAAACACTTTCCAGATACCGATCCTGTTTATTCAGGTGCAGATAGTCGTAAATTGTTGCGGAATGTGGCTGGCTTGGTATCACAACATGGTTTTAAGCTGATTAACATTGACAGCACGGTGATTGCACAAGCACCCAAATTAGCAGGCCATATTGATGCGATGCGTGAAAACATTGCCAAAGATTTAGCGTTGAGCTTGAGTGACGTCAGTGTGAAAGCAACAACGACTGAAAAATTGGGCTTTACTGGTCGTGGTGAAGGTATCGCAGCAATGGCAATCGTGTTGCTCGATTAATATTCATTATGAAAACACTTGATGAATGCATTGCGATCGCATTGCATACCCCTTATGCCCATGGCGAACCACTTGCTTCCGGGATACTTCGTACACATGCAGAAGACTATGTTGTAAATGAGATCCCATTGCTCGAACCAGATGGAGAAGGCGAACATGTTTGGCTTAAAATACGCAAACGTCATACCAACACGGATTATATAGCGAAGCTATTACAGAAATTAGCAAATGTAAAATCAATGGCTGTCAGTTATGCAGGGATGAAGGACAGGCATGCACTCACTACGCAATGGTTTAGTGTGCATTTACCGGGTGTTGATGAACCTGACTGGCAGTCGTTAGCTAATGATGAAATAGAAATAATTGAATCAAAGAGGCATTCTCGTAAATTACGTCGCGGTACCTTGTTAGGCAATCAATTTGAAATTCAGATTAGAAATGTCGATGTGGACAGTGAGTTATTGGCTCAACGTGCCAGCTTGATTAAAAAACATGGTGTGCCGAATTATTTTTCCAGGCAACGCTTTGGGCATGCGGGTGCGAACATAAATAAAGCACATGCAATGTTTTCAGGAGACAGGCGCATAAAACGTCACCAACGTTCAATTTATTTATCATCAGCTCGTTCGATGTTGTTTAATCATATTTTAGCTCAGCGTGTGGAAGCGGGTGATTGGAATGCATTGCAGGTTGGTGATGTTTGTTTGAGAACGGGTAAGCGCGGATTCTTTCTTGTCGATGAATTAAATGATGAGTTTACGCAGCGCCTTGAAGCGGGAGAGATTCACCCAACTGCGCCATTGTGGGGTCAGGGTGAGCTGCCAGTTGAATATGAAGTGAAGAAACTTGAAGAACAGTTGCCGATAGATTTTCCAGATTGGTGTGCGGGTCTTGAAAAAGCCGGTTTGAAAATGGAACGACGCTCCTTGCGTTTAGTACCCGAAGCATTTTCATGCGATAAAAATGATGACGGCGTGTCAGTTAGTTTTAATCTCCCTGCAGGCTGTTATGCCACATCAGTCATTCGTGAGCTGTTTGATGCGAAAGACTACAGCCGTTTAAATAGGACATGATCTACAAAGAATGTAAGATCTCAAGCCTTCTTTAATAAAACATAAACAGCGCCAGTGCCCCCATCAACAGGTCGAGCCGAGCAAAAGGCGAGAATTTCATCGCGTTGTTGTAACCATGCATTAACCTTGTTTTTTAATACAGGTAATTTTTGTTTAGAGCCGTGCCCTTTACCATGCACAATACGCACACAGCGATCACCGTGTCTTCGGCAATCTTTTAAGAATTCTGTTAACGTGATACGCGCATCGGCGACGATATAACCATGAAGATCGAGCTCAGCAGTTATGCTGAGTTGGCCGCGTCGCAGTTGTTTTAAGAGTTTTTGTTGTAGTCCTTCACGAGCGAAAAATAATTCATCGCCGGTTTCAACATCTTCTGCATTTCGCTCATCGGAAAACATATCGTCAAGCACTTGCCTGTCATCAGCGATACGTTGTAGCGGGATCGGTTTAAGCGGAGTAGCGGGATGATTGACCTTATTATGCTCGAGTTTACGCGTCCCGCTTGTTTGTTCTTGGAACAAGGCTTTGTCGGCATCAGATATTTCAGGTTTGTCGGCCATTCTGCCACGCTAGATACATAAAATTGATGACAATGTTAACATAAGTCTTTGACTGTATAAGATAAACACACTCTGGTATTCTGATCATATGCGTATTTTGTTAAGTAATGACGATGGTTATCAGGCCCCTGGAATTGCCTGCCTCTATGAAGCACTTAAAGATAAGGCCGAAATAACGGTTGTGGCGCCCGCCAGAAACCGGAGTGGAGCTAGTAATTCGCTAACTTTGGATAGCCCGTTACGTGCCACTGAAACCGATAATGGTTTTGTCAGCGTTGAAGGCACGCCGACTGACTGTGTACATCTGGCCATTACTGGTTTACTGGATAAAGAGCCGGATATGGTCATTGCGGGCATTAATGCAGGTGCGAACTTGGGTGATGATGTGCTGTATTCTGGCACAGTTGCCGCCGCAGTAGAGGGGCGGTTTTTGGGCTTGCCGGCGATTGCGGTTTCGCTTTGTGGTGAATCTTTTCAGTATTATGATTCAGCGGCACAAGCAGTGAAGATTATTATCGAGCAACTAGCGAATAAGCCACTGCCAGCTAATACTATTCTTAATGTGAATGTGCCCGATTTACCTTGGTCGTCAATCAAAGGTTTTATTGCGACTCGACTAGGCCACAGGCATAAGGCAGAGCCGGTTTATCGTGATAAAGATCCACGTGGCAAAG
>Ga0316207_10002287_pt1 | contig 20147 bp, 11 predicted proteins | sample 6weekpyrite_MG_FD_204943 | JGI IMG/M metagenome (GOLD analysis project Ga0316207, IMG submission 204943) | Microbial mat bacterial communities from mineral coupon in-situ incubated in ocean water Damariscotta River, Maine, United States -... | ecosystem: Environmental > Aquatic > Marine >...
AAATTATGTAGAACTTAGCGATTATAGCGGACCAATCTTTGCCGCAGGCAGCAGCTACTCTGCAGGCCTCGTTATCCGGCTGGGTGCGGAATACAGCTCTACCTTAAACGGTGTGATAGCCTTCTCTCCCGCGTCAGGCGGCCCCATGAAAGACTGTAGCCCTAATATCTATGCAGACAGCACCAAAACTCCGACAATGATATTACGCCCTGAGCGTGAGATGGAAAATCCTGCCGTACAGGAACAGTTCGCACTATTTGAAAAAGAAGGCCACACAATGTTTATTGCCAAAAACGGCGTCCATGGCTCTTCCATGCTAAACCCTAACCGCACTGGCAAGGACACCGAGACCACATGGCAAGCGGTTATGAATTTTTTAAACAAGAAAAAATAAGTATCTTTATTTCAAGCCTTTTAAAAGACTATCTTGTCCTGAATTCAAACTTGAATGTAAGCCACTCATAAGGCAAAGCCTTTCCGTCAATCACCACAGGTTTGTATCTAAACTTAATAAGTGCAGACACCGAAGCCCGTTCAAAATAACCCGCTGGCACAGCTTCTACCATCACAATACGGTCAGTATTAACTGTACCATCTTCCTTCGTTGCAAATCGTAAGGTTACATGACCTTCAATATTTCTATCGCTTGCGCGCCTCGGATATTGAGGCTGAACTCGAACTAAAGGTAATGGATAACCTTGCTCCTCATATAATCCCTTGATTTCAATTGGCTCCAAGATCCCAAGATTCGCACTCTCGCTACGAGAAGAATTTGCAAGATCATACCAGTATTGGCTAGCGGTTACTGCGGGAAGAGCTGAAGACTTTTCTATAGCACTATCAGCATATTTAGCTGATCCGTCATACTTTCCAATCGCATATAGCAATTGTGCAACAAACAGAGATTGGCTTGCGCTCAGAACATCTGGGCTGTGTCGAGCTTTCACTAATATAGCTAAAGCCTCTGAATACCTACCTCGTAAATAATACTCTTTCGCCAAGCTCAGCCTTTGCGATGTAATAGCATCAGATGGCACGCCACTCTCATATCCAATGGCTTTTTCATGTGCTAGTAGCCTAAGCTCGGGATCTCCAACTTCATTGGAAACACCAATGAGGCTTTTCCATATGTACAGACGTTCCTCTTTTAGTAATTTATCCGATCCCAATGCTTCAAAAAACAAGTTTTTTTCTTTTTCATGCTGCCCTTTATGGTGAGCACGCTGCGCCTTACGACTAACTTTAACAAAACGTTTGCTTAGTTGATTGGATGCCTTTTTATGGGAGTTACTTTTATAAATTGTAAGTGTTTCAATCTCTTCTTCTTTTTTTCCAAGCTTCTTAACGTTTTCATCTGCGGCCACCGATGGCAACAAAAGCACACCAGTGAGAACTACAAAAATTAAAAAATCACGCATAACTACTTCCCCCAATCAATAGTATCTCTGGCAAGAGTAGCCACGCAAGGCTTTGATATTCAACTACATTTTCTACGTACCTCATCAACTCTAGTAGCTATATCAATCCACCTTAGACAAAATGTAGATGAAAGGTGCTTAGGCAAGAAACCTGTAAGCCTTGAAAATGACTTTTACTTGCGTTTGAATGGCTATGCGCCTAGAAGGCGGCCTTATGTTTCCCCGGCTAGTTCAGGCTGGCATATAAAGGACGTCCCCCGTGTCTAAAGCATTTGCAATCCCGCGCCTGTCTATTGGCCAGATCAAAACCGAAACACTTTCGGGCCTCACTGTCGCGCTCGCATTGGTGCCCGAGGCGGTTGCCTTTGCCTTTGTTGCTCAGGTTCACCCGCTTGTTGGATTGTATGCAGCTTTTATCGTTGGCTTGATTACTGCCCTTATTGGTGGCCGCCCAGGCATGATTTCTGGTGCAACAGGCGCGCTGGCGGTTGTGATGGTAAGCTTGGTAGCAACACACGGTGTTCAATATCTGTTTGCGACAGTAGTGTTGATGGGCGTGCTGCAAATTCTTGCTGGCATCTTCAAATTAGGGAAATTTATTCGCATGGTTCCACACCCGGTGATGCTGGGTTTTGTAAACGGCCTCGCGATTGTCATTTTCCTCGCCCAGCTCGGGCAGTTTAAGAACCAAACCACGGGTGAATGGATGGCTGATGGACCCATGGCAATGATGCTAGGCCTTAGTTTCCTTACAATGTTGATCATTTGGCTGGGCAGCAAGTTTATCAAAGCCTTCCCTGCCCCTCTGCTCGGCATTCTCGTAGTGTCGGCTTTGGTTATTGGCTTGGGCATTGATATTCCACGTGTGGGTGATTTGGCATCCATCAAAGGCGGCCTGCCTGATTTTGCTATTCCAACCGTGCCTCTCACCTTCGAGACCTTCGAAATCATATTACCGTATGCCATCATTTTGGCTGCAATCGGCCTTATTGAATCGCTACTAACGTTGAACTTGGTGGCCGAACTTACCGATGAAAAAGGCGGAGCAAGCCAAGAGTGTTTTGCACAAGGCACGGCCAATGTTGTGACCGGCTTTTTCGGTGGCATGGGTGGCTGCGCTATGATCGGCCAATCCATGATCAATGTAAACTCAGGTGGGAGAACCCGTCTTTCTGGAACAACAGCAGCCCTATTTTTACTGGCATTCATTTTGTTCGGTAGCGCACTCATTGAGCAAATCCCACTCGCCGCTCTTGTCGGCGTAATGTTTATGGTGGTCGTTGGCACTTTCGCTTGGTCAAGCTTCCGCATTATCCATAAAATACCAAAGTCCGACGCCTTTGTTTTGGTGCTGGTCTCCGCAGTCACTGTCTATAGTGATTTAGCGATTGCCGTTGTCGTCGGCGTGATAGTTTCTGCGCTAGTGTTTGCATGGCAAGCAGCCAAGCGTATCGGCGCAAATTCTCACATTCTGGATGACGGCACCAAAGTCTATGAACTTCACGGGCCATTATTTTTTGGTTCAATCGCCAGTTTCCAAGAGCTCTTTGACCCAAAAACTGACCCTAGTACTGTGATTGTTGATTTCATTGATAGTCGTGTTTGGGACCATTCAGGGCTGCAGGCAATTGATGCCCTTGCTGATCGCTACACCAATGCAGGCAAACAGCTTAGCATTCGCCACCTTAGCCATGATTGCCAAGCCTTACTTACCAAAGCAGGCAACACGGTGGAGGTTCACCAGAGCGAAGACCCTGAGTACGGCGTGGCCATAGACTATGAAGGCCGCCTCGAACACGAGTAACGTGTACACTGATAACTGCTACAAAAATCATTAACAACAGTCAGCACTTTAGTTTACAAGCTTCTGCTTTGTAAAAGGTCCCTTCCTACTAGCTCTTAGGCCTAATGTAGGGCATTTACACTACTTCGTGTGATCAATTCGACAATAACGCATATGTTACATGCAAAAACGCACACTTTCTGACAAATAAGAAATCTATATATATCGCTAAATTAAGTCACCAATCATAAGGTGAAAACACTAGATGCTGGAGCCACTCCAGCTTGTAGGACAGCAGGATGAATAATATTCTTACACCAGACCATGCATTGGTCTTAGATAGACGTTTGTCTATTGAGCAATTCGGCACATTCTTTCGCAGCCACTTTGGCGGCGAAATCCACCCAATGTCTCAAAAACATTATGCGAGACTAACACCAAAAGACGCGGACGAGAAAAACTTCATTGAAATTGTGCAACTGGCTGGGAAAATCACCTGTGTGATTGCAAACATAGCAAACACGCCTAAAGTTTTGTTCCATCATACTGGAAACCGTACGATCCGGCTTCACTTTCAAGTCTCTGGGGAACTAAAGCTAAATGCAAGCAACACCTCTAGCTTTGTAGATACCATCCCTAAATTTAGCATAATCAATTATGATGACGATGAGACTTCATTAGATATTTATGAACAATCACGAGAGACAAAGTTTCTATCTATTTTCTTACCTGCCGATCAACTCGCCTTTTTCCTAAATAGACCCCTAGAAGCACTGTTGGAAAACAAGAATACCTTGCTCACTGAGCTAGAAAAGCGATCTCGAGGCTTTGTTAATTTGATAACAGATGATCTAAAAACAATTTTTGACAGCCCTAGCCCTAAAGCTAACCGACTTGCAATTTTACCCATGGCAATTTGGTCAGCCTTTTCTAAGTGTATCAACATCTTTGACAACCTCCTATCTTCAGATGCCGTATCAGTAAAAAGCGTTCATCTGGGAGATTCGGATAAATTCATGCTCGCTAGAGAAATTTTAGCTGAGGATTTATTGACCAATTACACACTAGGCACTCTCGCAAAAAAAGTTGGAATGAACCGCAGTAAGCTTTCATTTGGTTTCAAAAAACTATTTAATATAACAATTGCTGATTTCGTTATTGAACGAAAGATGCAATTGGCCGCAGAGAAACTTTGTAAAAGCAATGATCAAATTGCAGAGATTGCATATGATCTAGGCTTCAAACACCCCTCAAACTTCACAGCTTCTTTCAAGCGACACTTTGGTGCCAGCCCTCGTGCGATTAGAAATAGGGCCAAAGCGGCTTAATGAACAGATTAACCTGTAACGAGAGCCTTTTTTCCAATTTCCATGAGCTAACTTAGGCAACAATAATGATTGAAACAAACAAAGTTATGATTAAGTGCAATAATACAATTATTAAGTTTACTTTTGTGAGATATCTCTAGATATACACATTCCATAAGACAGACGGTATCGGTGCTAGAAAAATATATGTTCGAATACCTGCCGCTGAGGTCTCCAATTACAAAGGAAACCCTTAATCTGTTTTCAGCCCAACCTCTTATACTCCTCCCAAGAGTCCCAAGCCCGCTTTCGCGGGCTTTTTTTTAACGTTCAGTATAACTTATATATAAATCAATAGTTTATATAAAAAGTTTAAGTGCTAAAAACATTAACTATTAAAATTTCCTTAGCATTTTCATTCTTGAGCAGACAGAACTCCCAAGCATAAGTTTCAGTGTTCCAAACATAAGTTCTGTGCATAGAAGTATTATTCTTTTCCACTTATGTTTCGCGCGAGTTTAACCCCCTCTTGGTGTAACTCAAGGTGACTCGGATTCACCTATAAATAGAATAATAAATTTATTAAACCCGAAATTACCATATTCGGTCGCCTGAACATGCTTGTTAATTCCGGTATGTGATGTGCGATTGATGGGAGGACATAGAATGAATTTTAAATCAGGAAAAAGCCTACGCCGCGCGCTTCTTAGTGGTACGGCAATCGCACTGTCTAGCTTTGCTGTCTCAGCACAAGACGCTAGCACAGATTCCAACCAAGACATTGAAGAAGTAGTTGTTACTGGTTCACGCATCGTACGTAATGGTGCCTCGGCACCATCGCCAGTAACAATCTTGAATGCTGAAGCGATTGGCCTTCAAGGTGAAGTTAACATCGCCTCAACCCTAAACCAACTGCCTGCACTTGGCTCTACATTTTCAAGCGCTGCATCTTCAGGTTTCATCGGTACTGTTGGTCTTAGCTTCCTTGATCTTCGCCGCCTAGGCACAGACCGTACACTTGTATTGGTTAATGGCCGTCGTCACGTTGGTTCGCAGGCAGGTAGTGCTGGTGTTGATATCAACTCCATCCCTCAAGAGCTGATCGAAAGCGTTGAAGTACTTACAGGCGGCGCATCTGCTGTTTACGGTGCAGACGCTGTAACCGGTGTTGTTAACTTCAAAACTAAGCAAGACTACGAAGGCGCATCCATCTACGCACAGGCTGGTGATGCTGACGAAGGCAACAGCTTCTCTTACACAATGCGTGGTATTTTCGGTAGTAACTTTGCTGATGACCGTGGTAACGCTGTTTTCACTATTGAGTATTCTGATTCTGAAGGCTTCAACGCACGTGATCGTTCATTCGAACGCCGTGACTTCCGCCGCGTAAACAACCCAGACAATGCTGGCGATCCTAATGAAAATACAGCAAATGGTATTCCTGACCGCATTTTCATTGAAGGCGCGCGCCTGAACTTCATCACTGCTGGTGGTATTTTCTCTACTGGCCCAGATGATTATAAATATACAGCAAACGGCTTTGAGCCATTTAATGCAGGCCAAGCTTTTGGTAGTTCATCAATTGGCGGCGACGGCATTCCTCTCTATGAGATTGGCGGGAGCTCTCAAGCTGACCTCCAGCGCTATATTGCTACTGCACAGATCAACTATCAGTTAAACAATGACATTAACCTGTTCTTGGAAAGCAAATATATCAATTCTCAAGCTGAAGCTTTGAACGGCACAGGCCCATTTGACATTTTCTCTATTGGTATTGGCGCAGACTACGGCTTCCTAACAGATGCTGATCGTCAGTTCATGGCTGATAACAACATTGACGCTTTCCCATTCATTAGTCGCTCGCACCAAGAAGCAGAACGTTCAAGCATTTCTGAACGCTCTCTCTTCCGCGCAGTTGGTGGCCTTGAAGGTGAGTTCGGCGAGAGCATGAACTTTGAAGTGTCTTATGTATTTGGCCGTGCCAATGTTTCTGTACGTGATAACAACCGCCTGAACGACCGCTTCGCAGCAGGTTTGGACGCTGTTATTGACCCTGACACTGGCAACATCGTATGTCGTTCAGACATTGATGCTGATGCTGCAGATGCACTGCCTGATTTCGCAGTGAATGGTTGTGTGCCAATCAACATCCTAGGTGAGAACGCAATCAGCCAAGAAGCTGTTGACTGGTTTACTGCACAAGCCTTTATCACTGAGACGCTTGAGCAAAATGTTGTGTCGGCATTCCTTGGTGGCGATTCTACTGAATTTGGTTTCGAACTACCTGCTGGCCCAATTGGCTGGGTTGTTGGCGGCGAGTACCGTAAAGAATCTGCAGAATCTAACCCAGCTGTAGTTGATACTATCGGCCTTACATTTGGTAATGAAATTCCACCGACAGTGGGCGGTTTTGATGTTTGGGAAGCATTTGGTGAGATCTCTATCCCGCTTCTTGCTGATACGTTCCTTGCCAAAGACCTAACGGTTGATGGTGCTGTTCGTCTTTCTGATTATTCAACTATTGGCTCAACAACAACATGGAAAGTTGGCCTAAACTGGGCACCTGTTGAGCAGCTTCGTTTCCGCGGAACATACTCAGAAGCGGTTCGGGCACCAAATATTTCTGAACTATTTGGCCCACAAAGCCAAACATTCCTCTTCTATGATGATCCTTGTGATGTTGACTTCATTGATGAAGGGTCAGAGCACCGTGTAGCTAACTGTGCTGCACTTGGTATCCCGGTGGGCTTCGAGCAAGCAGAAGATGCCGGAAATACTCCTGGCACATCTGGTGGTAATCCAAACGTATCTCAAGAATCGTCAAAGTCTTTGACACTGGGTGCTGTTTGGACACCTGAATTTGCGCCAGGCCTCTCATTCACAGTAGATTACTGGGATATTGAGATTAAAGATGCAATCTCGACAGCTAGCTTGGACGATGTTCTTTCTAACTGTGTGGATGCGCCAACACTGAACAACCAGTTCTGTGCTGCGGTTACGCGTGATCCTAATACACACGATCTTGTGACGTTTGAAATCACTAACCAAAACTTCTCTAAACTTGAAGCAAGCGGTATTGATTTCGAAGCGAACTATTTGCTGAACCTTGCTGATCTAACATCAAAAGATCTTGGTACTGTTGATTTCCGTTTGATCGGTACGTATCTCATTAAAAACGATTCGTTCCCGTTCCAAACTGACCCTGATTTCGTTGATGATGAAAAAGGCGAGCTTGGTGATCCTGAGTGGGCGATGAATTTCAATGCCACTTGGAACATCGCTAAATGGACGTTTAACTACGAGATGCGTTATTTCTCTAGCCAGTTGCTTGTTGAGAATGATTCCCTGGAATCTAACCCTGACTCGCAGTACCCGCTTTATAGTGGCAACGCATTCTACCATGATGTTCAGGTTCGTTACCAAATCCGTGACAATGTTCAGGTCTTTGGTGGTGTGAACAATATTTCACAGAAATTCCCACCATTGAACCTCAGCGCTGCAGGTTCAGACTCTGCCATTTACGACAATATCGGTCGTTTCTACTATGGCGGCGTTCGGGTTAACTTCTAAGAAGTATACATCCTAACTAGATAAACTTTACGGGGCTTTCGGGCCCCGTAATTGTATCCAGCGTATTTATATCGCCCTAACCTAATATTGACATTCGCCCACCCGGTATGAAACCTTGGGGCTTGAACTGAACAATAGGGGCAATGTTCAATGGGGTTTATTATCAGGGATGCTGTAGCTGCCGACGCGGAAACCGCGTTTGAGCTTATTCATCAACTCGCCACCCATGATGAAATTGATGACTATCTGCTGATCACCCTTGAGCAGTTCACCGAAGCCGCATTTGGTCAAAACCCTCGGTTTAAAATTCTTGTTGCAGAAGAACATGGCCAGCCTGTCGGTGTGGCCACTTACTTTGAACGATTTCACATTTGGTTTGGTGAAGAGTTAATTGAGATTGATGATCTATTTGTTCGGCCTTCGTTTCGCGGTCACGGCATTGGAAACAAACTTTTAGAGGCCATTGGCAAGATGGCAAAAGAACGTGGTGTTCATGTTCGCTGGAGCATAGAACGTGAGAATTTCAGCACCATCGCTTTTTACAAACGCAAAGGCGTTGAGTATCACACCAAGGGCATCTGTCTTTGGGCACCTGAAGACATCAATATTCGTTCCTAAAGCAGGTGCACACGCCCCTTGTTGAGTTTGCACACATTTTAAACCCTCTATAAACTCAACTACCGCCTAAAAACTGTACCTTTCTCGGCCCTGATCATCTTCAATAAGCGCTCAACACATGCCTCACCTGTGCGCTGCGATGAAAGCTAGTATCAAACCACAGCTTTGAAGGATTACCCGAGCACACCCAACACAGCCAATTTACGCCAAGGTTTTACGAATACCTGAGAAAGATTTACTGATTTCATGACATTACCAGTTCAAACGGTGCCCTTGCCACCGCAACTCCATTCACAAATATCTCTAGTTCATGCATACCCGGGTAATATTTTCGGGTAGTGATTGGCTTGATTGCATGTTTTCTCGAGGCCGATAACGCCCCTTTAGTAATCGATGTATCTTTCCACTTAAATACTTTAGGCGCACTCGTTCCATTTGCTTTCATAAAGTGAATTGCATAATCAATCATCACCTTATGCTCACCGTGGCCCGCTAAGAATTCAGCTGCAAATTCAAGCGCTTCACCGTACTCTACACGCGGCGTCAAGATGTTTAATTCACCGGACAATCCTACTACAGGAACGTAACCAAAGGCATAGAGCGTTGGCTGGAGGCCTTGCTTTATGAGTGTTCGGCACGCGTGTTTTACTAACCGCATCCGGTTTTTGTCTGCATCTTTAAGCCACTTTGCTGCAACATCAGAAACAACCTCGGGGTGGTCCTTAGCGATATCATTTAGATTATTCGCAACCGAGCGACGGACGTACTCTTCGGGGTCGTTTTTCAGTTTTTCCAACATAGGCAAAACATAGCTTGGCTCAGCAACAAACTTCTTTAATTGCATTCCCCAAGGCAAGCGGGGCCTTGCTCCTTCACTGACCAGTCGCCTAACATGGCGGTTATCATCACCGATCCAATCATGAAAAATTTCAAGTGTCATTTCTGTGTGTTGGTCCAAAAACGGCCGTACAGCGAACTCCGCACTAAAGCGTTTTGTTACTTCCTTCAAAAGCGGCAAAGCTAGCTCAGGTAACTTGATGCCACGGTGTGTTACTAAATCAGTTACCGGCCAAGCAGCAAACCCCATCACACCGTCCGGCCCAAACACAGCAGCTTCGTCATTCTCCGGGTCTTCACTTGGATGCAGGCACGCTAGAATAATCTCAGAGAAATGATCAAAATTTTGCGGCAAACAAATATCCAACGCCTCCATAATATGACGCGCACGTTCTTTAAGTTCCAATTCTGGCAATCTTTTTAGTGCTGAATCACAAAACTCTGTGTCATTGAAATCATCATAAACTCTTGAAAACACTTGCCCCAGTTGGCGAACAACACTTTCATTCAATAATTCTTTAAACGGTTCCATACTGCCTCGCATCTGTCTTTTGTTCTATTTTTGTTCTTATTGATTTTTGACCATTAGGTCAAGCACTTGACGCAGTCGCCATCAAATGCATGATGCCTAAATGTTTGATCTGGAAGATGCGCAACTTGAAAAGCACTCTGTGACCATCGCTGGCCATAGAACTTCGATATCGCTGGAACGGTGTTTCTGGCGGCACTTACGTATAATTGCTTCAGAGCATTGCATCTCCATCAATGAACTTGTGCGGCAATTAGATGAAGCGCGGGCAGGCTCTTTATCTGGTGCAATCAGGGCCTATGTTCTTCAGTCTCTGGAGAAGTAGGCGTTTTGATGACCTCGTCTTCTTCAGCCTTTTTTCGGGCGGCTGCATCAGCACGCTTTTTAGCGGCCTGTTCAGCCTTTAAGCGCGTTAACAAACCAAATGCTCGTGAAAAAACCGCCATACCTGGGTTTTGGGCAACTTGGCCGCTTTGATTTTGACGCTCTTCCATATCATTAAACAATGTTGTTCGCATCCGCCTCTCTATGCCTGCGATAACAAAGCGTTCAAACACCCTGCTTGACCAATTTACGCTAGGCCCATCAAAAGTCCCCTCATATTGAACAGGAATAACAGGCGTATCCGGAGGGTCAGCAAGGGATAAATCACCCTTTAATGCAAGATACCTATCTGCCAAGTTTACTTGGCCATCGAGAGAAAAACTACCCCACCCCCCTGCGGCTTCCATAGCTTCAATTAACATGACACCCCCATCAATAGAAAAACTGCTTTCTAATTTACTAAAGGGTGTTTTCCCTTGACGTAACATAGTGCCAATACTGGCAAGAAAGCTCCGCCCATTCTGCACAGTTTGCATTTGATCAACTAAGCTTATCACCGATAAAAAATGAAGCTGTCCAGCACTCCCTTCTAGGTTTCCAGCGCCGCTCAATGTTGGAATGATGCCTCCATCTTCCAGCAGGCTCCCTTGAAGCGAAAACTCACCGGACACCTCAGATGTGATTACATTTTTCACTCCACCACTTACAAGCAAAGCTGCCAGCTCCATAGCCTCAAAGTTCGCTTTCAAATTGAAGGGTAAACTCCCCTCCAATGTTGCATCAAAATCAAGCAAAACAGCCTTGTTGTTCAGTGATGCTCCGTCTCCCAATGCGAACCGAATGACACCATCACCAATATCTAAGCTAGCTTGAGGTGCGCTAACCTCTTGCCCACCTAAAGTAACATTATCAAGCGATAACCTTATAGAGCCAGCATAGTCGGCCAAACTCAGCAATTCTCTGCCAAAACCGGGGTTATAAGCTGCACCATTCTGTCGAACCACCTCCTTGCTAAACACAATTTCGGAAAGAGAGACATCTCCAGAAAGCTGATTGTCTTCCGAGACCAGTACAGCACCTGTCAGCGCCATATCACCATTCTTAATATTTGGAAAAGTAACCTGCCAACCACCATTCTTTCTTGTAAATGTTAGTTCAGCCCGCACACCTTCTTTAGCATTCAATAACACTAATGGATTTCCAAGTAACTTCTCCAACAATCCAACATTTTCATGATCAAATGAAACTGCGACCCGTTCTACTCGCTCCTGTTCCAAGATTTCAGCCTGAACTTTACCTCCTGCAAGGTCTCCCCCCACTTTAATTTCAAGCGGTTCACCTGGTCCGGGTTTAGATAGAGCATAAGTTAACTGCGCAGGTAATTGCTTAAAGTCTCCAACACCTGCAACACGAGCTACTCCCGCCAAATCATTATGTTTTAATCCCCCTTGCAGACTTGCAAATGTTAATCGATTTTGAGGAAAGCCTATTTCACCAGACAAGCTAATTTCTTGATCCTGTGCAGTTGCTTCCAACCCCAAGCGCATTTTTGAGAAGACACCTGCCGCAGAAGCCGTCCCTGACAGGTTTTCAGTTTTGGCAGCAAGTAAATAAGCCTGAAGATCCGGTACATAATAACGGCTTATATGCATATCCCAGTTATTAAAAACAGCCGCCAATTCAAGAGCAACATCATCCCCTTCATTCGCAAGTAAACCTTCAATACGAAGGGAGCCTTCAGCATCTTCAAAAGAAAGATAATCAATGTCTAGTTTTCCAGGTTCTGCAGCACCAACAAACCGGACGGTTCCTAAATTACCACCAAAGCCATGGACAGCGTCTGCCGAAATATCAAATCCGATATTGAGATTATCCGGAACGCGTACAATTGGCGGTCCACTAATGTCTCTTTTTTCCGTAAAAATATCTAGATCAAGGGTGTCCACGGCAAGCTTGACTTGATCAGGAACCAAGTTCCCATTCTTCCCCGACATTTCACCTTTAATTTTTGATGTATCGAGGAACCCATCAACTCCGGTTACCGACCATACACCGCCCCGGTAGTCCAGAGTAGCCTTAGCAGAAGCAGTTGACAGCCTGCCTTCCGGAATTACTTGCGGCAAATCAACTCCCACCCAACGGGCTAAATCCGCAATATTTCCAACCTCAAGATTGAGGCTCCCGATCCCTTGATCATATCCCATATTTCCAGCCAGCGATAAACTAGCTGCTCCCGGAAGTAAGGCCTGTAAGCTCGTAATTTCAGGGCCATCCTGTTTAAAAGCTAAAACAGCATCAATACGCTGTCCCAAGCCCCCATTCATACGCACACCCTCAATCGTGATATCTACAGCGCCTGTAACAGGAAAATTTTTACTGCCGGTACTGTGTGACAAAGGAACCAAGCCTTCCGATGCTGGTCGTTGTGCTCTTTCCCATTCATCAATATCTATCACACCAAGTGAGAGCCCTCCGGTAATATGATTAAGGCTCGCTTGTTGAGCTACAGTTAAATCTATACGACCTTGCGTGTCGCCAAGCACCATCTGACGACTAACAACATGTGCAATATGTCCGTCCACATCCAATTGTAAATCAAGTAAAAATGGCAAGTTAGGCACAAAGCCTACATCGGCACCTTTACCATAAGCTACTGAAAAGGCATAAGAAACTGCCCCAAGCTCTTGACCCTCAAATAAAAGCCGGGCAGTAATATCCCCATCTTTAGCAATACGCCCAGAGGCCTTCAGAACACCTCCGTCGATAAAAATGTCAGTCTTAACTGAAACCTCATCCCGGACAACAACTGGCTTCAATTGCCCATTGCTCTCAACCTTTTGTCCTTCCAACATGAAACTACTCTTCCAGGTCAAAGGCCCCATGGGAAGCGAACCAGTAAGATTCACATTAAGAGCATCGACCTGACGCATGGCTCCATCCAAAGAGGTGAAGGATAGTTGCCCATTTTCGATATCAAGCCTCGACAAATCAATCGTAGTGTTTTCACCCTTAGTGTCAGGCCAACCACGAAACTTCCAAGTGCCTGAGGCTGTTTCATCTAATGCTGCACTCAGTCCCTCCAACATCAGACTCTGAATGGTTATTCTCCCCTTCAAGAAGCTCATCACACCAAGCCGCATAGAAATTTTATCGGCAGTTGCAATCACATCGTCGCTTGACGGAGTAAGAGGGGATATTCTAACGGCTTCAGCGGAGACACTTGGACGCGGAAATAAGGCAACAGTAACATTCCCTGCCAACTCCACTCTCATATCCATTTGCTGTGATGCGAGATTAGAAAGTGTGCTGCGATATTGGTTCCAATCAAGAAAGCTAAGGGCAACAGAAAGCATCACTAATCCCAAAGCAACGCTACCCAACACCCAATAAGCAATTTTTTTTAGCTTTACTATTACCACTTAGAATCTCCAAAACCGGGAAAAGTCTGCGCCTTCTTGTTCTTTCATACAAGTATCAACAGGAATTAGGCAAACTTACGACGGAATTTTCTTAACCTTTTGTTCTATCGACATTATGCTGCCAGCATTTCAAGTCTATTATTTGCCCATTTTGCCACGCAGACTATAAAGGTTTCCAGTAGCAATGCCCAACCAACGCCGAACAGGACTTCAGCGCTTATTACGTAGATTACGGGCTACAATGTTCAGCGCAGGCAGCTATGAATTTGGCACAATTACACTTCTGGCAATTCTGATCGGTATTATTTCTGGCTACGCCGCTATTGGCTTTTATCTCGGAATTGCAGCCGTGTTAGAACTTGGTTTTGGCCGCGAAGAGGCATCATTGGCCACTGGCGCAGCCTCATTGCCTGTTTGGGTTATTGTCGGCATTCCAATAATTGGCGGACTAATAGTAGGCCAATTACTGCGGCTTCTACCTGAAAAACAAGCTCGTGGTGTTGCTAATGTAATTGAAATTGCTGCATTAAAAAATGGCCAAACTGGCTTAAAAGATGGACTGGTTAGTGCTGCAGCAACCATCATCTCTTTAGGATCTGGTGCATCAATGGGGCGTGAGGGGCCGGTTGTTCACTTAGGAGCAACCCTGGCTGCATTTGTCACAAAAACCCTCCACCTAAACCCAGCTGTTGCCCGCACGTTACTTGGTTGCGGCGTTGCAGCGGCAGTGGCTGCTTCTTTTAATGCCCCAATCGCAGGTGTTTTCTTCGCGCTTGAAGTTATTATAGGCCATTATGCACTCCATACCTTTGCACCTATTGTTATTGCCGCCATTGCTGGTACTCTTGTAAGCCGCGCACATCTTGGGGATTTCCCAGCGTTTCAGATCACTGATTACTTTATTGCCAGTTTTTGGGAGTTTCCCGCCTTTTTCCTTTTAGGCATTGCCGCAGCACTTGTTGCAGTCATATTTATGACAGGCTTGAATTGGGCAGATAAAGCCCATTCAAAATTAAAAATGATCCCATACTGGCTATTTCCAGCTATCGCAGGGTTATTTGTCGGCCTAATTGCACTCATTTTTCCAGAAGTATTAAGTGTTGGCTATGAAGCTACAAGCACTGCTCTCAATGGTGGATATACTTTAAATATATTATTGGCCCTAATAGCCGCGAAAATGATAGCAACCATGATCAGTTATGGTGGCCGTTTTGGTGGTGGCGTCTTTAGCCCTTCTCTATTCCTTGGAGCAATGACAGGTGGGGCCTTTGGTCTCATTGCTGGAAGCATTTTCCCTGAGTTTGCATCATCCCCTGGACTATATGCTATTGTTGGTATGGGAGCTGTGGCGTCTGCTGTTCTTGGTGCACCCATTTCAACGATGCTAATCGTTTTTGAAATTACTGGCGATTACAATGTCACAATTGCAGTTATGATTGCATCCGCCGTTGCAAGCAATGTCACCAGCCTGTTTTACGAGCGATCTTTTTTCCTTATGCAGTTGGCAGGGCGCGGCATTCGACTGGAAGGTGGCAAGGCTACCTACCTCTTGAAATCTGCTAAGGTTGAGAATCATATGACCAGAGATTTCTTTACCGTAGCAGACACAGAACCTGTAGAAAAAGCGCGGGAACTGTTGGTTGCTCAAGGCGGCGGGCTTTTAATTGTTACCGACAGTACTGGAAAAATGCATGGCACGCTTGGTTTTGCCCAGCTTCCACCTGACATTTTTGAAGATGACAAAGCCCGTAACCACCTTGTTTCTGAGTATGTACGTGAAAGCTCTAATATTGTCCGTTCTAATGATGCATTACAGGTTGCTATGAACCGTATGGACATGAGCGGCGAAGATATACTGCCTGTTCTTTCCCCAACACAGTCTGGTGTTGTCGTTGGCTTGATTAGCCATCGCCATGTGATGCAAGAATATAACCGTGCACTACTTGAAACCCAAGGCCGTGATCGCCGTGAAGGTCGGCGCGGTTAAGGAAATAAAAATATAGTAAGTTCTTGCTTCGTTCCCACAACACAGAGTGCTATAGACACCGCATGAGTGATCCTTTTGAGTTAGATGATTTAGACATGGGCTTGCCAGAGCCAAATGTCGCCCCCGCAGTCAATGCTACGCCGCCTTATCTTTCCGGGCTAAACGAGCCTCAACATGATGCGGTGATGGCGCTGGATGGCCCTGTTTTGGTGCTTGCTGGTGCGGGAACTGGTAAAACACGCGTTTTAACAACACGCCTAGGCCACCTATTGGCAACTAGCCGTGCTGCCCCTTGGAACGTCCTTGCTGTTACCTTCACCAACAAAGCAGCAAAGGAAATGCAAGAACGGGTAATGCAAGTGATTGGCCGTCCAGTTGAAGGCATGTGGATCGGCACTTTCCATTCGATTTGTGTACGTATGCTGCGAAAGCATGCTGAACTAGTTGGGCTAAAATCTAACTTTACTATTCTGGATACTGACGACCAAATTCGCCTGTTGAAACAATTGATACAGGCCGAAAACATTGATGATAAGCGCTGGCCTGCTCGTACACTCGCCGGGTTAATTGACCGTTGGAAAAACAAAGCCTTAACTCCATCAAAAGTGCCTGAAAGCGAGAGCTATGCTTATGCCAACGGCCTCGGCGGCAAGCTTTACACTGCATATCAAGAACGGCTTAAACTTTTAAACGCCTGTGATTTTGGTGATCTCTTGATGCATGCTATTACCATACTTCAAACTCATCCTGATGTATTGAAAGAGTATCACCACCAATTCCGTTATATTTTGGTAGATGAGTATCAAGATACAAACGTTGCGCAGTATCTCTGGCTTAGACTGCTCGCACAAGCGACACAAAATATCTGCTGTGTAGGAGATGACGACCAATCTATTTATGGTTGGCGCGGCGCAGAAGTTGGAAATATTCTCCGTTTTTCTGAAGACTTTCCTGGTGCAAAAACTGTCCGACTTGAGCAGAACTATAGGTCAACCGGCCATATCCTGGCGGCAGCATCGTCCCTTATTGCAGCAAATGAAAACAGGCTCGGCAAAACACTTTGGACCGACCAAAGTGACGGTGATAAAGTTTCTGTTAAAGGCGTATGGGACGGCCCTGAAGAAGCTCGGTCAATCTGCGACGATATTGAAAGTCTCCAACGCCGAAACTATGCTTTAAGTGAAATCGCCATTTTGGTACGCACTGGCTTCCAGATGCGCGAGTTCGAGGAACGCTTAATTACTCTGGGCATAGCTTACCGCGTTGTCGGTGGACCACGCTTTTATGAGCGTGCTGAAATCCGTGATGTCATGGCCTACCTACGCGTAATTGCCCAACCTGACGACGACCTTGCCTTTGAACGCATTGTGAATGTACCGAAGCGCGGCCTAGGCACCACGACGATACAAAAGATTCATCACCTTGCCCGCAGTCACGGCATCTCTATGACCCGCGCCGCGCGCCAAATCGTTGAACTGGATGAACTACGCGCTGCTGCACGTAAGTCCCTAACGCGCTTAATGGATGATTTTGACCGCTGGCGCGGATTACTGCATGGCCACACTCACGTTGAAGTCGCCGAAATGCTGCTGGAAGAGTCTGGTTATATGGAAATGTGGCAAAATGACAAATCCCCCGACGCGCCCGGCAAACTAGAGAATGTTAAAGAAATGGTCTCTGGAATGGGCGAGTTCGAAAATCTTGGCGGATTTCTAGAGCATATTGCCCTGGTGATGGCAAACGACAGCAACGACAGCGCTGAAAAAGTGACCTTAATGACACTTCACGCAGCAAAAGGGCTTGAATTTGATACTGTCTTCTTACCGGGCTGGGAAGAAGGGTTATTCCCAAATCAGCGAGCTTTAGATGAAACTGGTGTAAAAGGACTTGAAGAAGAACGTAGACTTGCCTACGTGGGCATTACTCGGGCTAAAAAGAATGCCCACATCTTTTTTGCGGGTACTAGACAAGTGTTTGGTCAGTGGCAATCTAGCCTACCTAGCCGCTTTATAGACGAACTACCTGCCCAACATATTGAGATGGAATCAGCCCAAGGCCTATACGGGAACAAATCAAACCGAGGCTGGGACAACGATGAACAGTCTGAAGCAGGCTATTATTCATCATCTGGCAACAAATACGGCCCCGGCTGGGATCGAGCTAAATCATGGAAGGCTGAGCAATCTAACTATGATTATTCCAAGCTCCGCACCGTTAATGCTACCCCAAAACGAGCAAAAAAAACCAAAGCTCGAACAATAAGTGATTATGCAATTGGTGAACGCGTCTTTCATGAAAAATTTGGCTACGGCATCATTGAAGACATTGAAGGCAACAAATTGCAGGTAGAGTTTGATAAAGCCGGTGCCAAACGCGTCATCGACAGCTTCGTAACCCGCGCCTAAGGACAATTAAATGACTGAACAAACTTGGAGCCTTACAGGCGAACTACCTCTAGCGGCTGCTCAGAATTTGGAACAAGTAATTGAATCCTTAGCCGAAGAACGTGGTGAATTTCCACCCACACTTTCCTATTTCGAGCAAACAGGAAGCTCCTTATGGCGCACAGAGGTATATTTCCCTTCAGCGCCTGATTATGGCTTCATAAACGGTATGCTTCAAAGAGCTGGGCTTGTAGATTGGGACCATGAAATTGCACCGATTGAAGAAAAAGACTGGGTCAGCGAGAGCCAAAAACTACTAGCCCCCGTTAAGGCGGGGTGCTTTTTAGTTTATGGCAGTCATGACAAAGATAAAACTATTGATGAGGCTATCAATCTTCAGATAGATGCCGGGCAAGCCTTTGGTACAGGCAAACATGAAACCACAGCCGCCTGCCTTGAAGCCTTAACAAACTTCAAAACCACCATTTCTCCCGAAACTGTGCTTGATCTAGGTACAGGATCAGGTGTTTTGGCCCTTGCAGCTCACAGATTGTGGTCAACCGCTCGTATTACTGCAAGCGACATAGACCCTATTGCTGTAGATGTGAGCCGCGAAAACATAGTTATCAATAAAGGCGTTGCGCGCGGTAACGGTGAAAAAACTGAGGGTATTGCCCTAGTGGTCGCGGCTGGACTGAATGATCCAGCTTTCGCTGAAGATACTCCATTCAACCTGATTACTGCAAATATTCTCGCAGGCCCCTTGGTAGAAATGGCTCCCGACATTTCAAATGCACTCGCACCTGACGGGTATTTAGTTTTATCTGGTTTGTTGACCACCCAAGAAAAAGAAGTCCTCGACGCTTATAAAGCGCGAGGACTAGTATCTCAGGGCAGAATTGAGAAAGGTGACTGGCTCGCTCTAACTCTTTTGAAACCTTAAGTACTATACTTAAGTCTTCCGAAAAGGAGCGTCCTAGTTCAATCTAAAGCGTGGGTCAGCCGTAACTGGCCCACTGAATTTTTAGTGTGCTGGTACTGCGCCGCCGCCAAAACCACCGCCGAAGCCACCACCAAGGTTTGTTGGGCGCACAATTTTAATGCTGTATTTTTTCGCTGGTGCTTCGCCGCGCATCTGGCCATTTTCAACCAACAATGAAAAGAAATCACCCTCTGCGGTTAGATCAGATGCAACTGAACGAACAGCTTCTTCAGCCGCTACTGAAAAGATAGTTGTATCTGCATTCTTCGCCGAAGTGTTTGGCACCTTGCCTTCGCTAGCAAGTAAGCCCAAAAAACTGAATGCGCCTAATTTTTGATTTTCTACTGCTTTAGCCATCTTTCTTCTCCAAAAGTCTCGCTGTTATTCTTTTTATGCGTCAGTGTTGCTGACAAAGCCTAGATAGGCCTCAAGGCCTTGCATAAGAAGTGACTAAGATTGCAGAGTAGATATGCATTAAATGCATGGCTTGTAAAATATGACAGATATATGACGAATAACTAGACTCAAGGGTATGAAATTTGTGACATACTAATAACAGCCACCAAAAACACCAATCCTGCCGTCCAAAATAGAATGCCACCATACACATATGGCTTAGCCATTTTTCTCTCTAGCCAATGCCTCGGTTTAATACCCTTGGCCATAAAAACTACAAGACCCGATAAATTCACGCTGACTATGTTTACCGAAAGCAATAAAAATGCTCCAAAGGCATAAGTTAGCTCGTTCGAGCCTAACATAAATCCAAGCGTTGCTGCCGGCGGCAATAAGGCTACAGCAACCATGACACCAACGAGTGTCATGGAAAGCCCCGTAGTTAAGGACAGAACACCAGCAACCCCGGAAGCTGCAGCTAAGGCAACGCCGCTAAGCCCCACAACTGTCCGGCTCGTTAATTCACCACTTTCTGGCACCCCCTGCCACATATATCCAATGACAGCCGATAATAGGATCGCAACTGATATCCC
>Ga0316207_10002289_pt1 | contig 20138 bp, 17 predicted proteins | sample 6weekpyrite_MG_FD_204943 | JGI IMG/M metagenome (GOLD analysis project Ga0316207, IMG submission 204943) | Microbial mat bacterial communities from mineral coupon in-situ incubated in ocean water Damariscotta River, Maine, United States -... | ecosystem: Environmental > Aquatic > Marine >...
AGAACACCCGGCAAATCACAGCGAGAACACAGTTCAGCCAACAATTCTTCAGGAAAACTTGGGTATTCCTGTGCAAAGTATCCCCAGTCGAACTCAACCGGAACCCCCGCCATCTCCCAATGCCCTGACGGCGTATCCTTACCAAATGAGCGCTCAGCACAGGCAGCATAAAGGCCGGTTGCAGCGCCTTCCATATCCATACCTTTTGGTACAAATCCGGTTGCAAGCTCAGCGGCCAAACCAAGGCCTAAACGCCCCATATTTGGAAGCTTAATTTGTCCTGCTACTGGGCGCTCAGGGCCCACATTGCCCGCATCACACCATGCTGCAATATTTCCCAAAGTATCAGAGCCAACATCGCCAAATTTATCAGCGTCAGGTGCAGCACCAATACCAAAGCTATCCAAAACCAGAATGAATGCACGTGCCATAATCTATTCCCTGATCACTTCTGCCGTAATAGGCAATAGCGTAGGTTTAGCATCACCAAGTGTAATAGCTGCCCGCACAGACTTTATTGCCGCATCAGCAGCCTCTTCCGTTGCAGCATACACCATGGCTAAAGGTTCATTAGCCTCAATATGGTCGCCTATCTGGCAAATGCTGGTCAAGCCAACCGAATGGTCTATTTTCTGTTTGGGATCAATACGCCCACCACCAAGTGCTACAACAGCCATTCCCATGTCACGGGTTTCCATTCCCGTGACATATCCGGCTTTTTCTGCCAACACAGGCTTTTGAACTGAGGCAAACTTTAAGTGGATTCTATGGTTATCAACGAAATCCGCAGGGCCACCTTGTGCAGCAACCATTTGTCCAAACACTTCTGCAGCCTTGCCTGAATTTAAGGCATTTTCTGCCGCACCGTGAGCGGCATCCACAGAGGACGAAGCCCCTGAAAGCGCAAGCATGTTAGCAGCCAACTCAAGCGTAACATCAAGAAGGCGTTTATCAGCCTTGGAAGGATCAGTCAGAAATTCAACTGTCTCCAGTATCTCCACAGCATTCCCCGCAGTGGTTCCAAGTACTTGGTTCATATCTGTAAGAAGCGCTGTTGTCGGTGTATTAGCGGCTTTTGCTACTCGAACAATATTTTGGGCCAAAACTCGTGCTTTCTCAGCACTATCCATAAACGCACCGTTACCAAACTTCACATCCATCACCAACGAACCAAGACCCGCAGACAATTTCTTTGATAAAATAGAAGCCGTAATTAGAGGCACACTTTCAACGGTCGCCGTTACATCGCGGATACCATAAAAGCGCTTATCTGCCGGAGCCAAATCTCCGGTCTGCCCGATTATTGAGCAGCCAACAGTTTTTACAATTTCGGCAAATCTCTGGATGCTAGGATAGGGGTCATAGCCGGGAATAGCTTCAAATTTATCCAGCGTTCCACCTGTGTGGCCTAAACCGCGCCCTGAGATCATTGGCACAAGCCCACCACACGCAGCTACAATAGGTGCCAGCATTAAGCTAACCTTATCCCCAACACCGCCTGTAGAGTGTTTGTCAGTGATCGGCGCACCTGCATCAAAGCCATATTCTGACCAATCAATCACATCGCCGCTATCCCGCATAGCAAGGGTAAGCGCAGCCCCCTCCTCGGGGCTCATTCCTTGAAAGAAAATAGCCATGGCTAACGCAGAAACCTGTGCATCGGTAACGCCGCCATCAGTGATCCCCGCGACGAATTTCTGGATATCACTGTCTGTAATTATTCCACCTTCCCGCTTCGTGCGGATAACTTCTTGCGGTAAGAATATTGTTTTACTCATACTTAACTCCGGGCCTTATCTATATTATCTGGACCAAAACTATGCGGTAACAATTCCGCACTATTGGTCTCCAACAAGATGTTCCCCCGTTGATCACAGATCGTAACCGGCGTTCCCCTATTGCCAGAAAACTCTCTAATTCTTTGCCGGCAACCACCACACGGCGTGCACAAATGCTCGCCTGGGCCAACCACCACCATATGTTTGATGACTCCCCCGCCGCCCATAATCATGCTGCCTATCGCGGTTGCTTCAGCGCACTGCCCCTGAGGGTAAGCCGCATTTTCGACATTACAGCCCGCGTATATTTCACCATTGTCCGCCAAAATAGCCGCCCCAACTGGATGGTTCGAATATGGTGCATAAGCTTTTTTGAGCGCAGCAACTCCAGTTGCTATCAACTCTGCTTTTTTATCCGCCATCTAGTGGTCCTTCTCATAAGGAATACCGCTTGCGCGAGGTGCCTGTATTTTACCAACGAAACCCGCAAGAATTATGACAGTCAGCACATAAGGTAGCATCATTGTAAATTGTACCGGAATCTCGCCTAAAACCGGTAGTTCAACACCTTGCAAACGCCCTTGAAGGGCATCAACAAAACCAAACAGCAAACAAGCCAATAGTGTTGGGACAGGTTTCCATTTCCCAAAGATCATCGCGGCTAATGCAAGGAAGCCTTTCCCGGCTGACATATCACGAATAAAACCAGCGCCCAGCCCTGTTGATAGTACTGTCCCTGCAAAGCCACACAAAATACCAGCGATTATCATCGCCTGATACCGCAGTAACACTACAGAGATACCGGCTGTATCCACGGCTTCAGGGTTTTCCCCCACTGCACGCAAGCGTAAGCCAAACCGGGTTTTATAAAGCATCCATCCCGTAGCTGGGATCAACAAAACCGTCAGATAGGTTATCAAATTGTGGCCAGAAATTATCTCACTATAAAATGGCCCAATAAGCGGTACATCCTGTAGAGCCTCTGCAAACGGTAAGTTGATCGCACTAAAACGCGATTCATCGGTTAGCAGAGGTGTTTGTCCCCCTTTTCTGAACCAAAAATTAGCAAGTGTAGGCGCAATACCAGCCACCGCAATGTTTACAGCCATGCCGGAGACAATCTGGTTCCCGCGTTGACTGATCGCCACATACCCATGAAGTAATGCAAGTACAACAGAGGCACCAATCCCTGCAATTAACCCCATCCAAGGTGAGCCGGTTACAGCAGCCGCGGTAGCCGCCGCAAAAGCAGCAGCTAGCATCTTTCCTTCTAAGCCAATATCAACAATACCACTACGCTCCGCCACTAGACCAGCAAGAGCGGCCAGAATGAGCGGTGTTGCAATTCGAAACGTTGAATCCGTCAATAAAACAATATCTGCAAGGAATTCCATTATACGGCTTTCCTTTCAGCAAATCGGGCAAATAACATGGTGACTGGCTTCCGGAACATATGTTCCATAGCTCCAGCAAACAGGATCACAAGCCCTTGGATCATCACTATCAAGTCACGAGTAATAGTAGGCATCTCAAACGCTAATTCCGCACCGCCTTGATACAAAGCGCCAAACAATAGTGCTGCCAGCACAATTCCAACAGGATGGTTGCGCCCCATAAAGGCTACAGCAATACCAACAAAACCATATCCAAGCGTGAAGTTACCTAGCAGCCTATGCTGTTCGCCCAATAGTTCATTCAAGCCCATCATCCCAGCAAGTGCGCCAGATATCATCATCGCAACGATCGTCATACGAGAAACAGAAATCCCGCCAAAACGGGCTGCATTTGGATTTTGCCCTACCACCCGCAGCTCATACCCAAATCGGGTACGCCACAATAGGAACCAAACACCAACAGCGCACGCTAATGCTATCAACAGAGATACATTCATCGGGCCTTCTTCAAAGCTAATCCCCACTGCAGCAAGCAACTCATGAATACCCATCAAAGATGCACTCTCCGGGAAATCAGCACTTTCTGGCATTTGCCCCCCAGGACGCTGTAAAGGCCCAACCAGAAAATACGCCAAAAGTGCAGAAGCAATGAAATTGAACATGATGGTGGTGATTACAATGTGGCTGCCCCGTTTAGCCTGTAAATACGCAGGAATATAGGCCCACGCAGCACCGAATAATGCAGCACCCACAATAGCAAAAAACACCGACAGTAACGGCGAAACATCACCAATCATAAAGACAGCCAGCGTGAGACCAAGTCCCCCAAGCATGGCCTGCCCTTCGCCGCCAATATTGAAATGACCTGCATGAAAAGCCAGCGATACAGCTAGCCCTGTAAAGACAAAATTAGTTGCATAGTAAAAAGTATAGCTAATGCCTTCTTCAAAACCAAAGGCACCCTCTACAATGTAAGAAAGTGCAATATAGGGATCCTCCCCTAAGCCCCATATCACCAAGCCTGATACAAGAAAGGCTGCTAATAGATTAAGTACAGGTAACAAGATGCTATCCGCCCACCAAGGCAATTTATTATCGGCAACTGACATCAGTTAGCCTCCACTGCAGTGTGCATTGCTTGGCTTTGCCCTGCCATCATAAGGCCTAGAGTCTGTTCATCAGCATCTTCCACAGCAAGCATTCCGGTGATTTCACCTTCACACATCACGGCAATGCGATCAGAAATGGCCAGCAACTCATCCAAATCGGCCGATACAACCAGCAATGCCTTGCCCGCATTCCTTAGCTCAGTAATTTGATCATGAATTTTCGTTACGGCCCCGATATCAACGCCGCGTGTTGGCTGACCAATCACCATTAATTGGGGATCACGGGCAATTTCACGAGCAATAACAATCTTTTGCTGGTTACCGCCAGAGAAAGAGCCAATATTCAAATTTGGGTTCCGGGGCCGAACGTCTTGGCTTTCGAAGTATTCAGCAGCCTTAGCCGCAATATCCTTTAGCTTCAAAATGCCTCGAGAAACAAAGTCTGGCTCACGCTGATAGCCAAGGATAATATTTTCAGTGGCAGGCATACTTTCCACAACACCGGTTTTCAACCGGTCTTCTGCTACATGAGCCATACCCATGCGCCTTAAAGTAATGGCATCGGTCATCTTGCTTTGGCTACTGACCTCAGCCCCACAAAATCTAATGGAGCCCCCACTTAGGGAGCGTAAACCGGTTATACTTTCCAGTAATTCAGTTTGCCCATTACCCGCAACACCAGCAATACCAAGAACTTCGCCGTCCCTTACCTCAAGCGATACATTTTTAAGGGCTCTCTGGCCTTGGTTATTCTCACAGCTAATGTTTTCAAGTATGAGGCGCGCCGCATCATCTGCGTGCTTTTCGCGGGCTACCGCTCGAACAACCTTGGCACCCACCATCAATTCTGCCAGTTCTTCGCTGGAAGTTTCTGAGGTTTTCCGTAAAGCAACAATTTTCCCGGCGCGGATCACCGTTACTTCGTCTGTAACAGCCATTATTTCGTGCAATTTATGGGTGACGAATAAGACTGTTTTACCCTGTTCCTTCAAAAGCTTTACTAAGGCAAATAACTGTTCACATTCTTGGGGTGTCAAAACCGCTGTAGGTTCGTCCAAAATTAGTATTTCTGCCCCTTTATACAGCGCCTTCAATATTTCGGCTCGCTGACGCACCCCAACTGCCAAGTTTTCCACAGGCTCATCCAGCGGCAAGTCAAACCCGAACTTCTCTTCCAACTCAAGCAGCGCTTCCCGCGCGCGGCCTTTAGATTCTTCCAAGTTCTTGCTGCCTTCAGCACCGAGAATAATATTCTCCAGTACAGTGAAGGGCTCAACTAACATAAAATGCTGGTGCACCATCCCAACACCCCGAGCCATCGCATCAGCGGGGCTCATAAATGAAACATGCTCACCATTCACCAAAATATCGCCCGTATTCGGCTCATAAAAGCCAAACAACATTTTCAACAAAGTGGACTTTCCCGCACCGTTTTCACCAACAATACCGTGTACCGTGCCAGAGGATACCTGCAGGTTAATTTCATCATTAGCGCGCACATCACCAAAGCGTTTGCAAAGGCCGCGTGTTTCAATCGCTAGGGCAGAAGTATTCATGATTTATCGCTGCCCTTTAATGGCCTGTATTACTGCCTTCAATATCAGCAACTACAATCTCACCAGAAATTATCTTGGCGCGTGCCTCATCCAACTTGGTCTTCATCGCCTCATCAATCAGCGCGGCATTATGTTCGTCCATAGCATAATCTACGCCGCCGTCCTTAAGGCTCATCACACGGTGCCCCGGTTTCCAAGTACCTTCCTTGGCCTCTTTCATTGCTTGCTCAACAGCAAGATCAACCCTTTTTAACATACTGGTTAAAACACTGCCCGGAGCCACATGGTTTTGGTTGCTATCTACCCCTATGGCCAACTTTTCATTATCTTTAGCCGCTTGAATAACACCCAACCCAGAAGGTCCTGCGGCAGAAAAGATAATATCAACACCACGTGCATATTGAGAACGCGCCATCTCTGATGCTTTAATTGGGTCATTCCAAGCCGTTGGTGTTGTCCCAACATAATTTTCAATAAAGGTAAGATCATCCCGCACATATTGTGCGCCTTGGCGATATCCTCGTTCAAAACGGCGAATCAAAGGAATGTCCATCCCACCGATAAAGCCTAAGTTCTTCGATTCGGTTTTCATTGCGGCAATCATGCCCACCAAAAACGAGCCTTCATTTTCTTTAAAGGTAATTGATTGGACATTCGGCAAATCAATGATGGCATCAATCACTGTAAACCGTACATCTGGATATTTAGCTGCAACATTTTTAACGGCTACAGAGTAACCTACACCAACAGCAACAATCAAATCAGCTTTGCGACGAGCAAAACGCTTTAACGCTTGCTCATACTGGGTTTCACTACTGGGTTCAAAATCACGGTAGGCATCACCATAAGCTGAACGGAACGCTTCGGCACCGTTATAAGCTGCCTCATTGAAGCTTTTATCGAACTTACCGCCAATATCATAAAGCAAGACAGGCTTAAAATCCGCGGCTAATGCAGCGCTCGCTGATAAGATACTAGCTACCAGACCACTGCTAATATGCTTCAATATTTTTTTCATGACTTTTCACTCCCCGATGACACAAACTTGCCAACGGCCTTTATGCATCGTTTCCACTTGCGGGCGCAAGGGAACCAGAGCTTAGGGGCTGGGTCAACCATTTTTGACACTTTAGTCAGGATTAGGTCGACATTTATAGAAAATCCTCCTATTAAGATCAAAAACGAGTTCTACAGGGATAAGAAAAATGACGGCCACAGTTACCGTAGTCGACCATCCGCTTGTACAGCATAAATTGACCCTACTTCGCCGCAAAGAAGCAAGCACGGCTGAGTTTAGGAAATTGCTCCGCGAAATCGGGCTTTTCCTTGGTTATGAGGCTCTACGCGACCTGCCTATTGGCAAAATTCAAATTAACACGCCTGTGTGCCCAATGGAGGCACCTGTGATTGCGGGAAAAAAGCTGACCTTCATTTCCGTTCTGCGTGCTGGTGATGGCCTATTAACACCAATGCTTGACCTTGTTCCTTCTGCACGCGTTGGCCAAATTGGCCTTGCCCGCAATGAAGAAACCCTGAAGCCTGAAAAATATTTCTTCAAAATACCCAAAGATACTGCAGCACGCGTCAATGTTGTGTTGGACCCAATGCTTGCGACAGGTCACTCCGCAGTTCGTGCCGTACAAGAAATGAAAGATGCTGGCGCACAAGATGTTCGTTTTGTTTGCCTCCTTGCTGCACCAGAGGGTATTAAGACATTTACGGAAGCGCATCCTGATGTACCGGTTGTAACAGCGTCGATTGATGAAAGATTGAACGAAAAAGCCTACATCGTGCCGGGACTTGGCGATGCTGGGGATAGATTATTTGGAACTAAAGGGGCTTAGGGCACATGAGTGTTGCTAAAAAATACGTTACTGCACAGGAACTTCTGGATGATTCGTTCCAGCTAGGGCTTCAAATTCTAAAAAGTGACTTTCGCCCTAAGTTTATTGTTGGCGTTTGGCGCGGCGGAACACCAACAGGGATCGCTGTACAGGAAATTCTTGATTATTATGGTGTGAATACCGACCATATTGCTATTCGCACATCTAGCTACATTGGCATGGAACAACAGAAGGAAGTGAAAGTTCACGGCCTTGAGTATATCATTGCCAATATCAATGCCGACGATTCTCTGCTGATTGTGGATGATGTTTTTGATAGTGGCCGCTCAATTGACGCGATCATTAAGCACATCAGCATGAAATGCCGCCGCAACACACCTGAAACAATCAAGATTGCAACAGTCTTTTACAAGCCCACTCGTAATGTGACAGCGCTAGAGCCTGATTTCTATTGCCATGAAACAGATGATTGGCTTGTGTTCCCACATGAACTGTCAGACATGTCAAAAGAAGAGATCAAAGCCCATAAAGGGCTGGCATTGCCTGAAATTGAAATCTAGTTCCAGCTAGATTTTATTTTCTCCACAACATCAGCATTCGTTTGAAATAGAGAGCTCTTACAATGAGTTATGAAGACGTTCAGAACTGCGCCAAGTTTATTAAAGCAAAGTACCAGAGTGATATACCAAAACTCGCGATGGTGCTGGGTAGTGGCCTGAACGACTTGGCCGATTCTATAGAGGGTCCTACTGTATTTTCATATGCAGACTTGCCCGGTTTTCCAAAACCTACTGTGGCAGGCCATGCCGGACGCATGCTGATTGGCAAGCTAGGCGATAAATCTGTTATTTGCATGCAAGGCAGGGCCCATGCTTATGAAGGCCACAGTGAAGATAAACTAGCCTTTTCCACCCGTGTTTTATGGGCACTAGGCGTTGAAACTTTAGTGTTAACAAATGCCGCCGGTAGCCTCGATGAAGCCGCGGGGCCAGGTAGTCTGATGGCTATAACTGATCATATTAACTTTTCCGGCGTGAACCCACTTGTTGGCATTAACGACGACCGCTTTGGCCCACGTTTTCCTGATGTTACCGCGGCTTGGGACAAAAATCTCACTGCGGAGCTAAAAGCCTGTGCGGCGGAATTAGACATTCCCCTGCACGAAGGCACTTACATTATGGCCAAAGGCCCTAACTTCGAAACGCCTGCTGAAATAAAGGCTTTCCGCGTAATGGGGGCCAATGCCGTGGGCATGTCTACAGTGCCAGAATGTTTAGTGGCACGTCACTGCGGCATGCGAGTTTGCGGTGTCAGCTCGATCACCAATTATGCTGCTGGCATGACGGGAGACGAACTCACCCACGATGAAACTATGGAATACGGCGCTATCGCCGCTGTAAACTTAGAAAAGCTCTTACGTGCATTCGCTGCAAAAGTTGCTTAACGAAATTACAGCCTGATGATGAAGAAGCTCCACCTAATTGGTTGGGGCTTTTTTATTGCGCTTTTAGAATGAAGGCCTACGATCCCCCGCAACCTTTAAAGTGGAGGACAATAATGCTGGCAATCCGTATAGGGCAGATAATTAAAGCATCACTCTTAGTTTTATTCTTAAGTTCCATGCCTGCAAAGGCGGATATGCAATTGGTGTTGCTAGGTACAGGCACACCAAACCCCGTTCCTGAACGCGCAGGTGCTGCTAGTGCTGTTATCGTTAACGGACAACCATGGATCATTGATGCAGGCCCCGGCGTCGTGCGGCGTATTTCAGCGGCACACCGCAGCGGCGTGGAAGCCTTGGATCAGCCCAACTTAAGCCGCGCACTTATAACCCACTTACACTCCGACCATACTCTCGGCCTTCCTGACCTAATATATTCTCCGTGGACGTTAGAGCGCACTGAGCCTATCACAATTATGGGGCCCAAAGGGGTAACTGAAATGGCCAGCCATATCGAAAAAGCCTACAGTGCAGATACAAGTAACCGGCTGAGCGGAGCAGAGCCTGCTAATAAAACCGGCTTGAAAATACATGCTAGTGATGTTGCACCAGGCGTCATATATCAAGACAGCGCGTTAACTATCGAAGCCATCCCTGTATGCCACGGTGATTGGAAGCAATCTTACGGCTACAAGTTTACTCATGATGGCAAAAGCATCGTTATTTCCGGTGATACGACTTACTGCCCCACGATTGAAGCTGCAGCAATGGGCGCAGATATTTTACTACACGAGGTATATGATACTGATGCCTTAGCAAAACGCGACAATGCATGGCAAAAATACCATAAAGCAGCTCACACCTCGGGCATTGATTTAGGCGAACTTGCGGCAAAAGCCCAGCCCAAACACCTGATCCTCACACACCAATTGGCTTGGTCAGGTAGTAAAGAAGCTATTCTTGATCAGGTTAGACAATCCTTTACAGGGAAGCTGACATGGGGTGAAGACCTTATGGTTTTTGATCTCAAACGAACTAAATAAAAAAGCCCGCAACAATCGCTGCGGGCTTTTTTATTGTCACTCAGGGCATCTGTTAATAGGATTTACCGCCTTCGTTGGCGTCACCGTATGGCACCCAGATATTTTTCACTTCTGTACCGCGTTCCATGAGGCCTTTGGCACTCATGTGGTCTTTGTTAGACCAATCATACGCCATTCCGTAATTTAGCCATGTACGCTTCATATTATCTGCAGCGGCTGTCTCAACATCTGCGCAGCCTGAGCGACTACCGAAATACCAAACACCATCAATGCCATAATGCTTGGCAAGTGGTGCGGCCATATCGTCGCGTGGCCCTGTCACAATATTAACCACACCTGCTGGCACATCAGATGTTTCTAGTATTTGATAGAAATCTGTCGCCAACAATGGATAACGCTCAGACGGAATAATCACACTACGATTGCCCGTTGCCATTGCAAAAGCCATCAAGGTAACAAAGGCAAGTAATGGGGCTTCATCCGGGCACACAATACCCAGCGTACCGACCGGCTCATTCATAGCCAGCGCAACACCGCGCATGGGTGGTTCATGCACCCGGCCTTCGTGTTTGTCAGCATATGCGGCAGCACTAAACAAGCGCTGGATAGATAGCTCCACTTCTGCGGCGGCAGCTTTCGCTGTTGCTCCAGTAAGTGTCATCAATCGCTGTTCAAACTCGGCTGTTCGTGTGCTGAGGTTCTCCGCAATATAGTAAATAATCTGCGCCCGAAGGTGCGATGTAACACCACCCCAACCAGCAGCTTTGGTAGCCGCCTCAACTGCGTTGCGAATATCTTTATAATTGCCTGCACCAACAAGGCCAGCATAAGCGCCCTTGGATGTAGCAATAATTGTACTATCGCCGCCATCAGGCCGTGCCTGCTTGCCGCCGATATAATGTTTGGCAGTATGATCAATGCCCGGCATGCCACTCGTTGGTTTCGGTAATGAAGCAGTTGGTGCCGAAATTGGCTGCCATTCTTTCAGCGTTTTTTCGTACTTTGGCTTCATATAAGCAAGCATGCCCTCGCGGCCACCTTCACGGCCAAAGCCACTTTCGCGGTAACCACCGAAACCCACAGCAGCATCAAACATATTGGTGCCGTTAATCCACACAACACCCGCCTTTAGGGCAGGTGCTACTTCAAGTGCACGGCTAATGCTTTCAGACCATACCGTTGCCGCCAAGCCGTAGCGGGTATTATTTGCAAGCCCTACAGCCTCTGACTGAGTACGGAAAGTAATAGCCGTGAGGACGGGACCAAATATTTCTTCTTTGAAAAGCGTATTGTCTGTGCCAACGCCAGTAACCAATGTTGGCGGGTAAAAGACCCCATCTTCCGGCATATCGCACGGTGCATGGTAAATATCTGCACCTTGCAACTTACCTTGTTGTATCAGGCTTTCAATACGATCTTTTTGCTCTTTATCAACCACTGCGCCCATATCAATGCATTTATCAAGGCTATGGCCAACTCGCAGTTTTGCCATACGCACTTTCAATTTTTCATAAAAGCGCTCTGCAATACCTTCCTGTACCAACAAGCGTGAACCAGCACAGCAAACCTGTCCTTGATTGAACCAGATAGCATCCACCAAGCCTTCGATTGCGCCGTCAATGTCTGCATCTTCAAACACAATGAAAGGAGACTTGCCGCCAAGTTCAAGTGTTAGTTTCTTGCCTGACCCAGCAATGGCACGGCGAATAATTTTACCTACCTCGGTAGAGCCGGTGAAAGCCACCTTATCAACATCGGCATCCACAATCATGGCACCGACATCACCCTCACCAGTAACAATGTTCACAACACCTTTTGGCAAACCAGCTTCTTCGCACAGTTCAGCAAACTTAAGCGCCGTTAAGGATGTAAACTCGGCAGGCTTCAACACCACAGTGTTGCCTGCTGCAAGCGCAGGAGCAACTTTCCATGCCAGCATTAAGAAGGGGAAATTCCAAGGAATTACCTGCCCGGCAACACCAATTGCTTCATATTCGGGTAATTCATCATCTAAAAGCTGCGCCCAACCTGCGTGGTGATAAAAATGCCGCGCAACCAGCGGGATATCAATATCCCGACTTTCCCGGATAGGCTTGCCATTATCGAGGCTCTCCAAAACCGCAATGATGCGCGAATGCTTTTGCACCAACCGCGCTAAAGCATAAAGGAAACGCGCTCGGCCATGGCCACCAAGGGCAACCCACTTACCTTGAGCACTGCGTGCAGCCGCCACCGCAGCATCCACATCTTCCTGTCGTGCGGCGGTAATAGTGGCAAGTTTCTCACCACTAGCCGGTGAATATGTTGCAAAGGATTTTGCGCCTTCAGGCTTCACCCATTCACCGTTAATAAACATGCCAAAGCTTTTGTTATTTTCAGCCAGCCAAGCGTCAGCTTGTGCACGGCTTTCAGGTGCTGGGCTATAGTCCATCGATTCAAACTGTTCTTTCACGTTCATCTTGTCCCCCTAGCCCATTGGATGCCGGTATGAAGCGGAATAACCACCTGTGGCATGATACTCTAATTGACGCTCCAAATCACCGAGCAAGCTCGATGCCCCAAAGCGGAACAATTCAGGCTCCAGCCAATCACGGCCTAATTCTTCCTTAATCAGCGTTAGATAAGTAACTGCATCTTTTGCCGTTTTAATTCCGCCTGCTGGTTTATAGCCAATTTTAATGCCTGTTCGGTCGTAAAAATCACGGATCTGGCGGATCATCACTAAAGACACTGGTAAAGTAGCATTCACGCCTTCCATGCCGGTAGATGTTTTAATGAAATCAGAGCCAGCCTGCATTGCTACCATTGAGGCCTTACCAACCTGCGTGAGATTACCATGCTCCCCTGTCGCCAGAATAGACTTCATCAACGCAGGACCACAGGCTGCCTTAAAGGCTTTTACTTCATTATATAGAGCTTCCCAATTACCTTGCAGCACATGTGCGCGAGTGATTACAATATCAATCTCACCCGCACCAGCCTCTACCGAACGACGGATTTCTTCAAGCCGTGTTTCCATAGGCGCGAGACCCGCAGGAAATCCTGTTGATACAGCCGCTACAGGAACCCCTGTTCCTTTCAAGGCAGCAACAGCTGTTGGCACCATTTCATGGTAAACACAAACAGCCCCTGTGGTGAGCTTCATGTCACCCATGCCAATAGCTTCCAGAATATCTCTGCGCACTGGGTTAGCGGCTTTTTGGCAAAGGCGTTTCACACGACCCGGCGTATCGTCCCCCGCCAGTGTCGTTAAATCAATACAGCTTACAGCTTTGAGCATATAAGCAAGCTGTGACGCCTTTTTAACGGAGCGGCGTGTGCCAATCGTAGATGTTCGGCGTTCAACTGCGCTTTTGTTTACTCGTATACTGTCCAGCCAATCCGCATGGAAGCTCGTACCCTGATTCACTAAACTCTCTGATGTCATGTCGTTTTCCAACGCTATCTAACGCCCACGTCTGCATTAAAACTACACATGGCCGCACAAATAAGGACTAATTTACCCGGTAAAAAGCCAAATCTTGACTATAAGGTCAAGAACTGCTTTTTCCTACTTCCTCAGATTTCATCATGCCGAACGCTAAAAGCATAATGCCTGCAATGAGATAGCCTGCAGCTAGCCGGTGCGAAAGCATCTCATATCCACCCAAATCTGGCAGCGCCCAAGGCAAATACATTCCCGAACTTGCCAAAACTGAATGAATGATTCCAAATTCAGTGCAAAGGGCCGCTACAAAAGCAGCACCTGCAGCGCGTGTCATTTTGCGGTCCATAATCCAAACAAGGAGTGCGCCCCATATCAAGCTGGTAAGGATATAGCCACGTGCCATCACACCGAGAAGCATATAGCCTGCCACCCAGTCAGCAGACAGCGCCATCTGTGCTTTTTCGCCAATCATGCCATATAAACCAGATACTTTTGTGTGGGTGTAGTTCAAAATAGCGGGCACGATCGCAAATAACAAAGCAGGGGCATGACGCACGCTACCACCAGAAAAAGCCAACCGCAGAATATCGCTGGCAACCACCACTAAAATCGGCTTCAACACTGCCGATGGAATGATCATGGAAGCAACTTCTACAGCACCAATAAGCCCCACCAGTGTCATGAGGCTAGCCGCACCTAATGCATAGTTGGTGCGTGCGCCCATACGTTTGTATGTTGCATGGCCAAAATAAGGAGTTGTTTGCACAACACCTCCAAACAATGCACCAACCGCAGTTGAAGCCGCATCAAGGCGTACAACAACAGCCGGGTCATACTCATCCCCTATCACCTTGGCACCCGCCACAACATTCACTGCACTTGCGGCAATCAACAGGGCAAACGGAATGATGATACCGATATAATTAGTAACCGGCCCAAAAAGCGCAAAAACGCCTTCCAAAGTTGGCATCGGGATAGCAGGGGAAAAATCAGGCATCGCCCGCACAATGTATCCATCACCCGCACCAGCAAAAGCCAAGATATAATAAATGGCAGTACCAGCCACAATTGCCAAAACAGCGCCCGGCATATTGAAGGGAAGCCTGTGGCCTGCAATCAACGAAAAGGCCATAATTGCCAAGGCTAAAACACCCACCTCTGGCAATTCAAAGACGCCGTAAATGGCCTCTGCACCAAGCCACACTGTCGCAATACCTGCCATGGCACCAATCAAAGCCATCTGGGGCAATTCGTGTTGCATGATGCGCCCAAAGTAGGAGAGTGCAAATTTAATCACTGCCATCCACACAGTTGCTGCCATACCCAGCACCCATGCCTGATGGGCAGCCTCTGCGCTTCCAAGGCTAGCCACGGCAGAAGCATAAGCTGGACCTACAACAAAGAAGGCCATACCAAAAGTAGAAGGCAAATCAAGGCCCAATGGAATGCTAGTGAGAGCATCATTTCCCGTTTTTGCAGCTGTCTTTCGTGTTAGCCAATTAAAGGCCAAATTTCCCACCAAGACGCCTGCAACAGCACCGGGTATAATCTTGCTAAAAATAACTTCAGCCGGAAAATGGAAAACCCCCATCAACACACCGGCCAACACAAACATATTAACGACAACGTCAAGAAAGAATGCCATACCGGCGTTCACATCTGATGCTAGCTGTGATGACGCACCAGCGCCTCCGCCCAGCACATTTATTTTATTTTCGGCCATTCTTCCCTACCCTGGCAATCCAGTTAAAATTTTTAATTAAAAGAGGTACGCTTCCGCTCTGGAATACGGAACGAGTTTTCATATTTCCGGAAACGCAGCTCCAGCTCCCACTGTAACTGCGCTTTCTTACTGCCCTCAATAAAGGCTGCACAATCGGCGTTGAGGTCCCCCCAACTTTTAACAGCCGCCACGCACCCAGGATTTTCCCACAAACTTTCGCCTTCAAGAAAGCTATAGGTCAACGAATTACGCGATGCATATTTCAATTCCTGATACGGAATATCATACGTTGTCATGAAACGCATATATTCATGGGTCAGGTCAATTCTGGAGACACCTTCATCGTCAGTGCTTAACGCATAAGGCACTTCAAGGTCGCGGTACATAACAATGGGGTGATCATCCCCTTTTACGCCGAGAATCATGTCATTACTCGTGAGGTTTATCTCAACCATAATGCCATCAGCGGCCATTTTTTTTGCTAGCTCCTCACTACCGGTTTCGTAGGGGATATCAATACCGTGTCCAATACGCTTTGCATGCCCCACCTCTATCGCTTCCCGAATATGTGACCTTAACTGACGAGGCCTCACCAGCCCCATAGTTAACTCACCAGCATGGAGGGTGATATTCTGCGCACCTAAATTTTGATACAAATGATCGATCATACGCATATGGTAGCTATAATCTCTCAATGCCAAAAAGCCATCCTCTGGTGCCACGAGGTTAAGAGCGACAACGTCGTCTATCTGCTCCATCACCGCCCAACCAAGGATGATCTGTGCATAAACAAGTGATGGTTGGAACTCCCGCACTACCTGATGTATAAAGCGAATTTCTACTTCACAGCCCGCAGCATCCGGATTTTTATCGCACCCCAGCAACACAGCCTTTTTACTGTGGGCTTTCTCAATTTCTGATCGAATGAAAGCAACAAAATCAGGAATTTTTGCACCAAACGGGCTAGCCATTAAGGTTTGATAATCCGCAACGACATCGCCGGTTAGCTCAATGTCTCCCACCAACGGGAATAATTCACCAAGCACGATAGTTTCCATCAATTCCAAATACAGAATATTTTGATGAGAAGCACGCTCGGCCACCTCAGCAAGCTTGTCACCAAAACGTCCCGGGCTGGATGCTATTTTAAAAAATGTTGCAAAGAAATCGTCATGGCCCGACCAATCCAGCGTTGGCACATAGCTACGATTGCTGAGGGCATTAATCAATTGCCGCCTAATATCTTCATTAGCTCTGGCCGCTTCCGCAGTAATCCAACCACTCGCACTGCAACTCTTGCTCTCACTAGAATCTGGGTCTTTCTCGGGGGCCTTCAAGGACAAGGATGCCACTTCAACGCAAAACCCATCTTCTGCTGCCCAATCAATCCACGATTCGGCATAAACTGCACCGGCCAAATGATTGTGGAGGTCGCCACCTTTAGGGAAAGCCTGCATAGCTTGACGGAGCCTACCATTTTCTGCAGCCCAGCTCAGTGCAGCGCCTGTCATACGCACTTTATAAGTGGAATCTTGAGCTTTCACCGCGCCCGAAAACAGTAAAACACCAAGGCTAAACAGAGCCATCAAACCTATACGCATATTTTCCTCCCTACAGACTTGCTCAATCGCACCTGAGTGCCTAGTCTCACCCAAACTCACAATAACAGGCTGTTTCATCAGCCAAAAGATAATAGGCCCTGAGTATGGCAAAGCTGTATTTTTACTATTCCGCGATGAACGCGGGCAAAAGCACAACCCTGCTGCAATCCAGCTTCAACTATCAAGAACGCGGCATGAACACCTTGTTATTCACTGCTGCAATTGATGATCGGTTTGGCAAATCGGTTATATCCTCCCGCATCGGCCTGAAAGCTGATGCTTGTATATTTGACGCGAACCTTGACCTTTTTGTCAAGATTGCAGATGAACTTAAAAATCGGCCACTACATTGTATCCTTGTAGACGAGGCACAGTTTTTAACCAGAGACCAAGTAAACCAGCTAGGCTCTGTGGCAGATTCCTTAAAGATTCCAGTGCTTTGTTACGGCCTACGCACAGACTTCCAAGCCAATTTATTTGAAGGCAGCAAATGGTTACTGGCCTTGGCAGATGAATTGATTGAATTAAAAACCATCTGCAATTGCGGCAGTAAGGCCACAATGAATTTACGCGTTGATGAAAAAGGCGATGCTGTAAAAGAAGGTGCATCAATTGAAATCGGCGGTAATGATCGCTACCTCGCACTGTGCCGAAAGCACTTCAATGAAAAGCTAAAAGCCCCCGGCATGTAATTTTGCCTTTCAGCTCATTTGAAACAAAAAGGCCGCCCCAAAGGACGGCCTTTTACATACCTTAGTGATTCTTCTTATTCGGCGGCGTTAAAGCCCAGCACAGATTTCAGTTCCAGGAAATCATGGAAGGCGTGATCGCCCCATTCCCGGCCATTGCCTGATTGTTTATAACCACCAAACGGCGCTGATAAATCGCCAGCTGCACCATTAATATAAACCATGCCTGTACGCATCTTAGATGCCACGCGGCGCGCACGTTCTGGATCAGCAGACTGTACAGCACCTGATAGACCGTATGGGCTATCATTCGCGATACGAATTGCTTCTTCCTCGTCCTCATAACCAATGATTGACAGAACTGGGCCAAACACCTCTTCCCGTGCAATGGTCATGTCAGGCGTTACATTGGCAAACACGGTGGGCTTAACAAAGTAACCTTTATCAAGGCCTTCAGGGCGTCCGGTACCACCAGAAACAAGCCGTGCACCTTCATCAATACCAACTTGAATAAGCTCGTCTACTTTCCCAAACTGCCCTTTGTGTGCAATTGGGCCCATATAAGTATCTTCGCTATTTGGGTCACCGACGGTAACTGTCGCTGCGGCTTTTTCTGCAATTGCTGCAGCTTCGTCCATACGGTCCGCAGGCACAAGCATCCGGCTTAAAAGCGTGCATGTTTGCCCCGTATTACGCATAGCCGCCAATGTTTCGCGGGTTACAGCCGTTTCAAAATCGGCATCATCCAACAAAATATTGGCTGATTTACCACCTAGTTCCTGTGCTACACGTTTAATCGTTTTAGCGGCATTCGCCTGCACGGCAGCCCCCATACGGGTAGAGCCTGTAACAGACATCATATCAATGTCAGGGTGGCCAGACATAGCATCACCCACTGTCATACCATCACCGTAAACAACATTATAAACGCCAGCAGGAATACCAGCTGCATCTACCATTTCAGTGAACAATTGGCAGCTATATGGAGCCACTTCACTAGGCTTCAGCACCATCGTGCAGCCTGTTGCAATAGCTGGTGCAACCTTACAAGTGATTTGGTTAATCGGCCAATTCCACGGCGTGATCATACCAACCACACCAATAGGCTCTTTCACAATACGGGTTGGGCCACGGTCTTCATGGAATGAAAACTTCTTGAGAACCTCAAGTGCTGTCATCAAATGGCCAAGGCCTGAAGGGGCGTGTGCACTGTTCGCAAGCTTAACAGGTGCACCCATTTCTTCAGTGATAATAGCTGCCATTTCAGGCATCCGTTTTTTATATTCCGCAATAAGGTTTGACAGCATCTCAATGCGGTCTTCAACACTAACAAACGCGAATGTTTCAAAAGCCTTTTTGGCAGCAGCCACAGCTTTATCCAGATCAGCCACTCTGCCCAAAATCATCTCACCAGACTTTTGCTCCGTTGCTGGATTAGTAATATCCAGCATCTTGTTGCCAGTGGAGGCGACCCACTCGCCGTTGATATAATGTTTATGAAGCCTATGCATTTGGGCTCTCCTTTTACGAAACACGCCCCGCCCATTTATGGGGCGCGGCGTATATTTTACTTTTACTAACCTATCATGGGCCTAAGCCACTTTAATGACAAGATGATGAATTAATTAAACGACAAGTCAACTAATTAAGCAAGGCCTTTGCCTTCTTTCATTTTCTTACTGAACATCTTTAGCCACCTATTGGGCATCCAGCGTTGTAAACGGTCCATCCATACGGCGTCTTTACCCACCAATATACGGTATTTACCTTTTGCAACACCTTCCAGAATAATCTCCGCTGCACGCTCGGGTGTTGTAATTGCCACTTCCTTAAAGTTAGCGGCCATCGCATCCATATCATTATCGCCTGACATTGTATTGATATGCTTACCGTGCTTCACAATGCCTGTATCTACGCCTCCCGGATGCACTGAATGTATCTGCACGCCAGTGCCTTCAAGCTCATAGTAAATGCTTTCATTAAAGCCTTTCACTGCGTGTTTTGCTGCGCAGTAAGCTGATTGGGTCGGCACCCCGATATGCCCAAAAATGCTGGATACATTAATGATATGGCCTTTTCCGCGCTCAATCATTTTGGGCAAAAACGCCTTTGTACCGTGCACAACGCCCCAAAATGTGATGCTCATCATCCATTCAAAGTCATCATATGTCATTTTGTCAGCAGTATCTGAAAGCGAGACACCAGCATTATTAAACACTGCCCCCACACCGCCAAAAAGCTTCTCGGCTTCTTCTGCTGCCGCAATCATTGCCTCTCGGTCAGCTACATCAACCACGCGCGCCTGCACATTAACCTGCTTCTGCTTTAGCTCTTCTGCAACTTTGTTGAGATTCGCTTCGTTAATATCAGTAATATAAACTGATGCGCCCTCGTCAGCGAGCTTGTGAGCCAAAGCTCGGCCAATACCTGAGCCCGCGCCCGTAATGAAAGCTGATTGAATTGTGTCGCTCATGAAAAATCCTAACGGTTTGCCCATAGGGGCTCAATAAATTTGGCCATATCATCTATGGCT
>Ga0316207_10002290_pt1 | contig 20128 bp, 20 predicted proteins | sample 6weekpyrite_MG_FD_204943 | JGI IMG/M metagenome (GOLD analysis project Ga0316207, IMG submission 204943) | Microbial mat bacterial communities from mineral coupon in-situ incubated in ocean water Damariscotta River, Maine, United States -... | ecosystem: Environmental > Aquatic > Marine >...
ACCCTCTTTGCGATTATTGCCTTTATTCTGATACAACTACTGATTCTACGCCGCAGCTTACAACCGCTGGAGCTGGTACGCCAGGAAATTACGTTATTAGAAAGGGGTGAGACACGATCACTCAGTGAAACGGTACCGACAGAAGTTCGTCCGCTGGTCAGTGAGTTCAACAAACTATTAATCGTTATGGCAAAACGCCTTAAACGGTCACGCAACGCCACTGGCAACCTCGCGCACGCACTTAAAACGCCGCTTGCGCTGATGGTTCAACTGATTGAACAAGAGGCGCTATCGGCAACCCCCAGGCTGCAACAGGAACTACGCCAAAGCGTCACTCGTATTCAGCAGTTAATGGAACGTGAGCTCAAGCGAGCACAACTGGCAGGTAAGGCAACCTCAGGCCAGCAGTTCAAATTCGAACAAGAATTACCGCCGCTGGTTGAGACACTACAGCGTATTTATCAGGAAAAAGGGATCACCATCCACACCACCATTGAGCATGACATTCAATATGCAGCTGATCGAGAGGACCTGCTCGAACTACTCGGCAATTTGTTAGATAACGCCTGTAAGTGGGCTGAACATCAAGTCACACTCACCATCGCTTACGATCAAGCCCTCATTATCACCATTGAAGATGATGGCCCAGGCTGCAGCGATAACGCCATGCAACTCCTCACCCAACGTGGCACTCGCATTGATGAAAACATTGAAAAAAGTGTCGATGGTCACGGCCTTGGGCTGGCCATCGCACATGACATTGTCACCGCCTATGACGGCACTATAGCCTTCAAGCGATCAACTCTGGGCGGACTAGCAGTAGACGTGTCACTGACCTGAGGTGACGAGGAGAATACAACAACAAAAATTTAAAAACTGACAACCCGACCTGAATTGACCCGAAATAGAGAGCCAGATCGGGTTGTCATCAAACATCAACGATTAATGATCGTGATGCTCGCCATCAGCACCATGTGCATGACCATGCTCAAGCTCTTCAGCACTGGCATCACGGACATCAATCACCTTCACATCAAAGTTAAGTGAAACACCTGCTAGTGGATGATTGCCATCAACAATTACATCATCACCTTCAAGCTCAACAACGGTCACAATCATCATCTCGCCTTCTGGGCTCTGCGCATGAAACTGCATCCCAACGTTAATCTCAGCACCCTCTTCAAACATATCTTTTGGCACCGTCTGAAGCAGTTCGTTATCACGTTCGCCATAGCCTTCTTGGGGCGATACCGCAACGCAAACTTCATCACCCGCTACTTTACCGGTCAGGGCGTTCTCAAGACCAGGCACGATGTTACGCGCACCATGCAGATAGACAAAATCACCTCGCCCCTCTGAACTATCGATGAGTTTGCCCTCGTCGTCTTTGAGGCTGTAGTCCAATGTTATGACTTTTTGATCTGCAATTTGCACGTGGAACTCCTTAAATGAAATACAAAATTTTGTGGCGAAAACAACGCTACACCACTTTATCGCCCAGCATTATAAACGTAAAAACTATTTTTCCATTAAGTTTCTATTGCCTGCGTCGATATAAAGGGATCGAATTTCAGCACCACCCTATTCAACAAAGCAAAATATACAAGTAACCAATTGTTTTTATTATACTTTACAAAATAACCCTATTTTTTTAACAAAATTATTTACAAAACATCATTCTTAGCTATAGAATGGCATCCAAGATACATCTTATGGGCCGTAACGGAGGATTTAAAATATGTTCAGTGCAATCGCAAGATTTTTCTCAGGTGGATCATCAGAAGCAAAACAAGCCAGCCTTTACGAGCGCATTGGTGGTGATGCTGCCGTTAACGCCGCTGTCGATGTCTTTTATCGCAAGGTGCTTGCGGATGATCGCATCAACAAATTCTTCGAAGGCGTGGACATGGACAAACAATCGGCCAAACAGAAGGCCTTCCTGACAATGGCGTTTGGTGGCCCAAGTAACTACACCGGCGAAGATATGCGTAAAGGTCATGCCCACCTTGTCGAGAAAGGACTGGATAACAGCCACTTTGATGCTGTGATGGAAAACCTGGGCGCTACTCTGACCGAACTGGGCGTGCCTAACGAGCTGATCAGCGAAGCAGCTGCCATTGCTGAAAGCACTCGCGCCGATGTGCTGGCTGGTTTTACTGCTGAAGAAAAAGCGGCGCAAGGCGCTCAGACTTCTTTATATGAACGCATTGGTGGTGATGCTGCCGTTAATGCCGCCGTTGATATTTTCTATCGCAAGGTACTCGCTGATGATCGCATCAATAAGTTCTTCGAAGGCGTGGACATGGACAAACAATCGGCCAAACAGAAAGCCTTTCTGACAATGGCATTTGGTGGCCCAAGCAACTACACCGGGGAAGACATGCGTAAAGGCCATGCCCATCTCGTTAAAGCGGGCCTTAACGACAGCCACTTTGATGCCGTGATGGAAAACCTTGCTGCAACCCTGACCGAACTGGGTGTGCCAGCTGATCTAATCGGTGAGGCGGCTGCGATTGCAGAGAGCACTCGTAATGATGTTTTAGGAAAATAACATAAGACTACTTTAGTCGTTTTTTCCTCGCTAGCCCGGTAAGAGCCCTCATCTTACCGGGCTTTTTTATGCCACTTCACCAGCCTTTTGCCGATAACGAGAGATTGAGGCGACAAAAGGACACACAGCAACCTATAATGATCACTCATGATAACTGACCAACCGGTCATCAATCTAAGCCGCCGCCCGAAGAGCCAATTGAGTGAGCAATACAGTGAATACAAGCAGAACCCAACAACATGACGTTCTGATCATTGGCAGCGGTGCTGCCGGTATTAGTATGGCACTAACACTCGCCGAGCATGCCAGAGTGGCATTAGTTGCAAAAGAGGCCCTCACCGAAAGCGCCACACTCTATGCACAGGGTGGTATTTCAGCGGTACTGGATGAAACCGATTCTCTTGATTCACACACAACAGACACCCTCAATGCAGGCGCAGGACTATGCGATGAGGCGGTGGTTCGTCATGTTGTCAAACACGGCCCGCAATGTATTCAATGGCTGATTGATCGCGGCGTTAGCTTCACCAAAGAACAGAATAAAAAAGACAATACAGATTACCACCTCACCAAAGAAGGCGGCCATAGCCACCGGCGCGTAATACATGCCGCCGATGCCACTGGGCGTGAGATGGAAACAACGCTCGCAGCACAGGCACGGGCACACCCCAATATCGAGGTCTTCGAGCGTCATATCGCAATCGATCTGATTACCGGCAGCAAGCTTGGCTGGCGCGACAACCGCTGCCATGGTGCCTACATTCTTGACCGCGATAACGATGAAGTGGTCGCATTTTCAGCGCGTGCCGTAGTGCTTGCGACAGGTGGTGCGGGCAAGGCATACCTCTACACCAGCAATCCGGACATCGCCTCCGGGGATGGCATTGCAATGGCGTGGCGCGCGGGCTGCCGTATCGCCAATATGGAGTTTATTCAGTTCCACCCCACCTGTCTGTTTCACCCGGAAGCGAAGTCGTTCCTCGTCACCGAGGCGTTACGCGGCGAAGGGGCAAAGCTCAGCCTGCCTGACGGCAGTCGTTTCATGGATCAGTTTGATCAACGCGCTGAACTCGCACCGCGCGATATCGTCGCACGCGCAATCGATCACACCATGAAACGCTCGGGTGTCGAGTATGTTCACCTCGACATTAGCCATAAGTCGGACACGTTTATCAAAGAACACTTTCCAACGATCTACTCGCGCTGCCTTGAGTACGGTTACGACATCACGCAACAACCGATCCCGGTCGTACCCGCAGCACACTACATTTGCGGCGGTATCATGAGTGATATGGATGGCTGTACCGATATCGGCGGGCTTTATGCTGTCGGCGAAGCCGCCTACACCGGTATGCATGGGGCCAACCGCATGGCGAGTAACTCACTACTCGAATGCCTGGTTTTTGCTGATTCAGCGAGCCGTCATATTATCGAACAACTGCAACAGGGCACCTCAACACAAGCACTACCGGAATGGGATGCAAGCCGCGTCACCGACTCGGATGAAGAGGTCGTCGTCACCCATAACTGGCATGAGCTACGCCGCTTTATGTGGGACTATGTTGGTATCGTCCGCACCGATAAACGCCTGCAACGCGCCAAAAATAGAGTTGATTTGCTGCAACATGAGATCTCCGACTATTACAGCAATTTCCGTGTCACCAGTGACCTGATCGAACTACGCAACCTCACCCTTGTTTCTGATCTGATTATTCGCTCGGCCATCCTGCGCAAAGAGAGCCGCGGTCTTCATTACACGCTAGACTATCCCGACTGCAACAATGAGCAGACACCACAGACAACCATCCTCATCCCCAATAACTATCTCAAGGCGAGAACAAGCTAAAGGAACCTCATCAATAAGAACTGATATACTGCTATTTTTGCACCACAGCCTGACCGCCTGATGACAGACACAGCCACATCCAATAGCAGCATAGAGTGCAACATCGAGATCACCGTCAACGGTTCCCGACTCTCCGCCTCAGCTAACCACTCACTGATTCAAGCGCTGTGGAAAACAGGTCACCCGCAGTTCAAAAGCGCCAGCTGCCTTGAAGGAGTCTGTGGCTCTTGCCGTATCATGGTTAAATACAGCAATCAGGATGAGATCAGGATGGCGCTCGCTTGCCAGAGCAAGATTGAAGCGGGCATGCAAGTGATCTTCCCACAGTATCTGGATCAACAGTCAGCCGCACTGTTAAATCACCGCTACCAGCTAACGTCATCCAACGACCATCAGCAACAACTAAACGCTACTTTTCCAGAGGCTGCCGACTGCCGCCATTGCCATGGCTGTACCATTTCATGCCCTAAAGGGATTGATGTTGAGCAAGGCGTCACCCTTGCCAATGAAGGCAAACTCGCCGCGGCCGGCGATCTGTTTATCAACTGTGTGATGTGTGACCTCTGCACCACCAGCTGCCCGGAAAACATCGCACCCAATTATGTCGCACTGTTTGCACGCCGCACCACCGCCTTTAATCAACCACCCGCACCAAACCTTGCTGACCGTTTGCAGGCCTTGCAGCGCGGTGAACTAAAAATTAAGTATTAACACCTATGAGTCACGGCACACCATTTGAACAGGCGCAACAAGCATATCGCGCAACGCTCAAGCGACCGCTACGTTCGTTTGCAACAGACCATCAGACACTGCTACAGAGCTTTCACCCTGATTACGCCGAGAGTAGCCGAGTTGCGCTTAAAGTCGGTGTGAACCGTGGTGAACCATGCCACCCACAACTCGCAGCACTATTACAGGCCGATTCGCCAAGCAATGAGCAGATGCTTGCCACCGCACATCAAATAGAAACGGATGTACTGGTGATCGGCTCTGGTGGTGCTGGCTGTAGCGCCGCACTGATTGCGGCAGACAATGGTGCTGATGTTTTAATCGCGACAAAATTACGCGCCGGTGATAGTAATACCATCATGGCAGAAGGTGGCATTCAGGCATCAATAGAAGCCAACGACACACCGCAGGCCCATTTTGATGAAACTCTAAAAGCCGGTCACCACTGTAGCGATAAGCGACTCGTGGAACAGATGGTGCTGGATGGCCCGGCAGTCATACAGTGGCTGATACAACAGGGGATGCAGTTTAATCGAGACTCACAGGGTAACCTCGCGACTCGGCGCGCTGGCGGCACATCCGCAGACCGCGTGCTCTACTACCGTGACTATACCGGCCTGGAAATGATGCGTGTGCTGCGCGAAGCGGTACGCCAGCACAACATGATTACCACCTATGATTACAGCCCGGCCGTTGAGCTACTCTCAAATGAAGCCGGTCACTGTAGTGGTGCACTACTCTATTCAATTGAACGACAGCAGTACACCATCGTCAAAGCCAATGCGGTGATCCTGGCCAGCGGCGGCCTTGGCCGCATGCACCTTAACGGCTTCCCAACCTCCAACCATGTCGGTGCAACCGGCGATGGCCTGATTTTAGCCTATCGAATCGGTGCGAAACTGCAAGCACTAGACTCATTTCAATATCATCCAACCGGACTCGCATGGCCACAAACCCTGGCAGGCACCTTGATCACCGAAGGGATACGTTCCGCTGGCGCGCAGCTCGTCAATAGTCAGGGCGAACGCTTTATCGACGAGCTAGCACCGCGAGACGTCGTCTCTGCTGCGATCATGCGTGAATGCAGTGCAGGTCGTGGCATTCGCCTCGAAAGTGGCCGACAGGGGGTTTGGCTCGACACCCCGGTACTGGAGAAACAACAACCCGGCATGCTGGCACAGCAATTCCCAAAGTTCATCGCGCTGTGTAATAAAGCGGGCATTAACCCTTACCGTTCACCACTCCTGATCTGCCCCACGCTACATTATCAAAATGGCGGTGTGGTGATTAATGAAGCGTGTGAAACCACAGTGCCCGGTCTTTACTGTGCCGGTGAAGTAAGCGGGGGTATTCACGGTAAAAATCGCATCATGGGTAATGCACTACTGGAGATTATCAGTTTCGGTCGACGTGCCGGTGCGGCTGCGGCGACACGCCATCAGTCACAAGCGTGCCAGCTGTCGCTTGATCATTTAAAGAAATTTCAGCGCGAACTCGCAAGCAATCAAATCACGAGTGACATACAGGCCCCACTACTGTTCCCGCACTACGCTACTTTTAGCAGGAAAAATGTATGACAGGCGCACTACTGAATCAGTTATTACGCCATCCCGACAACTGCTGCACGGAATTTGATGAGTGGCTTAGCGGCCATGGCGGCAAGGCTCTAACCATTGCGCTCAACGAGCCATCGACACTCATCCCAACGATCAAGGCAGCCGGACTACGCGGCCTTGGCGGCAGCGGTTTTCCAGCCTACCGAAAATGGGAAATGATCGCCGCACAACCACTCAGTGGTGACCGTTATCTCATATGCAACGGCAATGAAGATGAACCCGGCACCTTTAAAGACAGACTGTTACTGGAAGAGTCACCACATCAGGTGATCGAAGGTGCTTTAATCACAGCACTTGCAACGCAGATCAATCATGTCATCTTTTATATCAATCCACACCTGAAACGTGCGACTGAAACAGTCACCGCCGCCATTGCAGAGTGGCAACAGAGCGACTACCTTCCACAGATCTCTCAAAAATTAGGAACGGAGCTAGTATTAACGATCATTCCGTCACCCGGCCATTACATCGCAGGCGAAGAGACTGCGGCGATTGAAGCGGTTGAAGGCAACTTTCCCTTTCCGCGCGGGAAACCACCCTACCCTGCTATTACAGGCGTTTATGGCAAACCAACGCTGATCAATAACATTGAGACCCTCGCGAATGTTTCTCACATCGTGCGTAACGGTGCAGCGTGGTTTCAAGCGCTTGGCAAGGATCATTGTAGCGGTACAAAAATCTACTGTGTGAGCGGGGACGTCACATCAGTAGGCGCCTATGAGTTACCCATGGGCACATCACTGGAGGAACTCATTTTCCAACATGCAGGTGGCATCAGTGATAATCGTAAACTCAAGGCAGTCTTTACTGGCGGCCCGTCTAACTCAATCTTAACCGTAGACGAATTAACGCTATCACTCGATTTTGATTCACTGAAACAACACAACGCCGCACTGGGAACCGGCGCGATGATTGTGGTTGCCGAAGGCAATCCAATCCTGCCCCACATTGCAGCGTATCTAGACTTCTTTGCTCAGGCGTCATGCGGGCAGTGCCCACCCTGTACCAGTGGTACTCGAGAGATGGCCCAACTCACCACAAAGATTGCGACAGGCGAAGGAGACCGTGGTGATCTCAATACACTAGTAAACCTGTGCAAAATGTTACCCGGCAGCGGGCGTTGTCACCTGGTTGATGGCGCTGTCGCCGTACTGAAAAGCTCATTAAACCACTTTCACCAGGAATTCCAAGCGTCACTGATAAAATAACCTCGTCATGTTCCCTTCTCAGCGGCAAAAGCCCGCTTATATTCTGGGCTCTAAAATCGCGTGATAGTTGACCAATATAACCACAGTACTTATACTGATTTGATCGGGTACTATTCTCATTCAGCCGACCAGGATTGTTAGCACATCAATATTTTCCAGGAGAGGCCACGCACAATGAAAACACTGGAACCAAAAAAGGTGGATGCCAAAGACATTCCGCTTTGGTTTAAAGAGTCATTTAGCTTAATCACTCGCCGTGCACCGCTCTTTCTGACCTCACTCCTGGCATTCTTCGCCATCCTGTTCTTTTCTATTCGTGCCTTTGCCACCCTCGCTGAGACGACGCACCCGCTGATATTGTTACCCCTGTTTCTACTTTTCGTCGCCTTTGTGATGCACTTCTTTTTCAGCGACCTGTTGCTACTCGCATTTTCATCGGATAACTCACAGAAAGTTCAGTTCAGTGAACGGGCTCATGCACTCATCCCAGAGCAAAAAGCCTTCTTGAAAATGACCTTGATGGCCTTTCTAGTTGGTTCCACTTTCTGGCTGCTCAGTCTCTCGATGAACGTCAATAAAGACCTGTTAAGCGCCTGCATTAGCGTTGTCGATCGGATGTTATTTGAACAGGATATGCCGTTATTTTTTATGCTCAAACTGCTCGCAACCATGCTCTACTTCATGTTGTTAGCGATGTTTCTGCTGCGCACTTTTTTTTGCATTCCACTAATGCTGTTTCATGAGTTACCTTACGCAGAGGCGAGAGCGCTCAGCCATCGCGCCATCATCATCAATTTCCAGACGATGTGTACCGTGATTATTTTATGGGCAATACTACTACTGGGAACGATGGCCGTAGCCAATATACTGGCATTGATACTATTCCCACTACTGCCTGTATTTGTGTTTGTCTGCTACCGCAACATTTTTCTTGGCCAGGCAGAGAATACACCTGCAACCGTCATCAGTTCAGAATTAGCAACATCGACATCAGGTGGATAGCAGCACGTTACCACTAAAAATAGTGTAATAACATGCAGTGGCCAGACTAGATCATAAATGAGTACAGAAAACCAAAGGGTGCTTTGGTCATTGCAACAGAGACAATAAAGAGAAAGACAACCAGCGCCGCAAGCCATGCGGCCGCACGACCCATGTCCGTTTTAGCCAGACGAAGCGCCTCGATTCCGAGGCAGATGTAAGCAACTAACGCGAGTAACTTAACCGTCAACCAACCATCCACAAAAGGGTATTGGCCAATCGAAATAGTCAGCGCAATCGCCGTGCCCAATAAAATCGTATCATTGATATGCGGAACAATCCTGACCCACTTCTGCTGCATCATCGCAGAATCTCTCATCACCCACAGGCCGCGAATAAAAAAGAGCGTAAAACTAATCAGCGCCGAGAAAATATGAATATTTTTTAACATCAGAAATTCCACCAGGCCTTACTTAGCCATTTTCTCATCAAGCATTTTTTTCAGCTGAACCGCCGGCACATACCCTGGCATCAAGGTGCCATCTTCGAACACGAGCGCGGGCGTCCCGCTCACACCAACCTGCCTCCCTAGCTCCATATGCGCTACCACAGGGTTATCACATTCGCGTTTTTCTGGTTGCTGCTTATTTTTCGCTAACGTCATTTCACCTAGTTGATCATCCGCACACCAGACAGAAACAATCTTCTCATAGGAGTGGCTTCCCACACCGGCGCGAGGGAAAGCGAGGTAACGAATCTCGATCCCTTCGCGCAGATAATCGGCCATCTCCTGGTGCAGCTTCTGGCAGTAAAAACAATCGACGTCAGTAAAGACATCAACCACATGTACGGCCTTATCCTCAGGGGTAAAACGGATCTTTGAAGCCGGGTCGGCGGTCGCCATCAACTGAAGACGCCCCTTGGTACGTCGCCCTTCAGTGAGGTTCTCCTGAGTCGTCAGATCCACCATGTCACCCTGAATCAGATAACGCCCATCTTCAGAGAGATAAAAAATATCACTACCATAGACCACCTCATACAATCCCTTATAGGGAGTCTCCTCAATGATGTCCGGAGTCTGCCCCGGAATGATCTTCTTGAGTGTCTTTTTGACAGCAAAATCATTTCCAATTTCAGCAGTTTCAGCAGTTTCAGCAGTTTCAGCAGTTTCAGCAGTTTCAGCAGTTTCAGCAGTTTCAGCAGTTTCAGCAATTATCCCCTCTGTCGACTCAGTGACTGAAACAGAATTTTCATCTTTCAGTCCATCTGCGGGAACGACACTCTCCTCTGTTAAGCCAGGTTTCAATGCAAGGTTACCCTCTTTCGAGTCAGCGATTGAAACAGCACTACGCTCTCCCCACCCAAAGACTTCAACAGCATTATCACCAGCAAACACTGAGGTAGAAATGGAGGCAAACAAGGCCACTGCAGTTACGGCTATTCTTTTCATCATATTTCCTACGATTACCTGAAATCTCTAAGTGAGCAATATCATAACAAGAATCACTGTCAAAATATCACCCCGCCACTACCCCCTTGGGTGGTGAGCCGCATGCATCTCTTTCAGGCGTTCACGAGCCACATGGGTGTAGATCTGCGTGGTGGAGAGGTCACTATGACCCAGCAGCATCTGTAACACCCTCAGATCCGCGCCATGATTCAGCAGGTGCGATGCAAAGGCGTGGCGCACCACATGCGGTGAAAGCGGCTTATTAAGCCCAACATTAAGGGCATGACGTTTAATCAGGTACCAGAATGCCTGGCGCGTCATCGCCCCCCCCCTTCGAGTCACGAATAACATACTACTGATCTGCCCGCGCAGTAGATCAGGCCGAGACTCCACCAGGTACTGTTCCAGCCATACCAGCGCCTCCTCGCCTAAAGGCACCAGGCGCTCTTTGCCACCTTTGCCAACGACCCGCAACACGCCCTGAGAGAGACTCACCCTCGCCACCTCTAGCCCAACCAGCTCAGAGACCCGCAGCCCTGTTGCATAAAGCACCTCAAGCATCGCTCGATCGCGCAGCCCCAGAGGTGTACCCACATCAGGCGCATTTAATAAACGCTCAACCTCTTGCTCAGTTAGGGTCTTGGGCAGTGGCCGCCCCATTTTAGGTGATTCGATCTGTGCACTTGGATCCACACTCAACACACCTTCACGTACCAGGTATTGGTAAAGACGTCGCATGCTCGAAAGGGTACGGGCGCTTGACCGCGCATGCATTCCCTTCGCCACACAATAAGCCAGATAAGCAAGCAGGTCATTACGCCCTGCACTGGCTAACGTCCGCTTACCGCTTGCCAGCCATGAGGCCAGCTTTTGCAGGTCAGAACGATACGCGGCCAGGGTGTTTTTACTCAGCCCACGCTCCATCCATAACGCATCAAGAAATTGATCGATCAGACTGCCATCCTGTTCAGATAGAACATTCATCACAACCCCAATGATTGCTCTTTTTCATGGCTCAACAACCACCGCTTAAACTCCAGCTCTGCACCGTCACGCCGCCCATTAAAGCCACCAGGACCATTCGCAGCTACAATTCGATGACACGGCACGACAATCGGAACGGGGTTGCGGCGGCAGGCACCACCAACTGCACGTGCGGCGCTATTTAATACCTTTGCTGCATCGCCATAACGACGCGTCTCGCCCACTGGAATCGATTGCATAAACTGCCACACACGTTGCTGAAAATCAGTCCCCTTCGACAGCACGGGCAATGAGAATAGCCACTGAGGGTCTTCGAAATAGCGCTGCAATTGTTCAACAACCGCTTGCGTCGTTGCGCTAGTTGGCGCTTGAGTTTGAGGACTGGAGGACAAAAGGTCGATGCCTGCCAGTGAACTCCCATCCATCACAATACCCAGACGTATTGAGGTAACGGGCGTTTCAATAACAGCATCATAATCTGGGGCGTTAACCAGCATCATTCATTCACATATCAATAATTCAACTCGTTCCCGATTATGCGCTAAAACCGGGCAGGATAGAATCGCCACGAAATAAGTCCCGACACATAAAAAAAGCCAGTGACAAACGTCACTGGCTTTTTCAACACCCCTACCTCGCTAAAAGCGAGATAAGCGTTATATTATTTCAACTTCTCTTTAATACGAGCAGCCTTACCACGCAGATTGCGCAGATAGTAGAGCTTGGCACGTCTTACGTCACCACGACGAATCACAGTGATCTCCTGAACATTAGGACTGTAAGTCTGGAATACACGTTCGACACCTTCACCATAAGAAATTTTTCGCACGGTGAAAGCAGAGTTCAGGCCACGGTTACGCTTAGCAATAACCACACCTGCAAATGCCTGCAGACGCTCACGCTCGCCCTCTTTAACACGTACTTTCACTTCGATGGTGTCACCAGGTGCAAACGGTGGCACTTCACGGCCCATCTGTTCTTCTTCGATCTGTTTAATGAGGTTGCTCACGTCTTACTCCTGCTATCACCAAATGTGTGTTTAATTAATTACGATTCTGTCTTTCTTGCTGCCAGCTTTTTATCCTCTCGGATAAATTCATCCAGCAATTGCCGCTGTTCTTCATTCAACTCAACGCCCTCAAGCAAGTCGGGACGCCTTAACCATGTTCTACCCAGTGCCTGCTGCTGTCGCCAGCGAGCAATCAGTTGATGGTTACCGCTACGTAACACCTCCGGCACCGTCATCTCATCCACTTCTTCCGGACGCGTATAGTGCGGGTAATCCAGCAACCCATCGACAAACGAATCCTGTTGCGCCGAGTCTTGATGGCCTAGCGCATCGGGTAAAAGCCGCGTTACTGCATCAATCACCACCATGGCCGCCAACTCACCGCCACTCAAAACATAATCACCGATCGAAATTTCTTCATCGATCTGCGATTCAATCAGGCGCTCATCAATCCCTTCATAGCGCCCTGCAACCAGAATCAGGTTCGGTACCTGCGACAATTCCGTCGCCAACCGCTGATCTAGCCGTCGCCCCTGCGGCGACATATAAATCACTTTACTCTCACCACGCCCCAGGTTTTGCTGGGCTTCACGCGTTGCAGTAATTGCATCACGTAGTGGCGGTAACATCATCACCATTCCAGGGCCGCCGCCATAAGGGCGATCATCCACCGTTTGGTGACGGTCAGCGGTAAAATCCCGCGGATTGGTCACAGCTAGCTGTAACAATCCCCGTTCAATCGCCCTGCCGGTAATCCCATCCTGCGTCAACGCGTCAAACATATGCGGAAACAGCGAGACGACATCAATGCGCACTGCTAAAACTCCGGATCCCAGTCCACCAACATCAAACCTTTTTCAAGGTCAATCTCGGTAATCACGTCACCTTGCACAAACGGGATCAAACGTTCTCGATCCCCTTTCACCACTACCACATCATTAGCACCGGTGTCATAGAGGTGATCGATCTTGCCAAGCGGGACACCTTCAATGGTCTCCACTTGCAGACCAATCAGGTCAGACCAATAGTACTCATCTTCAGCGGTCTGCGGGAGTTGATCGCGACTGACCTTAATATCAAGCCCTATCAGCGACCTCACCTCATCTCGATCATTAAAGCCTTCGAGATGAGCAACGATTCCCTTCCCTTGCGAACGGCCCTCAACCACTTTCATGGCTCGCCATCCACCATCCTCAGAACCAACTTGCCATGGCAAATAGCTAAGGATATTTTCCCGCGGCTGCGTATAAGAATAGATCTTTACCCAACCGCGCACACCATAGATACCTGAAATACGGCCGACCAAAACCGCTGATCGATCACTCATATCAGACATCACCTAATAAATTAGGCCGCTTCCTGTGACTTAACCAACTTTGCAACACGATCTGAAGGCTGCGCACCCTGGGAAACCCAGTAGTTCAGTCTGTCGTTATCGAGTCTCAACTTCTCTTCATTTCCCTGGGCAACTGGATTAAAAAATCCCAGGCGCTCAATGAAGCGACCGTCGCGGGCTCTGCGGCTATCCGCTACCACGATGTGGTAGAAAGGACGCTTCTTGGCGCCACCACGTGCTAAACGTATCGTTACCATAAGTAACTTACTTCCTCTTGTTCTGTCTCAAATATGCCCTCGACTGTTTACATGAGGGCGGAAAAGCCCGATATTTTACGTGAAACTAGGCTCTTAGGAAAGCCCAATTTCACCACCGGATCAATTTATCTTATCTGTCACCGCATCACACCTCTGCGTCCGCCCCTTTAACATGGAAACAAACCCGGCAACCATTTGATTCTATTAGAATGGCATCTGGCCTTTTAGGCCTCGCATCATCTTACCCATACCACCCTTGGACATCTTCTTCATCATCTTCTGCATCTGGGTAAATTGCTTCAACATGCGATTAAGCTCCTGCACCTGCACGCCCGACCCCATCGCAATACGGCGCTTACGCGATGCCTTGATGATTTCAGGACGAGCTCGTTCGAGCGGCGTCATCGAATTAATCATCGCTTCGATACTTTCAAACTGCTTATCGTCAATCTGACCCTTGGCCTCTTGCGGGATATTAGAAAGCCCCGGAATTTTATCCATCAGGCCCGCCACGCCACCCATGCTTTTCATCTGCTGCAATTGATCGCGATAATCGGCCAGATCGAAACCCTTGCCTTTTTTCATCTTACTGGCAAGCTTCGCCGCCTTGTCGTGATCAATCTTGCCCTCAGCCTCTTCAACCAGCGTCAGCACATCGCCCATACCTAGAATACGAGAAGCGACACGATCTGGATGAAATAGCTCTAGCGCCTCATTTTTCTCACCTACACCGAGGAATTTAATCGGTTTACCGGTAATCTGGCGAATCGAAAGCGCTGCACCACCGCGTGCATCACCATCCGTTTTGGTCAACACCACACCGGTTAACGGTAGCGCATCGTTAAAAGCCTTTGCGGTATTCGCAGCATCCTGCCCTGTCATGCTGTCGACAACAAACAGGGTCTCGATCGGATCAGCGGCCGCATGCACCTCTTTGATCTCGTCCATCATCTCCTGGTCGACATGCAGACGACCCGCAGTATCGATAATCAACACATCAATATGCTGTTTCTTCGCCTGCTTGATCGCCGCTTTGGCAATTTTTACGGGTTTTTGTGATGGCTCACTGGGGAAAAACTCAGCTTCAACCTCCGCTGCCAGCGCCTTCAACTGCTCAATCGCGGCTGGACGATACACATCGGCACTCACCACCATCACACTTTTTTTCTGTTTCTGCTTTAAGAAGCGAGAGAGTTTCGCAACTGTGGTCGTTTTGCCCGCGCCCTGTAGACCCGCCATCAAAATCACCGCGGGCGGCTGCGTGCTAAGATTAACCTGTTCACACGCCTCACCCATGGTCGTGGTCAGCTCATCACTCACTACCTTAATGAAGGCCTGCCCCGGCGTCAGACTCAACAACACCTCTTTGCCAATGGCGCGTTCTTTAACACGCCCAATAAACTCACGCACCACCGGCAAGGCGACATCCGCCTCCAGCAGTGCCATGCGCACTTCACGCAGCGCATCTTTGATATTATCTTCGGTTAACCTGCCCTGACCTCGGACATTTTTAAGGGTACGACCCAGGCGATCACTTAAGCCATCAAACATCGAAAACTCTCTAAATTGATTGATTTTTATTACAGACGCTCAATGATACACGTTTCACTGACTATAGATAAGGAGGCTAACGCCAGAACAGGCACCCCCCAGGGAATAAACTACAGCTCGAACACCTGATTACCCAGCAGACGCTTCAGATTACGCTCCGGCATCAATTCCTGACACTCATCAAAAATCCGCATTTCTTCACCCGGCTTATTGTGCGTCACAAAGACCTCTGGTGTGTGATTGAGCTTTTTCAGGTCATCAGCCAGCAATGATGGACAATAGTGACGCGCCTTAAGACTCAATTCTCTATCCTTATTGCTAAAAGCGGCCTCAACAAACAGCAGGTCGAGTCTATCGTGCGCATTTAACGCCGCCCAGAAGGTATCATTGGTCACCGTGTCACCGGTAAAGGCAAATACGCCAGTATCACAAGCAACACGATAGCCCACCGCTGGAACAATATGATTCACTGGAATCATCTCCAGCAAACGCCCTTCCAGTTCACAGGTCTCACCCGGCGAAAGCACATCATAAGCCATCACGGGGATTTCAGGGGTCGGTAACTTGGCAAAATCAGGCCAGATCGCCCAGTTAAAGATATGTTTTTTCAGCACTTCGATCGTCGGTGCTTGCGCGTGAATGATGATCGGCTGCTTAAGTTGATCAAAAATACTATCCACCATCAACGGCAAACAGGCAATATGGTCTAAATGGGAATGTGTCACAAAGACATGACGAATCTTCGCCATCTCTTCCAGTGTCAGTTCGCCGATACCGGTGCCAGCATCGATCAAGATATCGTCATCGATCAGCAACGAGGTGGTTCGCAACCCATCCCCGATCCCACCACTACAGCCCAGCACACGCAATTTCATTCTTCGATCCCTGAACATGCGCTTTCTGCACATTTAATTAAGGCAAATCCACCTTTAGTGGACAGCTTTTCATGGCTCACATTGAAATATATTTTTGAAATCATTCCACCATTTCACCTTGAAATCTACTTCAAAATCCCTTAACACCCCACCTCTAGTCACGATTATGGTGCTAACATGACATGCAACAATACACTATAAAATCGCAACACTATCATATCTATCGACATTTTCATTTATCTTTTAAGTTAATTTTATCTATAAAGTTAAATATTTAACGAAAACACCTCTTCAATGACTTCACCGCTTGTGTCATCATTCCGTCTTAATGGAAAATCCTAACTAAAATATGAGCAATATAATAATCAGTTTCGCTGCCATCGCCTGCTACCTCGCTACCGCGACCCTGCTGGCGATGCGCCTGACAAAAAAAATTGAGATGGACAACAAAACCAGGCTGATCCTGCTTGGTCTGGTTGCGATGACGCTCCACGCCACCGTGCTAGCGTTTAACATGTTCACGCCACAGGGGATTAACTTCGGTTTCTTCAACGCCGTATCACTACTCTCCTGGCTTATCGCGCTAATACTATTAACAGCCGCACTCACCAAACCGGTCGAAAACCTTGGCATTGTGGTGCTGCCGCTGGCCGCCCTGGCGATTTCGCTCGGCCTGGTGTTTCCATCAGAGTATTACATCATCGAAGCAGGTAAAACACAGATTGGCGCACACATCCTGATTTCGATTGTTGCCTACAGCCTGCTAAGCATCGCGGCTGTACAGGCAATACTACTCGCGATACAGGATCGCCACCTGCACAACAAACATCCTGGTGGCTTCATTCGCACCCTGCCACCACTACAGACGATGGAAACCTTGCTGTTTCAGATGATCGGACTTGGCTTTATCCTCTACAGTTTATCACTGGCAAGCGGCGCGCTGTTTATTGAAGATATGTTTGCGCAGCACCTGGCCCACAAAACTGTTTTTTCCATCACCGCATGGAGCGTGTTTGCAATCTTGCTCTGGGGCCGCTGGCAACATGGCTGGCGCGGCAAAAAAGCAATCCGCTGGACCCTCGGTGGTTTTACGGCCGTGCTGCTCGCCTACCTGGGAAGCAAACTCGTCCTTGAAGTGGTACTTAAATAATCCGATGACATCGTTTGTTATCGCACTCACAAATTACATATTAAATTGGCAGACATCACGTGGATGATATTTCACTAACCACCCTGCTCGTCATTCTCTTTCTACTATTGCTGATCTCGGCCTTCTTTTCGGCTTCCGAGACCGCCATGATGAGCCTTAATCGCTATCGCTTGCGGCACCTTGCCCAAACAGGCCACCCCGGTGCAAAACGCGCTCAAGCGCTACTCAAACGACCCGATCGACTGATTGGCCTGATCCTGCTCGGCAACAACTTTGTTAACATTCTGGCCTCATCCATTACCACCATCATTGCGCTCAAATATTTAGGGGAAGCCTGGATTGCAGCAGCAGCTGGTGTGCTGACTCTCGTCATCCTGATATTTGCCGAGGTCACCCCGAAAACCAAGGCAGCACTCAACCCTGAGCATATCGCCTTTCCTGCCTCGCTGATTCTCAAACCACTGTTAGTTGTCTGCTACCCCATGGTTTGGGCAATCAACATTATCGCCAACAACTTACTAAAACTGCTTGGCGTAACACCCAACAGTGATGCCCTGCAACAACTGACGCAAGAGGAACTACGCACCGTCGTGAACGAAGCGGGCGCGATGATCCCACAGCGTCATCAAAAAATGCTGCTCAATATTCTTGACCTCGAAAAGGTCACAATTGAAGACATCATGGTACCGCGCAACGAGATCATCGGCATTGATCTTGATGATGACCTCAGCGAGGTCATTCAACTGCTAACCAACTGTCAACACACGCGCCTGCCGCTCTATCGCGAAAATATAAATAACGTGCTGGGCATTATGCATGTGCGCAACGTATTACCTTTTATTCACAAAGAAGACTTCAGTAAAGACACCCTGCTCAGCATCGCAAGAAAGCCCTATTTCGTACCGGAAGGCACACCACTTAACACGCAACTGCTGAATTTCCAGCGTAAAAAACGACGCATCGGTCTCGTCGTTGATGAATATGGTGACATCGAAGGGCTAGTAACACTGGAAGATATTCTGGAAGAGATCGTTGGGGAGTTCACCACCGATGTTGCAACAACCATTAAAGATATTCACCCTCAGGAAGATGGCAGTTTCCTGGTCGATGGCGGCGCCAACTTGCGTGAAATCAATCGCACGATGAAGTGGTCATTTCCAACCGATGGTCCCAAAACGCTAAATGGTTTAATCACCGATTATCTGGAATCTATTCCTGTTCCGGGCACTAGCCTGCGAATCGCAGGCTACCCGATGGAAATTGTACAGATTGCAGACAACACCGTTAAAACCGCGCGCGTCTATCCTGAATTAAGGGTCGTCAACAAAGAAGATAACGATAGCGATTAATTTTGTAACGCGAACGCTCTCGTTCACTAATCAACACTATCACGCTTAGCACGAGAACAGCGGTTACGTCCCGCTTCTTTTGCATCATAGAGCGCGCCATCTGCCAACGCAATCAAGCTCGCACAGTCATCCCCACACTGTGGTGGAATCCCCGCAGCCCCCAGTGAGATAGAAACAATGTCGGCCACGTCAGAGAATTCATGCTTAAGCGCAAGCTTCTCAACTGCGAGACGCAACTCTTCCGCAATCACCATGGCACCATCAAGATCCGTACTCGGTAGTACGACCGTAAATTCCTCACCGCCATAACGGGCGACCATATCGGATGGACGCCGCAGCGTATCCGCCAGTGCCCGGGCCACTTTCTGCAAGCAGTCATCACCGCCCTGATGACCGTAACCATCATTGTATTTCTTAAAAAAGTCGATATCGATTAGCAGTAGCGCAAGGCAGGTCTCTTCACGTACCGCACGCCGCCATTCTTTTGAAATATATTCATCAAACGAGCGTCGATTAGGGATACCAGTTAAACCGTCAATCGATGATAGGCGCTGTAATTCAACATTTTTAGCTTCCAGCTCTTTTTGCAACGCATGCAATTCGCGGAAAGCGGCATCACGCTGCTGCTGCGTCACATAACTGCGCGAGTGAGCCTTAATTCGCGCAATCAATTCAATCTGATCAGGCAGCTTAACCAGATAATCACTGGCACCATAACTAAAGGCTTCGCTCTTATCCTTCGGGTCCTCTTTACTAGAGAGTACAATCACAGGGGTATTGCTCAACTCTGGGTGGCCACGATAGAAACGCACTAACGTCATACCATCGATATCAGGCATCACAAGATCCTGCAAAATAGTGGTAGGCCGTACTTCAAGCGCCATTTCAATGGCCTTTTTAGGATCGCTACAATAATGAAAAGATATCTCAGCCTCGCTTTCTAACATGCGACGGATGGCTTCGGCTACAATCTGCTGATCATCGACCAGCAAGACAACTATCTTCTCAGGTACGTCAGGCACTTCAGAAAACGATTGGCTCACTTCATTCATATCCGTCATTTCATGCTCAATTAGAAATTTCACCGTCGCATCGCTTAAGCAATACTGCAGCAATCTTTTCCAATGGAAGAATTTCGACTGCAGCACCTAATGCCGCTGCCGCTTTCGGCATACCATAAACAGCACACGTTAACTCATCCTGCGCAATGGTATACACACCTTTCTGGCGCAACGC
>Ga0316207_10002291_pt1 | contig 20103 bp, 19 predicted proteins | sample 6weekpyrite_MG_FD_204943 | JGI IMG/M metagenome (GOLD analysis project Ga0316207, IMG submission 204943) | Microbial mat bacterial communities from mineral coupon in-situ incubated in ocean water Damariscotta River, Maine, United States -... | ecosystem: Environmental > Aquatic > Marine >...
TTATACATGAAACTGTCTGTCCGAAAGAACTAGTTAACAGTTTGACTTATTTACAAGCTCTTGATTTATCTGGCTAAATGTAAAAAACACAGGGTTTCAGGCAAGGCGTGGAAACAGGGTAAATCTATTTTAACAGTATTGAAATCAATGTTTTGAAGCAACATAGGCCTTAAAATATCGATAAAAGATTGAAAAAAAAAGTCGCAAATCATACTCTAAAGATAAACCCGAAAGCTAAAACTATAAAAATTAGGAAAAAAATTGAGCAACCTGACTAATTCTGCGGAATGGAAGGCATTACAAGATCACTTTGATGAAATTAAACACTTGCATATGCGGGACATGTTTGAGGCCGATCTCGGGCGCTTTGAGCAATTTAGCGTCGGTTTAAATGATATCTTACTGGATTTTTCTAAAAACCGGATTACCCAGGAAACCTTCAGGCTGTTAATGAATCTGGCCAGATTTGCCGATGTCGAAAGAGCCAGGGATCATATGTATGCCGGCGAGAATATGAACTGCACAGAGTACCGCCCTGCCTTGCATATCGCCTTGCGTAACCGATCCAGTACACCGGTCATTGTGAATGGCGAAGATGTCATGCCAGGGGTGAATGCAGTGCTGGAAAGGGTGCGTAATTTTTCAGAAAGGGTGCGCAGTGGGCAGTGGCGAGGTTATAACGGCAGGCGCATTACCGATATTGTAAATATCGGCATTGGTGGCTCGGATCTGGGGCCCCATGTTGTCTGTGAAGCGATGAAGCCCTATGCACAAAGAGGCTTAAAAGCACATTTTGTATCCAATGCAGATGCAACTCACCTGGTAGAAACCCTGAAGCTGGTAGAGCCGGAAACCACACTGTTTATTATTTCCTCCAAGTCATTTAGCACCCAGGAGACCATGCTCAATGCGCATAGTGCCAGAAAGTGGTTTGTTGATCTGGTGGGTAATGAAAAGGCGGTAGCCAGGCACTTTGTGGCGGTAAGCACCAATGTGGAAGCAACCTCTGAGTTTGGTATAGACCCTGATAATGTCTTTGAATTCTGGGACTGGGTCGGGGGTCGTTATTCACTGTGGTCTGCGATTGGTCTTCCCATTGCGATTTATCTGGGAATGGATCATTTTGAAGAGCTGCTAGAAGGTGCCCATGAAATGGACAGGCACTTTGCCGAGGCACCACTTGAGGAAAATATGCCGGTGATTCTGGCCATGCTGGGTATCTGGTATAACAATTTTTTCGATGCGCAAAGTCATGCCATTATGCCCTACAGTCAGTATCTGGAGCGCTTACCTGCCTACCTGCAGCAGCTGGATATGGAAAGCAATGGGAAAACCATTGACCGACAAAGCCATAGAGTCGATTACCTGACAGGGCCGATTATCTGGGGTCAGTCTGGTACCAACGGTCAGCATGCATTTTTCCAGTTGCTGCATCAGGGGACAAAACCTGTGCCTGCGGATTTTCTAATTCCGGCTTTGAGTCAGAACCCGCTGGGTTTACATCACAGGGTGCTGTTTTCAAATTGCCTGGCGCAAACCAAAGCGTTGATGCTGGGTAAAAAATATGTTGAAGCCCTGGATGAAATGAAAGCGGCGGGCTGTAGTAAAGAAGAAATCGATGAAGTCATAGAGCATAAGGTGTTTGAGGGTAATAAGCCCACGAATACCATTATTTTCAAACGCCTCACCCCAAGAACCCTCGGATCTATTATGGCCATGTATGAACACAAGGTTTTTGTACAGGGGGTGGTATGGAACATTAATTCATTTGACCAGTGGGGCGTAGAATATGGCAAGGTGCTGGCGGGGGAAATTCAGCAGGACTTTTCTCAGCCGGGTGAGGTGACAGGTCACGACTCGTCCACCAATGGCCTGATCAATTTCCGTAAAGCGCATTATTTTGCGGATATTGAGAAAAGGCGGCTGGATTGAATTTTCTGGCTCGTATCTCATAGGTCGACAGACTTCAGGCTAATTCCCCCACTGCCCAGTCAATATGTTCCTGTACAAGCGGCGAAACACTGTCGCGCTTATCATGCAGGGCCTGAAGCAGACGCTGCTGGTGAGTCGGGTTATCGGGTTTGATATTTCCAATCGCGACCGCAATATTCCTTAACCACTGCATGTATCCAATTCGCCTGATCGGTGAACCTTCCATTTTTTTTAAAAACTCGTCTTCACTCCAGGCAAATAAGTCCAGCAGTTCGGGCGCATCCAGGCCGTGGCGTACTTGAAAGTCTTTCTCATCGCTGGGCTTTGCAAAACGATTCCAGGGACAGACTAGCTGGCAGTCATCGCAGCCATAAATATGGTTACCAATGGCTTTACGGAACTCTATGGGGATAGCCGACTTAAGTTCAATAGTTAAATAGGAAATACAGCGGCGCGCATCGAGCTTATAGGGCGCAATAATGGCTTTGGTGGGGCAGATATCAATACAGGCCTGGCAGCTGCCGCAATGATTTTTAGCTTTAGCCCCTGTAACTGGCAGGGGCAGATCGGTGTAAATTTCCCCGAGAAAAAACCAGGACCCGCCGGATTTATTAATTAAATTGGTGTGCTTACCAATCCAGCCCAGGCCAGCATTTTCCGCCAGCGCCTTTTCCAGTACCGGGGCGCTATCAGTAAATACCCGGTAGCCAAACTCGCCGGTTTCGCTCTTGATTTTATCCACCAGCTTTTGCAGGCGTTTACGAATGAGTTTGTGATAGTCTCGCCCGGTGGCGTAGCGAGAGATGAGCCCTAGGTTCTGATTTTTTAAAACTTTTCGAATAGAAAGGGATTCCGGTGGAAAATAATCCATGCGTACTGAAATAACCCTGACTGTACCCGGCTCAAGTTCATCGGGACGGCTACGCTTGGTGCCGTGGCGAGCCATATAGTCCATTTCGCCGTGGTAGGCGTGTTGTAGCCAGTCAAGCAGATACTTTTCATGCTGCTGAAGGTTTATGCCTGAGACAGCGACCTGGTTAAACCCAAGCTCTTTTGCCCATAGCTGTATATTTTTAAGAATGTCTCTGGATATTTTCAATTAGAGTGCTGGAGAAGTGATATAGGGGGTTAAATCGGGCTAGAGTGTTTTTTATATGTCTTAATTGAAGCCAGCTTATTGCTTGTATTGCACAGTTCTTCAAGAACCTGCAGGCGTTGTCTGACAGTAAGTGTCAGAGTGTGTCGGATCATCGCACGACGTCGCCCTGTCCAGCTTGCGTTGTCCCAGTTTTGCTCAATTATGCTATTTTCTCTGTTCATCAAGTATTTGCTCTAAATGCTGTATATCGTCCAGGTCTCGGGCGCGTCCTGAGTGCTTTTTCATTGCAATAAGCGTTTCAATGGTCACCAGGTTAAATGTAATATTCGGGGCTGGTTCTGCAATTATAGCAGTTTCGTATTCATGCTTAAAATTAAAGGGCTCTGAGACAAATATATCAATTGGTTGTTCCCGGGTAGTTATTAGACTGCAGTGAAAGTACCTGCATGTTTTTATTCTCAATCCAGTTTTTCCTGATTTTTGCATCTGCAAAGTCACAGGTACTGACTGGAATAAGAGGAGAGTAACCCAGGCCTTCAAGACATTTCATAGCTTTGATAATGTTATCCGAATCTAGCTGTATTACCAGATCGAGATCGGTTGTCATTCGTTGATAACCATGGATATTAACCGCAATACCACCGGCAACGAGGTATCGAACCTGAGCCTGGTTAAGCTGGTGAAAGATGTGTTCAAGGGTGCTCAGTTTCATATTATTAGATTAACCCAAAATGAATACCTTGTCTGATGTTCTTAAGTGTGAAGAGTCTAAGCGTAGTGAAGTGCAATCGCTCAGCGTGAAATATAATATATTCGCGGTAGAAGTTTTGAGTATGGGGCAAGGTTGCAGGGCTTAATGGAAACCGTAATCTCCCCCGGCCCCTCTTTTTCTAAGATGGGAGCAGTAGTATCACTGTAAGAAAACAGTGCGAAACGAGGTGGAGATTAAGCATCTCCCTCAGTATAAGTTCCAGAGGGGGCGGTTGTATTTCCTCTTAAGAAAAAGGAGGATTGAGAGGGAGGTTAGGCTTCCCTCTTAGAAAAAGGAGGATTGAGGGGCGGTTAGACTTCCCCCTTAGAAAAAGGGGGACTGAGGGGGATTAACGCATCTCTCAAAACATTAAAAATAATCTAGTTGATAAACCGCTCCATTTTTGGTCAGATACGCGCCTTAATACCCGATTGCCCAGCTAAGCTGTGCATGTGAAAAAATCTCAACCCAGGCCCAAATTATGAAAGTTCGTACTCGATTCGCACCCAGCCCCACTGGTTACCTGCACATAGGTGGCGCTCGCACAGCCCTGTTCTCATGGTTATATGCGAAAAAAATGGGAGGGGAGTTTGTTTTAAGAATCGAAGATACAGATCGTGAGCGTTCAACCCAGGAGGCGGTGGATGCTATTCTTGAGGGTATGAGCTGGTTGGGGTTGAGCCATGACGAAGGCCCAATCTACCAGACAGATCGTTATGATCGTTATGCAGAAGTGATTCAGCAGTTGCTGGATCAGGGCGATGCTTATTATTGCAATTGCTCAAGGGAGCGCCTCGATAAGATGCGCGAAGAGCAAATGGCGAACAGGCAAAAACCGAAATATGATGGTTGCTGCCGAGATAAGGGGCTGGAAAAAAGTGATGATACCGTGGTCAGGTTCAAAAACCCATTAGAGGGCAATGTGGAAATATCTGATCATGTGCTGGGTAAGGTGGTGATTAGCAACCAGGAGCTGGACGATTTGATCATTCAGCGCTCAGACGGAAACCCAACCTACAACCTGACCGTGGTAGTTGATGACTGGGACATGCAAATGACCCACGTGATTCGCGGTGATGACCACCTGAATAATACGCCAAGGCAGATTAATATTCTCAGTGCGCTGGGCGCGACTATCCCGGAATACGCCCATGTGCCCATGATTAATGGCACTGATGGCAAGAAGCTCTCCAAACGCCGTGATGCGGTGAGCGTGATGCAGTATTGTGATGATGGTTATTTAAAAGAAGCGGTAATTAATTATCTGGTCAGGCTAGGGTGGTCACACGGAGACCAGGAAATTTTTAGTCTTGAAGAGATGATTGAGAAGTTTGATATCGATAATATCAATAAGTCATCATCCAGCCTGAACCTGGAAAAGCTGCAATGGTTAAACCAGCATTACATGAAGCAGATGCCCCCTGCTCAGCTGGCTGAAGCGATGCAGTTTTATATTCAGCAGGCTGATCTGGATATATCTAATGGCCCGGATCTGGCCGCCGTAATGGAAGTGTATCAGGAACGTTGCTCAACCCTGGTCGAGCTGGTAGAAGACATCAGGTTCTTCTATGAAGATTTTAGTGAATACAATGCCAAGCAGGCTAAAAAACAGTTTAAACCTGATGCACTCACCGTTTTACAGGGCTTAAAAGCAGCATATGAAAACCTCGCGGACTGGAATGCCCAGGCCATTCACCAGGTCGTTGAAGGTGTCGTGGAAGAGCTGGGCGTTGGCTTCGGCAAAGTCGGCCAGCCATTACGCCTGGCAGTTACAGGACATGGGCGTTCGCCGGGAATTGATATTACGCTAGAGCTGTTGGGCAGGGAGAAGACTTTGGCCCGGCTAGAGCAGGCGATAGCTGAGGTGGAAGCCAGGCAATAAAAATCAACGAAGGGTCACACTTCCCCCTTAGAAAAAGGGGGACAGAGGGGGATTTAGTTCTTCTTCAAAATAAAAATACCTGTAGTTAAGCCGCATAAAAATAGTTAGCCATAAAAACCAACTCATAATAAAACCGACGAAAATTGGTATTCAAATCCCTAATAATACTCGACTTTTTAGGCTAATACTTATAAACTCCCCTCTCAAATTTGGGGCTATAGCTCAGCTGGGAGAGCGCAACACTGGCAGTGTTGAGGTCGGCGGTTCGATCCCGCCTAGCTCCACCAAATATCGTACCAGGCTTGTCAAAATCGACCATCTAGCTGCTTGGTTTTAAGTGTATTTTAAACAGGAAAACTCATTGAAAATCATTGTGACAGGCGGCGCGGGCTTCATAGGGTCTGCAGTTATACGTCAGTATATTCAGAATACAAACCACGAAGTGGTAAATCTCGATGCTTTAACATACGCAGGCAACCTGGAATCTCTCTTAAGTATATCAGAGCACCCACGATATCAGTTTGAGCATGTAGATATAAGGAATCTAAATGAAGTCAGGCGAGTTTTTGAGGAGCATCAGCCTGATGCGATAATGCATCTTGCGGCAGAGTCGCATGTTGACAGGTCTATTGATGGACCAGCAGATTTTATTCAAACTAATATTGTGGGCACTCTTAATTTGCTTGAGGTGTCAAGAAGTTACTGGGCTCAACTGGAAGATAAAAGAAAAGAGAAATTTCGCTTTCACCATGTCTCAACCGATGAGGTTTATGGTGACCTTGATGAAACTGGGCTTTTTACTGAGGAAACTAGTTATGAGCCAAGCTCGCCCTATTCTGCGAGTAAAGCATCATCAGATCATCTGGTAAGGGCCTGGCATCGAACTTATGGCTTACCAGTTGTAGTTACTAATTGCTCAAATAATTATGGCGCATATCAGTTTCCTGAGAAATTAATACCCCTGGTTACATTGAATGCATTAGATGGGAAGGAACTGCCTATTTATGGTGATGGCCAGCAAATTAGAGACTGGCTCCACGTTGATGATCACGCAAGAGCATTAAGGTTGGTGTTAGAAAAGGGAGAGGATGGTCAGACCTATAATATTGGTGGGCATAACGAAAAAACAAACCTGGAAGTAGTGAAGACAATATGTGCGTTACTTGACAGGCTTGTTCCTGATTCTCCCTATGTGCCACACGCCTCATTAATCACTTATGTAGCAGATAGGCCAGGGCATGATATGCGCTATGCTATTGATGCTAGCAAGATAGAAAAATGTCTGGGCTGGACACCAGATGAGACATTTGAAACAGGAATTGAAAAAACGATTCACTGGTATCTGGAAAATTCAGAGTGGTGTCAGCATGTTCAAGACGGTAGTTACCAACGTGAAAGATTAGGTGCAGGGGATGAAGATCAATGAAGGGTATTATTCTGGCGGGTGGCTCAGGGACGCGGTTATACCCAATCACTAAAGGTGTGAGTAAGCAATTAACTCCAATATATGATAAGCCTATGGTGTATTATCCGCTTTCAGTTTTAATGCTGGCAGGGATTACGGAGATATTAATTATATCAACTCCACAAGATCTACCACAATTTAAAGCGTTACTAGGTGACGGTTCAGATATTGGCATAAGGCTCTCTTATGCTGAGCAGCCATCCCCTGATGGCTTGGCGCAGGCATTTGTTATCGGTGAGGAATTTATAGGTGATGATGATGTTTGTCTTGTTCTTGGGGATAATATATTTCATGGGCATGGTTTAATAGAACTGTTGGAGAAATATATAGCAAATTTAAGTGAAGCTAAAAAAGCGACTGTGTTTGGTTATTACGTTAAAGATCCTGAGAGATATGGTGTGGCTGAGTTTGACAATGAAGGTAATGTGTTAAGTCTCGTCGAAAAACCAAAGGAGCCAAAGAGTCATTACGCAGTGGTTGGTCTCTATTTTTACCCTAACGATGTTGTCGAAATCGCTAAGAAAATCACACCATCTGAACGGGGTGAGCTTGAAATAACTGCCGTCAATCAGGTCTATCTCAAGAAAGGCGACTTAATGGTTGAACTAATGGGTAGAGGGTATGCGTGGTTAGATACTGGTACGCATGAAAGCCTATTAGAAGCATCTAATTTTATTCAAACAATCGAAAATCGCCAAGGATTAAAAGTTGCATGTATTGAGGAAATTGCATACGAAAAAGGCTATATATCTAAAGAAGACCTATTGATGCTTGCAGAACCATTAAAGAAAAACCAGTATGGTCAGTACCTTGTTCAGCGTGCAACAGAGTTATAGTTTATGATATTTACACGGCAGAGCATATCAGAGGTGGTGCTGATAGAGCCAGAGGTTCACGGTGATGATAGGGGGTATTTCTGTGAGACATTTCGTCAAGATAAATTTGAAGAGTCGATTGGCTATAAAGTAAGCTTTATTCAGGATAATGAATCGAAGTCATCAAAAGGTGTTTTGCGTGGCTTGCATTTTCAATTGCCTCCCTTTGCCCAGAGTAAATTAGTTAGGGTGATACAAGGTGATGTTCTTGATGTGGCAGTGGATATACGTATTGGCAGCCCTACTTTTGGGCAGCACGTCTCTGTAGTACTTAGTGGAGATAATAAAAAGCAATTATTTGTACCACGTGGATTTGCTCATGGGTTTGTTGTTCTGAGTGAAACAGCAATATTCTCTTATAAAGTAGATAATTACTACTCTGCAGAAAATGATCGGGGGCTGTCTTTCGACGACGAGTCTTTGGCTATTGATTGGCATTTGCCTAAAAATGAATTAAAACTCTCAGGTAAAGATTCTGTGTTACCTGGTATAAAAGAATTAGAGCCATCATTTTATTTTAGCGAAAATTATTATGGTTGATAAAGTACTTGTGACAGGTGCCAATGGCCAGTTAGGTAAATCTATTTCGAAACTGGTGAAGCTAAATCAAAATTATGATTTTACTTTTGCAACTCGAGATGAGTTTGATTTATGTGATTTGGTTTCCATGGAGGCTTACTTTGAAGATAAAAATTTTGATGTTGTTGTAAATTGTGCTGCTTATACAGCGGTTGATGCTGCTGAGTCTGAAGTTGAGTTAGCTAATTTAGTGAATCACCTGGCAGTACGAAAGATTGCTGAAATCTGTAAATCAAGAAACATAAGACTAGTGCATATTAGTACTGATTATGTTTTTGATGGAGATAGTTGCAAACCATATGTCGAAACTGATAAACCCAATCCTAAAAGCGTTTATGGGAAAACAAAGCTCAGTGGTGAAAAAGCAATACAGCATGTGAATCCACGAGGGATGATAATTCGTACCAGTTGGGTTTACTCAGAATTTGGAAATAATTTTTATAACACTATGATTCGTTTGGGTAAAGAGCGTAATGAGATTAGCGTAGTGTTTGATCAGGTTGGCTCCCCTACGAATGCGGGAGATTTTGCTAAGGCAATAGTGCAGATTCTAAGTTGTGCAGAGTTTAAAGAATTAGAGACGAAATCTGCTTTGTTTCATTTTGGTAATGAAGGAGTTGCTAGCTGGTATGATTTGGCGGTAGCAATTTTTGATATACATAAAATAAACTGTATCGTTAAACCGATTGAAACTAAGGATTATCCAGTACATGCCGAACGTCCGTATTATACGGTTATGAACAAAGGAAAAATCAAGAAGGTGTTTGGGCTAAGTATTAGTAGCTGGATGAAATCGTTGAATGAAATGTGCGTAAAATAAGAGATGCATGATGACGTCTCAAAAGTTTTTTTTGGTATTGTGTTTTTATCCAGTCACGGAACATGGAAGAGTTTTGTTTGAGATCTATTGTCAGACATGATTAGTGCATTTTTAAAGGGCTTTGATCAGTCTACGCAGGAGCTAGTTAGAGGCGCTGCAATTGCTCTCGTTTTGAAGGTTCTCGCAGCTGGTGCGGTATTCTTTTTGAATGTTATTTTGGCTAGAATGCTGGGAGCAGATGGCTCTGGTCTTTTTTTTCTTTCATATACGATTGTGTTAATTGGTGCTACTGCCGGTTGTATAGGTATGGAGAGTGCTTTAGTTAAATTTGTAGCAGGTAATGAGTCTTCTGGGTGTCATGGGAAGGTGCTGGGAGTTTATCGTAAAGCAATGCTATACGTATTGATTAGCTCATCTGTATTGTCTTTAGCGTTATACATTGTGTCTCCATGGCTTAGCGCGGTATTGTTTGGAAAGCCAGAATTAGCAGCTTTGCTTCCTATTATGTTAGTTGCGCTAGTTCCACTTTCTTTGTATACGCTACATGCATATGCATTGCAAGGACTTAAAAAAATAGCTGCATCTATATCTGTTCTTAGTTTAATTGCGCCTTCAATTATATGTGCTTTGTCATTAATTCTATTTCCATTCTATGGTATTGAAGGTACAGGGTATGCTTACCTAATAGCGGCATATGTTACTTTGTTGGTCGGTGTATGGTTTTGGAGGAAATACACAACCAAGTTTAAAAGTGAGATGGTTGTTTTTGATTCTAAAGAATTATTGACGAGTAGTTTGCCAATGTATGGGGGGGTTGTTATGGGTATTCTAATAACCTGGACTCCAATGCTATTTTTAGGCGTTTGGGAAAGTAGTGAAAATATTGGTATTTATAGTGCTGCTAGTAGGACGGCTATGCTTACGAGTTTCGTTCTTATGGCGGTGAATAGTATTGCAGCACCTAAATTTGCAGCACTTCATAAACAGAATAATTTACAGGAAATTGGCGAGGTTGCACAAAATTCCACGAAGCTTATGGTTTATCTGTCGGCCCCTGTTTTAATGCTATTTATATTCTTTCCTGAGTGGGTGTTATCGATTTTCGGTGATGAGTTTAGGTCAGGGGCATTTGTGTTAGTGATACTGGCTATTGGGCAGTTTGTTAATGTTGCGACAGGGTCTGTCGGGTACCTGCTTTTAATGACAGGTCGTGAACGGTCTATGCGTAATAATTTAATGTTTTGTGCTTTTCTTGCTGTGATAATGAATTGGTTGCTAATACCTGCGTATGGAGTAATTGGTGGGGCAATTGCTACTGCTGTAATACTGGCTTCCCAGAATATAATTGCTACGATAATTGTATGGAGAAAAATGGGGATTATTGTTCTTCCCAGGTTAAAGTAGCTGACGTTTACTGCTAGTGGTGTCAGCTTTAATTACAGAAAAGTTTTTTTGTTATAGTTATAGATTTGCTTGGCAAGTTTATAAGCCTGTAGTTAAGATTCTCTGCATATGACGTTTCACAAAAAGATGCTTAAAGTAAAGTATTTGAATGTATCTATATTAAAGAATAAGAGTTAATTAGTGGTAGGGTAAAAATGAATGATTATGTGTATATTTTAGGCTATGGCCGAAGCGGTTCTACCCTGCTAGAGTCTCTTATTGCTCAGAGGTATAACTATAGAGCTTTAGGTGAAGTGAAATATTATTATGAAAGAGGAGTGTATAAGCAAGAGCTATGCTCATGCGGAAATAATATTAGTGCTTGCGCTTACTGGAGTAAAATTTCTAAAAATGTTGAAGATGTTAAAGATCCGGGAGAAGTTGGTGAGCTAACTGCAAAATTCGAATCATCGATTTTTGCGATGTATAATATTGTGCTTGGGAAATATAGAAGAGGCTTTAAAAAATACATTGACGCTACTGTGAAACTATATCAGGCGCTACTTGATTCAGGTGCTTTTGTTGACTCTTCAAAAATGCCGATGCATCTATATTGGTTAAATAAAAACATAGATGTGAGGCCAAAAATCATATATATGGTTCGTGATCCAAGAGCTGTTTCCTGGTCTTGCGGTCGTAATGTGGTACGTAAAGAATCTGCTGCTAAATTAGGTCCTGACGGTTTTATGCCAAAGTTTAACTATTTTTCTGCTTTATTTAAGTGGAGTTTAAATGCCTTTGTATCAGCTTTGGTTGTGAAATTAAGTAAGAGTGAAGTGTATTATTTAAAATACGAAGATTTTGTTAAGTCGCCAGATAAGTATATGAATGAGCTGGATCACTTTTTAGGAAAAGATAAAGCAAACACTGTTAGTGATAATTTGCACTCAATATCTGGCAACCCAAGAAGGTTTACTAACGGCTTGGACTCTATTAAATATGACGATGAATGGGAGAGGAAACTAGGTAAGGGAAAAATGGTGGCTGGGTATCTTTTGACCTTACCTTTTTCTAAAGTTCATGGTTATAAAATGTCTGGTGATATGAAGCATGCGACTAAGGGATAAAATACGAGACGCAAAGTTACGCGACGTAATTTTGTATATTTACCATAAGGCTTTTTTTCAGGTTTTAAGGGGTATGATCGTTTCTGTTCTGTTTAAAAAAAGGTCGGGTCTTTTTTTTCTGGGTAAAGGCTCGGTATTGCGTTTTACACATCAGTTATCTGTGGGTAGAGATTGCTATATTGGTGATTATGTATACATGGACTGCATGTCGAAAGGTGGAGTTGAGCTAGGAGATCGGGTAACAATTCGAGAGTTTGGCTGGATGCAATTAAGTAGTTCACTAAGTAATTTAGGCGAGTCTATAGTAATAGGTTCAAATACTTATATCGGACCGAGATCAAGCATAGGTGCAGCCGGGCCGGTGGTGGTTGGCCAGAACTGTCAATTTGGTGCGGGGTTAAATATCATAGCTGAAGCCCATAACTACGTATCAGCCATTGAGAAAATATCAGATCAAGGTGTAACTAGAAAAGGCGTTAATATTGGTGATGATTGCTGGTTTGGTAACAATGTAATTGTGTTGGATGGGGTTAGTATTGGTAAAGGAGTAGTGATAGGTGCAGGCGCGGTTGTTACCAGAGATATAGAGGATTTCAGCGTTGCAGTAGGTGTGCCTGCCAAAGTGATTAGTCGACGTAATGTTAGTTAATACAGGCAATTACCGTATAAGTATTTTTGGCTTGTATGGTTTTCTTATGCTTGTTTTGCTTCTATTTGGTTGGAAGATAACGATAATAGAGTCGGTAGGGTCTGGAATTAGGATAGATGATATTCTGATATTTCTTTCGATAATTCCTGTAGCTATACACGCATATTATAATGATTATAAGCTGATCTTTATTAAGCCGATTAAGATATTGCTTGTTTTTTTTGTCTGGTCAGTATTTGTAGGGGTCTATAATTATATAAAATATCACGAGCCATCAATTGTGGTTTCGTTTCTCTTTTCATTGAGGCATATTGAATATGCCATGATCTTTTACGTTGCGTACTATTTTGTAAATAAAAAGCAATACTTAGTGTCATTAGATTTGCTTCTTTGGTATTTGGTTATTTTGTCATTGTTACAGGTGACTGGTTTACTGTCTGGGCTTACTGCCTACAATGTTGAGGAGAGAGTAGTAGCTAATACTGCAGGTCCCTGGGAGCTGGCAGTTGTAGTGTCTTTACTGTTGTTTTTTAATCTGGAGAGAAAGAGGTATTTTTATGCATTCCTATCCCTGGTAGTGATTTACTTGACCTATTCAAGAATAACTATTGCAGCAGTTATTCTGGTGATAGTGCTGAAGCATGTCAGGGATCTTTCAGTTAAGAATTTTATTTCATTGGTGCTTGTTGGTGTTCTTGTTCTTTCTGTGTTTCTACAGTCTGGTAACTTATACAAACGGTATGAGGGAGCGTTTTCGATCAATGTTGTACAGGTTATGTCAAGTATTTTTGATGAAGGGGTTGAAGTAAGTGGGGCCGAAGACTTTCATTATTATGATGAAGAGCTAATTAAGAAAGGTCTAAACGATGTCGAGGGAGATGCCAGCTTGTTTTCAAGGGTTAGTAGGTGGGCATTGGCACTTAATGTGGTTTTCTCTAAAGGAGTTGATGGTGTTTTGCTCGGCAGAGGGGCAGGGTTCTTTGGTCTGGCATTAGATGGATACTATTTGAGATTGATAGTTGAAGTGGGGTTGTTCGGTTTTATTATATATATGTTTTTTATAAGTTCGGTGAGGAAAATGGGGCTTCCAACTTATTTGAAAATGTATTTTTATGTTGTCCTTGTTACTGCGATCTTTATTGATATACTTGTTTCGTATAAGGCAATGGGGATTTTATGGCTCGCTTTAGGTGTAGAGTGCAAGGGGTTAGGGGAGTGTCGTGAGTCAAAATAAATCGATTCTTATTTTAAGTAGAAGTGATTCGGCAGAGAAATACGGTGGTGACTTATTTCTCTTGCATTCATTTAAAAAAATACTTGTTAATTCTGGTTATAATGTGAAAGATGAATGTGATTGCCTGTGTAGCCTGGATGGTATCGATGCTGTTTTTGCAATTAATCTTGATCGCCCGTTTGAAAATTATATTATGCTTCAGCGTTGTCAAAAAAAGAATATTAAATTTTTTATTTATACGCTACATCATCCAATAAACGGAATAGAAAAGTATCTGTCGAGCGAATACTTATCAGGCATAAGGGGGGTTGTTTCATTTTTGTCTTGCCGAAATTTTTTTGCCTATGAATCATTGGTATCATTATTGCGTCTTGTGAGTTCTAATAAGTTTTCATACTACTTATATAGTTTTGGTGTGATCTCTAAATACTCTATGAAAGCACTGTTAAATAAATCGACATGTTTGCTAGTGGCTAATGAGCTTGAGAAAGAGGCTATAGAAAATGAATTGAGTGTGGTTGTGGAGCGTTATGAAATATTACCACATATATATGATCCACATAAAACATACAAAAGTATGCCAGTTAAAAAAGATCGATTAATTGTGTGTGCAGGAAGAATCGAGCCGAGAAAAAATCAACTAGGATTATTGGATGTAGTGAGTGACCTGGAGGAGTATGAGTTTGTGTTTGTAGGCGGTTCAAACCCTACGGCAAAGTCATATCACGATGTTTTTACTAATAGAGCTGATAAACTGAAGAATGTAACAGTTATTGACTTTATGCCGTTGGAAGATCTTCGGTTATTGCTCGAAAATGCAGAAGTGTTTATTTCATTAAGTTATTTTGAAGTTGTTTCATTAACAGAGTTAGAGGCATATTCTTTATTTTGTAAAATGGTTTTAACTGAAAATAGTTACATAAAAGAACATATATCTGGAAGCTCTGTTAAGTATGTAGATCCAGGTGATTACGATAAAATAGTAAAGAGTATAAAGGCATTATCTGAACATGAGTTGGACTTTGAAGAGAGAAAGTCTATTGTTTACGGGCCTAAGATTAAAGATCTTAGTTTAAATTCGGTAAGTGAAAGGCTTAACAGGGTTATGTTGGAGTATCTATGAATATTGCAATAATTGGCTCATCTGGCTTTATAGGTAGATCTCTGGTAAAGGGCTTTTTGAACAATGGTGATCACGTTCTTGGAGTTGATATAAGCGAAGAGGAAGAGTTGTTAGATCCAAACTATGAGTTTATTAGAGCCTCTGTCACAAAAACAGGTGACTTCCCCTTTGATCGTTTAGTTGAGATAGATTGTCTGATTTATCTTGTGTCAACTACTACTCCATCATCATCAAATCTAGATATGATTCAGGATATTGAGGATAATCAATTAGCATTTGTACGCTTTTTAGAAAAAATAGTTGCTTTGAATGTGAAGAAAATAATATTTTCTTCTTCAGGCGGCGCTATTTACTCGAATGAGCAGTCCCCGCCATATTCTGAAATCAGCCAGGTTTCACCAGTTTCTTCTTATGGAATCAATAAGTTAGCTTGTGAAATGTATTTAAGGTTGTTTAATTTGCGATATGGTTTGTCGTATATTTCATTAAGGCTATCAAATCCTTATGGTGAAGGGCAGCTTCCTAAGCCAGGATTTGGTGTAATACCTACCTTTGTTAATGCTAGTTATACATCGGAACCTATTCAGGTTTATGGTAATGGTGGCTCAGTTAGAGATTTTATATATATAGAAGATGTTGTTGACGCATTTGTTGTGGCGGCAAACTCACCTAATACAGGAGTATATAATGTTGGTTCAGGTGCACCATCCTCAATCAATGATATAATAACTCTTATTGAGGGAGCTACAGGGAATAAATTTATTAAATATAATGTTGACGCAAGGGCGTGTGATTTATCGTCAGTATATCTTGATGTTTCTAAAATGAGTCTTGAGATGAACTGGAAACCGACGACATCATTACGTACTGGTTTAATAAAATATATAAATTGGCATAAGAAGCTTAAAGAAATTGATTGATAAACATAAATATACGGTAGATGTTATTGTACCAACTTATAATGCCGCAAAATATCTGGATGGTTTATTGGGGTCAATAGAAGATTGCTCTGCTAATTCTATCAATTCTGTATACTTCGTGGATTCATCATCAAGTGATGGAACAGCAGAATTAATCAGGCAGCGTGGCTTTGAAAATGTGACTGAAATTGAGGCCAGTGATTTTGATCATGGCGGAACAAGAGGTGGTATTGCCAAAGCGTCGAGAGGTGATATTGTTGTTTTTTTAACGCAGGATGCTTTGTTAGCTGATGAGTTTTCAATAGAGAAGCTTGTCTCTGTGTTTGAAGATCCGAAAATTGGAGCGGCATATGGAAGACAGCTTCCTTATGAGTGGACTAATAGATTTGGAGAGTTTTTAAGGAAGTTTAATTACCCTGATGAATCATATGTCAGAGCTTATAGTGATAAAGATAAATTTGGTATAAAAGTGGCTTTTTTATCGAATTCATTTGCAGCCTATCGTAGGGAGTATATGGATGAAATTGGTTGGTTTAAAAATAATTTGATTTTAGGTGAAGATGCATATGCCGGGGCAAAGCTTCTGAAGCTTGGTTATAAAATTGCATATGTTGCAGATGCGGTTGTATATCATTCACATAGTTATACTATATTGCAGGAGTTTAAGAGGTATTTTGATATTGGTGTTTTTCACAGGATGGAATATTGGTTAATAGAAGAGTTTGGTAAGCCTGAAGGGGAAGGGTTACGCTATATCAAAGAAGAGCTTCGCTTTCTTATTAAAAAGAATGATTACCTGTTAATTGTAGTGTCTTTTTTTAGAAATATTTTTAAGTACCTTGGGTATAAACTTGGCATTAATTATCATAGGTTGCCTGATTGGTTAATAAAAAGAATAAGTATGCATCACAGATGGTGGAATAAGTTTAGTGGTCACTAATGTAAAGTGGTTTTTTGTTGATCTAATTATTTAGGCGTAGATAAAAAGTGGAATCAAAATTTCAGAAAACGCAGTCTTTTAGGAAAGGTTCGAAGAGTTACTCTGACTCACATAGATCTATAATAATTGAACTGATGAGCAGGGTAATTGATTTTATAGTTGTCATATCGTGTGGGCTCGCTACATATTATATGCAAAGCAATTTCGCTGTTAATGTTGAAGAGCCCACCAGAGATCATCTTATTGTGCTGTTATACACCGGTTTTTTAAGTTTACTGGTGTTCCCACTGTTTGATATCTATACCTCATGGCGTGGCAGGAGCTTTTTGCATCAAACCAGGATGTTATTGGGTGCCTGGGTTACAGTGATTATGCTAGTTATGTTGTTGATGTTCCTGCTTGAGATGGATGCAGGCTTTTCACGAGAGTGGTTTGTGGTATGGGTAGGGGTTACATTCTCAATATTGGTTCTAACTCGTAAAACAAGCTTTGCACTTTTAGAAGCCTTAAGAAAAAGAGGCTTTAATCATAAACGGATAGTAGTTATAGGAGCTGGTGAGTTAGGTAAAGAAGTAGTATCACGTGTGAAGCAATCTGACTGGATAGGCATAGATGTTTTAGCCTTTTTTGATGATGATAGTTTACTAGCGGATACTGAGTTTTTAGGAATTCCTATACTTACTAATATTGATGCTCTTTCAGACTATGTAAATGCTAATAATGTTGATGAGGTTTGGATAGCTCTCCCATTGAAGGCTGAGGCTCGAATGCAGGCGATTATGTATATTCTAAGACACTGTATAGTCAATATTAAGTTACTTCCCGATATTTTTGGAATGCGCCTAATCAATCATTCTACGAGTGAGGTATTAGGCTTTCCTATGGTAACTCTATCAACAACTCCAATGGATGGGGTTAACAGATATATTAAAGCGCTAGAAGATAGAGTGCTGGCTTTATTTATTTTGATATTAATTAGCCCAATAATGTTATTGATTTCGATAGGCGTTAAATTAAGTTCTCGAGGGCCTGTTCTGTATATGCAAGATCGTGTGGGTTGGAATGGCGATGAATTTAAAATGTTTAAATTTAGATCTATGCCAGTTGATGCAGAGAAAAAATCTGGCGCTGTTTGGGCAAAATCAGGTGAGAATCGAGCTACAAAGTTTGGTGCCTTTTTAAGAAAAACAAGTTTGGATGAGTTGCCACAGTTCATAAATGTTTTAATTGGTAATATGTCAATTGTTGGGCCAAGACCTGAAAGAAAGGTGTTTGTTGATAAATTCAAAGATGAAATACCGGATTATATGAAAAAGCATCTTGTTAAAGCAGGTGTGACAGGTTGGGCTCAAGTGAATGGTTGGCGTGGAGATACATGTCTTAAAACACGAATCGAATATGACTTGTATTATATAGAAAACTGGTCGATATGGTTTGATCTAAAGATTATATTATTTACCTTATACAAAGGCTTTGTTAACAAAAACGCTTATTAACTTAGAGTCTATAAATTTAGATAAGTGTAATAGTTATTTTGAATTAATAACATGGCGTTGCTATTTAGGCGATACTTAAATTGCGTTTTCATAACAGGTTGCTACAAATAGCTTGTGAAGCAATAGAGTTGAATGAGAGTAGTTTATCTTGATTTTTATAAACGGATTATGCGTTTTAGGTGGCTATATGGACTTAAGCTCTTTTGATTTAGGTAGTTGATTCACATGAAAGAAAATATAGCTATAAAAGTTCACCGGGCAGCAGTGATGGGGCGTAGAGTACGTCAATTGTCTAAAATTCTTTCGGGAATGATACCCTTAGAGGCAAAAACTGTACTTGATGTCGGTGCTGGTACAGGTGAAATTGCTGTAGCAATAAATGAACATAATCAAGAGCTCTCCATTCATGGTGTAGATGTATCAGTAAGATCTAAAACGTTCATTCCTGTAAAAGAATATGATGGTGTTTCACTGCCTTATGAGGATGAGTCATTTGATATCGTTATGATTGTTGATGTGTTGCATCATACTGAAATTCCCTCTAGCTTGTTATTAGAGTGTAAGCGAGTATCTAGAAAATGGTTACTAGTTAAGGATCATGTGAATAATAGTTTTATTGATGAAGGTTTGCTGCGGTTTATGGACTGGGCTGGGAACAGGGCTCATAATGTTGATTTAACTTATAACTACTTATCTTCTTTGCAATGGGATGAGATGTTTGGGGATGTTGGTTTAAAGAAAGTTAAAACTGTAATCGATCTACAAATGTACCCTAAGCTTTTTGATTCGGTATTTGGTAGAGGGTTACATTGTGTGCATCTATTAAGCAAGTGTTAATTTTTTCGAAAAGAGTAGTGAAATAAGTCTTCCAGATAAGGGTTTAGAGTCAACTACTCGTCAGTTCAGGAGATTCTAGTGTTGGGTAAAATACGTGAAGTTTTTGGATAAATTTCTTAGGCAATGGCGTATATCTGTTGCGATGAGGCATGTTCCTGAAACTATGGAGTATGTGTATGATATAGGTTGTGATGATGGGTATCTAATTAATCAGCTGAAGCCATATACTACTAGACAGGATGGTGTTGATCCTTGCTTAGGGAAAGACTTAATTAGTTCTAACTCCTCACTAAAAAAAGGATATTTCCCCTCAGTTATAGATCAAAGTCAGATGCAGGAAAAGTATAATGCAATATTTGCTTTAGCTGTCATTGAGCACTTTTCTGAAAATGATATTCTTAGTTCTGGCCCAGTTATAGCTAAAATGTTATCACCAAAAGGACGCTTAATTATATCTGTACCGCACCCATTTGTAGATAAGATACTTCATGTGCTCTCCTTATTAAACTTAGTTGATGCTGATACACTTGATGAGCATCATGGTTTCGACCCAGCTCTTTTGCCAGTGTATCTAGCTGATAGTTTAAAATTGGTGAAACACAAAAAATTTCAGCTTGGCTTAAATAATATTTACGTCTTTGAGAGATATTAAGTGCAATTAACAATATTAATGCCTTGTCTAAATGAATCTGAAACTTTAGCTGTTTGTATACAGAAGGCAATACAGTGGTCTGAATCGTCTAATTTAGATACCGAAATATTAATAGCTGATAATGGTAGTACTGATGGGTCACAAAAAATAGCCGAGAAGCTAGGCGCTAGAGTAATTCATGTTGAAAAACGCGGGTATGGGGCAGCTCTTTACCAAGGTTGTTTAGAGTCACGTGGTGAATGGATAATCATGGGAGATTCAGATGACTCCTATGACTTTAGTGCTCTAGATCCATTTGTTGAGAAGTTAAAAGAAGGCTTTGATCTGGTAATGGGGAAC
>Ga0316207_10002292_pt1 | contig 20099 bp, 22 predicted proteins | sample 6weekpyrite_MG_FD_204943 | JGI IMG/M metagenome (GOLD analysis project Ga0316207, IMG submission 204943) | Microbial mat bacterial communities from mineral coupon in-situ incubated in ocean water Damariscotta River, Maine, United States -... | ecosystem: Environmental > Aquatic > Marine >...
ACTCGCCTCAGCCTCATTAGATGCATTAGGTGCCAAAGCAGTATTAGGTGGATCAAAGATATTTAAGATCCTACCTGAGTTAGCTGCTGATGTAGGGGTAAAGATTAATAAAAATTTAGTTAATGAAGCAGGAAGATCTGCACTTAGATTAGCTGAAGGTGTTGTTGAGAAAACAATTAAAGGTGCTGCTTCCGTTAAACCAATACGATCAGCTATTACTGAGGGATTCACTGAGGGCTCTCAGGCAGGCTTAGAACAATTAGCCGGCAAACAAGATATTGCTAAGTTAGATCCGACTGAGGTATTAACTGAAGCCACTGTAGGTTCTGTTGTTGGTGGTGTTATAAAAACAACTACTGAAGCTCCTAAAGCTGTAGCTAAAATTACTGGAGTTGCTAAAGATAAAGCTGAAGGTATTAAAGCTGTAGGTAAAAAAGCTAAAGGTGTGTTAACTAAAGATGCTGCTGTACAAGTACAGGAAGCAGTTGAGTCTGGTAGCCCAGATGAAGTAATTGAAGTTGTTACAAATATTAGTTTAAAAGATTCTCCTCAAGAAGAACGTGTTGCTAACTTAAAAGCAATGAACAGAGCTATTGCTACATTACAAGCTAAAGCTGAACGTTTAGATGAGAGTGATGAAAAGACTTCAGAATTGAAGCGTGTAGAGGAATTATATACTCAATTAGATAATATGATTGTTAGTCATAAAGTTCTAATTGAACAGGAACAGGAAGGTGTAACCACTAAGCAAGCAGTAGATACAATTATTGCTGCTAATGAACCAGAGTCAATTACTGAGGAAGTAGTTGAGCGTACTCTGGCATCTATGCAAACCAGTACTAAACAAATTACTTTGGCTCAAGCTGAAGAGATGCTGGCTAATAAAATATTTCAAGAAACTGCTACTAAAGAACAGATTGTTGAAGTTACTGCTTACAGGGATAGAGTTAAGAAATTAGCTGAAGTCCGTGAGGATATTAAATACGGTACAGAAGAGAGTGGTTTCATTGGAACTGAAACTCATCTAACTAATTTAGAAAGTGCAATCAGTCTTGGTGATCAAGAAGCAGCACAGGATACTATTAATAAGTTAGAAAAATTCCAGACCTTACAAGAAAGTAAGATTAAGGCATTGGAAGCTCAGATTAAAAAGCAAACCAATAAACAGGGACAGATTGTTGGAGAGACTTTTTTACAAGTCCCTGGTGTGGCTAAACCATTTACAGTTAGTGCTAAAACTCCTAAGTTAGTTAAGGCTATTAAGAAAGATGTTGAAGATATTTCAGCTGCTAAGGAACAAGCACAATCTATTTTCTTTAGTGCTTTTGATGCTAAGTCTACTGTTCCTCAACAGGATACGACTCCGGCTACGCCTACGTCTACACCTGTATCGGAAGCAGTAGTTACTCCTGAGAATGCTAAGGCATTATCTCAGTATGTACAGAAGCTTGATGATAAAACTTTATCTGAATCTCAGGTTAAGCAGAAAGCTGGTGTTATTGATAAATTAAAACGAGTAGCTGAAGGCAAAGAAATTACTCCTCAGGCAGCTCTTAAACTTGGCTCATATATTAAAAAAGCTGCAGCTACTTCTAAAACTAATATTCAGAAAGCTCAAGAATTAGAAGCTAAAAAAGAAACTGCTAAATTAAAAGATATTGAAGCATCTACTCGTAATAAGGCTGGGGCATATAGAACTAAATTAGCTGAAATGAAACTTGCTAATCCAGAAGCACAGAAATTACGTGATCAGATTATTGCTCGTTTAGAATCAGATTTAGAGAGTAGTGTTAAAACTGTATTATCTGCTCCAAGAGAGAAAGCATTAAACGAAGCTATTATGAAAGTTCGTAGATTGGAGGCTGGTAAAGAAGTATCAGAACCAACTACTGAAACGATTGCTAATAGTGTTTTATCTAATGGTTTAAGAGATACATCTAAATCTAAAAATAAGATTACTGGTGATACATTACTACAAGCTAGTGGTAAAAAGATTGGTGGATTATTAAATGTAGTTCCTAATCTATTTACCAACTTAAAATCTCCTAGAGTTCAAAAGAAACTGGGAAGTCTTAATGAAACTCAGTTAAATACTTTTAAACGATTAGCTAATTTTAATAAAACCTTCTCTGAGATTATTACCGGTACAAGTACAACCGAACCATTATTAAAAATGTTAATTAATGGTTCACCTGTATTTGCTGATGATATGCAGGAAGATCCAATCAGTTTCTTAATAACAGAAAACCTGGATGGCACTCGTAAACTTAATGAAAACCTGGTTAGCGTATTAGCAGCTGTGTCATTTAACTATATTGGTTCACAAGGTACACAGACATTATTTAATGACTCAGATGCTATCAATAAAATTTTAGGTAGAGATGAGAATACTGAAGTAACTCTAGATGAATTAAAACAATTTATGCATATTGGTACTACTCGTAACAGTATGGCTGAAGACTTAGGTAATGAAGCATTTAAATTACTTGGTTTAAAAGTTAAAGATACTACTGAAGGTACTTTTGAAAAACGTTTAAAATTATCTTTAGGTGAGTTAGCAATTACTACTATGTTGGAAGGAGATATTCTAATTCAAGAATCTATTCCATCAACTGTATTTAACAGTATTGCGGATACCGATGCTCAAATTAACAAAAATTCTGCTGCTAACTTCATACAGATCAAGAGTACTCATGTTGATCCTGAAACTGGTAATACTGAGAAATATAAATTATTTCCTAATAAAGCTAATCAGAACATTATTGAGTCTGTTAGATCTGGTAAAGATTTATTAACTAACTTATTTGATATTGAACCTAAAATTGTTAAACCTGGTTTGAAAGCTTCATCTGTTGTACCTAAGAAACAAAAAGGTACTGAACAGAAAATTTCAGATAAGGTACATAATGTATTAATTGCTATGCAGAATGTTAAGTGGAAAGCTAAGATAAATGTATTAGCTATCACTGATTTTATGGGTAAAGATTCAATGCTTCGTATGAATGGGTATAACGAAGATATTGAAGGTACTACTCACGTATCTCAAATTACTAATGTGGAAGGTAAGAACCTGGCATTAGAGCGTGAGTTACAACATGTATATGATTTTCAAGAAGAGCATGCTGATAAAGTAGATAAATATATTTACTTCAATTATGAAGTTTATAAAAACGGACGTATTGGTGATACCAGTAATACTATTTCATTACAGAAGAATAAGATTCATCGTCATCTATTTGGTGCTCAGGCTTGGGAAACTACTGTTGATACTAAAGAGGACCGGGAACAATTTAAATATGCTGTAGCCTTAGCATTTGGCTTCTCAGTTGATTCTAATTTAGCTGCTGACACTATCAATTACTTTGATACTGAAATCATTACCTCTGAGGTTGTACAGGCAGGTATTACAGCTATTCATAATATTCAGGATGGTTCAGGTACTAAAGAAGATCGTGCAGCCATAGAAGAAGCAGTTAAAGAGGGTGGTGAGGAAATGCACTCCCTTGATGCTCTAATTGCTTTAGCAGCTTATAAGGATAATGAACCATTCCAGACAAATCTGGGTAATGAAACTGATGGTAAAACTAGCGGTATTATCATTGGTACTATGCAATCTATGACTGGTATTAATGATCGGGATAAATTAGCTGCAGGTGGTGTATACACAGACGGTAAAACTACTGACTTTGGTCAATATACTAAAGATGGTAAAAAAGATAGTTATCAACGCTTAGCTGCTGGTTGGAGTAAATCACTAGAACTAACTGCTAAAAATAGTCCGGTAGCTAAAGGTATCAGAAAATTAATTGGTTCATTCGTTATCAGGGATGATGGTCAAGATGTAGTTACTGATCTGGGACGTAAATTAAGTAAGAATCCATTACTGATTACTAATTACGGTGCAGCTGTTAAAAGAGTAGTTAGTGAATTTGGTTCAACAGTATTAGATACCTTTTATGCTGATATTGTTAAACATCGTAATGATCCAGATAAATTAAAAGAAATTGAAACTGCTGTTAATGAAGCCTTAGGTTACGCAACCAGTGATTTATTTGCTATAGTAATTCCTACCGGTGATGCTGTACTTAAATTTGAATTAAGTAAAGACCAGGCTAATCGATTAAGAGAAAATGTTGAAGGTACTTACGGTAAAGCTTTAGAGGATACTCTGAAGGAACAATTCGGTGATTTTAATTCCTTCCGTAAACAAGTTAATAATGCACTGAAAGTAATGTTTTATGCATTTGAACTTAAATATAATGCTGCTATTGATCAGGCTACTAAAGATAAAGGTAGATCATTAACCTCTAAAGAAGAAAATGATATTGCTGAATCTTTACGAGAGTATATGCCTACGTTTAAGGGGCCTGTATCTAAAGGAACTGAAGACGGTATTTTAGGTATGAAGACTGAATCAGTTAGATCCTACACACCTGAATATCGAGTTCAGCAAAAATATAGTCGTGGTATTAAAAACACTAAGAATGTAACTAATCCAAAACTATTAGGTAATTCAATTGGTTCAGTTACCGGGCATACTACTCATCGTGAATATAGAGATGGTGGAGTAGCTCCTATGATCCTGGCTATTCATAATATTGATAGTGCAGTAATTCAAGAAGTCATGAAACGTTTTGATGCACTGAATATATTTGATGCCGGTTATTATAAATTACAGGAAGTTCAAGAAGGTACTACTGAATATAATAAAGCCTTCCGTGAAGTGAATGAAAATTATAGCATTATTGAATCTGTATTTGAAGCTTACAATAATGTTTTAGCTAAGGTACAGGAATCACCTGCTGACTATCATGCACTAAATAATAAAGTTAGAAATGATTCTTCATTAGGTGGTAAGGATGCATCTATTAACGAATTTACTTCAGATTTGACCTTAGAGACTCAAGCAGTAAAAGCAGCTCGTGATACTTTATTTACTGGTTCATTGGATATAGGTCAGGCGCCACATCCTAAATCTACTTATACACCTCCAGTTGATATATTAACTGAAGCTCAGATTGAAGATGAAATAGCTAAGTTATTTCAGTCAATCCCTGATGAGATTGATTTTGATAATTTCAAGAGTACATTTGACCGGTCAATCACTTCAGCTAATACAATCAGCGTATTCAATGAACTGGATAAGCTGGGCAATGTTAAAGAGACTCAGGCTCATAGTTCTCATCTAAAAAACATATTAACCAACCTGGTTAATAAAACTCTGGATAATGTAGGTCAGTTTGAACTGAGATTGAAGGAAGAAAGCAATCAGACCTATGGCGCCATTGCCGGTAAAGAGATATTTATTAATGCTGCTGCTAGTCACCTGGTAGTAGGTAATAGTGTACAGATGAGTGCACAGGAAACTTATGTCCATGAATTAGTGCATGCTATTACTAGACATGGAGTAGATAATAACTTTAATATCCGTAAGGAATTACTGAAGCTATTTGAACAAGCTCGTAAGGTAGTCACCTGGGAAGATTTCATGGCCCGGGATGCTCAGGGTAATATTATTATAGCTATGAACCAGAAAGCTGAAGAGGATGCAGCTAAAGCCCGGTATGATTACATATTCAATAATATCCAACAGTATCGTACTCAGAAGAAAGATCCAGCTACTGGCCATACCATTTATGAGTCGACTAATAACTACCTACATGAATTCGTAGCCCATGGTCTAACCAATAAACAATTGATGTCTAAGCTGGAAGAAATTCCTGCTGCACCAACTAGAGATATTGTTCATGGTTCAATTCTAGAAAGACTGACTGAAGCATTTAATCGTTTATTAGATTGGGTAAGTGGTAAATTCTATGGTACTGCCGGCCTGACTGCAGATAAGGCTTTAATTCGTCTTACAGAGGAACTGACAGGTATTCACACTAAGAATCGTCAGGCCTTATACGAGAAGCTTGATTTCCTTCAAGGATACAACGAGGAGCTAACCTCAGGCCTTAATAACTATATATTCAAGCCAATAGCTGAGTTTAGAGAAAAGCACCTTAAAACGGCTCAGAATTTGCCTGCTCGGGCATTAAACACCATTATTGGTGTACCGGTTGTAGCTACACACAAACAATTCAGTGCAGCTATGAAACGTGTACGTAGACGCCTGGGATTTGTTGAAGAGACTTTTGTTACTAAATTAGTGGATGAAGTAAAAGGAACCACTGAGAATAATATCAAATGGCATTCAATGCTGAGGTACTCCAAGAAATATATTGACCAGGCACGTCGACATGAAGCTGAGGAAGTCACTAGCCAGATTATTGAGAGTTTCCATAACGAGTATACCGAAGAGGAAAGTAAAGCTCTGAACCGGGTCCTGCTTAAGACTGACATGATCTCATTAATGAATGATTACAATATTCAAGAGATTCAGGATTTCTTACTGAACCAAGTTAAATTGGATACAGCTATTAAAGATATTAAAGATCAGCTGACTACATACGGTAACCAGGGTAACTATTATATTAATCAATCTCGCGGTTTAGGAGAGATGATGGCTCAAGGGGTAACTCGTACCAAGGGTCAGATGCTTAATGCTCATAATATAGCCAAAATGACCAGCATTAAGACCAGAGATCCCGAAGGTGACCTTGACCAAGCAGAGCATCTTATAGAACTCCTGGCTTCGTTATATGCCATAGATTTTACGGCCGAGCATAATAAGCGCCTGGCTACTAATGTGATGAAGAAAGAGTACCGGGCACATCCTGATGATAATGGTGTAACTCTGACATTGGAGCTACAGCGTCAATTCAAAGAGAATTCTCTATACCAGATATTTGATGGTAAGAAGGGCTTAATGATCAAGGGTTATACCCATGAAATCTTTAATCCTAATGTTGCTGTCCGGATTGGTACTTTAGATGATGAGCTCACTTTCAATAAAGATGGATTCATTCGCCAGGAGTCACCATTAGGCAAAGATGCTAATGATCCAAATAAGACAGAGCATTACCTGTATGTATCAAAGAGCCATGCTACTGATACCTACCTCAAATCAATTGCATCATTGACTGAGCGTAAGCTTAAGGGTTTCACGACCTCAGATGCCTATATCATGGAGAACGTCCCAGGAGCGAAGCTACAGGCATTATTAGATAGGCAGGAAATATTCGCTGCTGAATCAGAACAGGTAGAGAATCAATTCGAAGATGCAGATCTTACACGTAATGGTTCATATGACACATTGATCCCGGTACCCAATGCAAATGGGGATACCAGGGGATATCGTTATATGATGAGCGAGCATAGTAAAGTAACACTAATGGAGAAGGATGATCGCTTTGACATAATCATGGGTAAGATGTTCGGTAGCATTGTTGATAAAGCCAATACTGTAGAAGTAAATAAGAATGTATTGAAATTAGCTAAAGAGGATTTTGATCAGGGATATGCTGAGGACCCAGCTGGTTTTGTAACGATAGGTAAGCACAGTACTGATACACGATATAAAGAAATCTATCAGATGATGCCTAATGAGATGAAACGAGATATGCAGGCTATTTGGGGTAAAGACGATATTGTTGTCCGAAGAGAATTGGTAGATCTGATTTTTGGTTATCGTAAATTTGCCCTGGAACAACATAAATACTTAAAACATATTCCAGCATTTATAGATCGAACCATTGGTTTTATGGTTAAGAATCCTAACTTCTCCAGGGACTTTGGTGAAGTGTGGCAGACAGTAGTAGCTACTGCTAAAGATAATATTGTTATTAAATCTGGTGTTGTATTACTGGGTAATGTAAATAGTAATAACTTATTGTTATTTGTTAAGGGTGTCCCATTAAGAGATATATTTTCTCAACAGGCATTAGCACTCAGAGCACTCAATGATTTTATGCAGGAAGTAAAAGAGAAGAATGCTTTAGAACGTAAAGTTAAATTGCCAACATTATCTACTATAGCTAAGAAAAATATGCAGGCTAAGATTGCCAGGTTAAAAGACAATATTAAAAATAACCCGGTCAAGGATCTGGTAGATGAAGGTATCTTCCAGAGTATCTCTGAAGATGTAAATATTGATGATCATATTTATGGTAGTAAAGAACGTCTTCTGAGAGCTGCTAAACCAATTATTGATAAAGTACCTGGCTTGGCCTTAGATTCGTATAAGCAAGCTTATATGTCTCATGACACAGCTGCTTACAAATTATTATTGAGAGGTACACAGTACAGTGATTTCATTGCACGTTTTGCTTTGTATCAACATAATACTAAAGTTAAAGGGATGCCTAAAGAGGAAGCGTTAGCAGACATTGTTGAAACCTTTATCAACTATGACATCCCAACTGGAAAAGAGATGCAGTATATTAATGACATTGGGTTAATGATGTTTACTAAGTTCCTCTTTAGAATCCAAAAGGTTATCTTTAAAAATTTAAAAGATAAGCCGGCTACAAGTCTTGCAGTATATTCTCTACAAGAGATGTTTGGTGATGTATCAGACATTGCTGATTCTAATCTGATTACATCTAGTTTAATGGGTAGAATTAATACACCTGATGAAGTAATAGATTCAGCTACTTATTTAGGTGGTTTAGGCTTAATGGATAATATTGCACCAGATGTAGTGCCTTAATCGTCTGGAGAATTATCTTTTAAGTATTGTCTATGATCAGACACTACCTTATAAACTACATAGCTGACAGCCAATATGGATAAGGCTGCAGCTATGAAAATTAATACTGGGATCGCTACCCATAATATAAATAACAATCCTAGTACAATAACTATTGTGTAAAACACGTCAGTTAACATGTTAGCTACCAAATAGTTTTTTCTTTTCTGCAGCAGGAGAAGTTACTTCAGTTGAAGGTTCTTCAGATCCTACATCAGACTCTGTACCTTCAATTTCAGCCACTATCTCTTCTGCAGATTTAGCAGGTGGTTCTTTAGTAATAGGAGGTTTGGCTTCTTTAATTTTAGCTTTAATAGCTTCTTTTTTAGAAGTAGCTTTTGGTGCTGGAGATTTTACAGCAGGTGCTTCAGCAGTTTTTTCAACTGCATTGCTAATAGTAACTTCAGCTGAATTACCATTATCACCACGACCAGCGATTAGTTTAATACCAATATGCTTGTTTGTTAGATCAATACCTAAGGCTTCAACTTGACCTTTGATAGCATCATTAATACCTTCGTCATCGATTGTTAATATAATAGCCATTAGTTTTCCTCAATAGTTATTTAAAATTAGTTAAATGCAACACCTACCTTGATGATTAAACGGTGTATCACGTTAGCTCCATAGGCCTATTGGGTTGTTGCGTTTATGGGGTCTTCAGAAAGAAACATATTTCCGTTTTATTTGAGTTTGACGGAACCTCCGTTTCTAGTCCAGTACTTACCTTACCTTTTTAAGACTCAACTCTCTACTTTGGTTTAGCATTTTCCCTTCCAGTAATCATCTTACAGATTTCTTTTAGCTTCGTATTCTCGCATACGTTTAACTGAATGTTTTCTATGTATAGTCCAACGTGCTTTACGACCAGTACGTTTAGGATTTCTAGATTGAAAATATCCAATTATCTGTTTAATTCTATCAGCTTTCCTTCTTTTATTCTTTTTATAAAATCCATCACTTTTTATGCTTTTTAAATTTCTACGTAATCCCCAGTTTTCTTTTCTATTAGAATGAAATTTAGGAAGATTATGATCAGAGTAATAATTCATAAAATTATATGTACGTTTAGCTTCCCATATTTCTAATACTTCAATGAATGTTTTATTCAAATGATGAGCGTAATGCTTAGCCCTATTCATAGCAAAATTAAAAGCTTCTTGGTATCTACTATCTGGTTTTTGTTTCCATTTAGCACAGCGTTTAGCTTCTTCAGCTACGCATGCTTTCATAGAAATATATGCAGGAGATTTAGCTACTTTTTTCCAATCAATTTTCATAAATAATCCCCTATTTTTTGTATTCTATAATATTTGCAACTGTTGTATTAGATACTTCACAATGGGTAGCTATTCTATTTAGTGAAGAAGAAGTATTTTTATAGAGAAATAACACTTTATCTACTAATTCTTTTCTAGTTTTAAAACATCCAGTTGTTCTTCCTCTTCCTGGATTTTTAGTTAGAACTTTATTCGCTTGATGTATGGCTGTTATAAGTACATCCAATAAATAAGCATCTCCTTCAAATTTATCATATATAATTCCCATTAAAGAAGTACAGCGTGTAGCATATAATGCTGGTCTTGTTTTAGCTTTTTTAATTAAAGCTTCTTTAATTACAGTTACAAATTGAGTCGTATTACTATTAAGTAGATGCCATTCTATAAATTTACTGGTAGATCCATTCAATCGAATATCACAATGCAAGGTTTCCATGAATAACAAACTCCTCTTCTGAATACTAATTAGTTAATTCTGGTTTATCTTTAAAAATAATCCACCATTTACCAGTGCTAGGTGGATAAGCTTGTATTACACCTTTTTCATCTTTATGGATAGTCTCCTTACTCATTAAACGTTTACTAGGATTACTATAAATCATGTTAGTCACCTAATGATTCTTTCAATAATACTAGTTCAATATTTCCATGATCATTTATATACCATACAGAAGGCCAAAATTGTTCTGCTTCCATTTGTGCTTTAATATCTATAAGCAATTCTTTATAAGATTCATAGTGTCCTAGTTGATTACAATAATAATTACAACCTAATTCACCTGAATCTTCGATAGTGTAATCATCATCAGCTATTTCTATATCATGCATAGATCACCTATTATCTAGTTGGGGGTCAGGGTAGGAATCGAACCTACACGATAAGTTTGTCTGTTGCTACCTATCAAGCCAACGATTGCGACTCGTACACCGCGTCTACCAATTCCGCCACCTGACTCATAGTTATTTATATTTAAGCATACAGTAATGAGCAATCATTAATGCATCACTACGACCATCTAATAATTTTCCTCTAGGAGTATATATGTCACAGCCTGGGTATAATTGTTTACATTGTTTCTCAACTAATTTTTTAAGTTGAGCACTTGTTCTTTTTTCTTTAGGTTTCTTATTAGGAATACCTACTGTCTTTTGCCATACTTTAGGAGTAACTAAATCAAAACCATAATTTAGTTGTAATTCTAATAATAGTTTTGCTTTATGAAATGCACCACCAAAACTAAAGTTAGATTTAGCAGACATTCCAAATAAACTGTGAACCTCTTCAAGCATAGCCATACGTATATTTAGTTCTTCACCTGCTTGTTTTAGCCATATGAATTTTTCTACATCCATAGTTTTATCATGATCTAGAAAATATATTTCTATTGGCTTATCCTCAGGAACTTTCAATAAACACAAAGCTCCCGAGGCACCAGGGTCACATCCAATAAAAGCTTTTATCTTACTCATATTTTTGTGCCCTTTCATGAAGTAAATTTAGGAGGAAAAATTAATAGATATAAAGATATGGTAGCTGATGCTACCATACCTACAGACATACCAGATATAGTCCCTGCAAATAAATAGGATATTGCAACAAATGCTGCAATATCTAGAATGCCATCTTCTACTCTATCATGTTTAAGTTTCCACAATACGATAATAAAGTTGAATGCAGTCGCTAGACCAATCACTAAAACTTCCATGATTGTAAGCTAAATTTTATTCAGAACTTTCTGAATCAGTATCAGCTAATTCATCAGTTGTATCTACATCATCTTCAGAAGTTGCATCAATTGGTTCAGGGTCTGTTGGGTTAACAACAACACCATTATCACCAGTACTACCGAAACCACTTTCACCACGAACTGTTTCAGATAACTTTTCAACAAAATTTAGTGATGTTGGTAATACTTCTTTAATACGCATTTGTGCAATGCGATCACCATCATTAACAAAGAATGGTTTATCACCTGTATTGTGTAAAATAACTTTTACTTCACCACGGTAATCAGCATCAATAACTCCAGGGGAATTTAGAATAGTGATACCGGACTTAGCTGCTAAACCACTACGAGGTGATATTAGGGCTTCAAATCCTTCTGGTAATCCAAGAGCAAAACCAAGAGCAATTACTTCAGTTTTACCTGGCATGACTTTAAATGGTTTAGCTTTATTAACGAGACATGCACGAACATCATATGCAGCATCTGTATCATAAGCTTTTTCTGGAGCGTAAAGTTCATTTGCCACTTGGATATCTATCGCAATATTTTTAGACATAAAGGTTCCTTAGGTTAGGTTTATAGACGCCCGTTCTGTTTACAGGTGGGCCAGACCCAGTACACTAAACTACCGTTAGGCAGCCATAGCTACAGGTGCATATGAGTTATCATTTGCGTTTACCTCGATTGGTTTTTTAACAAGGCACCACCTTGAACTGTCCACTTTGCTTCACAACTCCGTCGAAACCAGGTCAGCCCCATCAAGAATACTTTGCTAATGTTAAGAAGTAGGAATCAAACCTTACTCTAGGAAGACATTAGACGGATAATCCTCAAAGTGTTCATGGTGGAGCTGGCGGGAATCGAACCCGCGTCCGAAGAAGTTACACTCAGCTTCAAACAGTTATTCAGTTGCAAGTGAGACAACTACACATCACTTGTAATTTTTGAAGAGAGCACTGTCTGGGATCATGCATAGAAGGTATCGGTCATCCCCCTTCCGCTATTCACAATGCCCTCATCAAAAAAAGTTCCCCGGCCATAGGATAACCGGAGAACTAAAAGCCGACTTTCACGGCAACGCTTAGGGTACGTTGTAATTCTTTTTACTGACCAAACAATTTTTTCTTGGGTGCAGCATCTGTTCCTGCAGTATTACTTGCAGAGTTAGGATTAGCTGCATTTTCTTTAGAAACCAGGCCAATTTTGTCTTTAGTTTTATCAATGATAGTTTCAGTTGTATTTGTATTCAACCATTTATTATAGAAAGCTGGTTCAGTAATTTCAGCAGTAATTTCAGGTACAGTTAAGTGATCTTTAGTACGGAATACTTTATTGATTTCATTATTATAACGTGAAGCACCTGTTTCTATGAAATCATTACCAACTTTAGTTGTAATATCTTGAATTGTTTTAAGTATTCCCAAAGAAATAGGCATACCAATTAATTCAGTTAGTACTTGCTTAGGAGTTGGCATTTCTTTACCAGCTTCACTATTCCATACATTGATAACTTTTTCTTCTGGAATCATATCACCAACTTCTTTACCTACAGTCAGTAAGCAAATTGCGTTAGCAACTAGGAAACCAGGAAGGTAACGTTTCTCACCAGTTTCTTGACGGTTTTGATCTTTAACCATATAGAAATTTCTGCCACCTTTAGCAGTACCAGAGGTCATCCAGAGAGTTTCTTTATGAGTTTGTTTAGCAGCATTCACTGTAACAATATTTAAGCTCATAGCACCACTGGCAGCTTGATCAAAGTAAGCCATATCAACATTCATATCATAAATGTTGGTATCAAGAATAAAGCTACCACCCATTACTACATCAGTTTCAGCAGTAACACTTGCATCAGTTTTTAAATTTTCAAACATAATAATACCTTTTAAATTGTGTTAAATTATTTGTAATATTCGTTAAGACGAGTAAATACTTTACTTACGTCATTATCGATATATTTCTCTTTACGATCCCATAAGCCAATTGCAGAACGCATACGTTCACCAATAGTCTCTTTATCAATACGTGTCTGGAACACATATTTGAATCCGTCTTCACGTTCATCATCTGTAATATTTAACAGAGGATTAGCCCAGTCTTCTAGCTTGGTTATAGGCATACGCTTTGAAGCAATGATAGTTGTAAAATCAGCTTCTACACCTATATGACCTACAGCACCTTTTACTGGAATCTTGGTTTCCATTACATGATCTTTTTCATTCAGAATATCTTTGACATGAGCCAGGATCGCATAATTCTTAGTACCGGATTTAATTGAATGCAGAAATTTTTGATAGAAGCTTGCATACTCTTGCCACATGGCTCGCGTATCAGTAGCACCTAACACATACTGTTGCTCAAACTGATTCATTAAAAATGTTAATGTATCCAGAATACCACTTTCAATTGAAGGCTCTTCTTCGATTTGACGAATAGCTTCAGTAATATCTTTTGGATCAATAATACTTAATTCTTGGAACTTACTTTTAAAAGGTAATTCCTTTAAATCAGTATTCAGATATGCAATCCTTTCCTGATTTGGAACATTCATTAATGAAGTAGTTTTACCACTTGAAGGTACACCTACTACAAGAACAATATGTTTATTTCCTGTGTTGTTCATAGTTACACTCTCTATTGTTTCATATCACGTTTAGTTACGGCTTTGACAACTGTAACCATAATTGTATTGGAGATTTCATTTACATCTAATGGGCTTTTAAGTTTATCATTAAATGCTGTAATAGCTTCTCTAATACTTGCTTCAGATTGTCCATTATCTACCAAGGCTAATGCATAACGAATAAGCTGATTGGATCTGTTACCTGTTTCTGTATTTAAATAGAACCAACGTTCCATATTTGTCAAAGAATTATGGTCCATAATTAATTGAGTTTGTTTTTCTTCCTTAACAGTTTGAGGTATAAACAGCATTGCATCTAAAAGTTTACCTTCTTGATACTCATAATCACCTGGGAAAGTTTCCCATTTACGAGCACAATCTTTAGTTTGTTCATCTGTTTCAAATGGTAACCAGTTAGATATGTTTTGCATGAACTTAGAATATTCATCTACATCTAGTTTTACTTCATGGCTCAAAGGGAAAATAATACGGAATCTATTATTAGCTTCTGTGTGCCGTTTAGTTGTAGCAAATAAACATTTATAACCGTTTAACATTAATTTAGCTGTGGCTAAGTTGACACCTTTATCGACATCAATCATTACTAAATTAAAACCTTTAATTAAATTGGTTCTATTTCGATGTCCATCAATAAAATGATGTGCTGTATAATGATAACCAGGTAAAGTAACTAGCTCATGTAATTTATCGAATTCACCAATAGCTGATTCATAATTATAAGCAACATCATCACTGTAAGAAATGATCATTTTATTAAGATCAGTTTCTGTCATGGATTCACCAGTAATGAATTCAATATTATCACTGTACTTACGTTTGATAACTATATTGTTTTTATAGCCATAAGCAATGGCTAAAGCCATCATCTCACGTTTAGCGGTATCAGCACCTTTATAAAAAGGTAAGTCTTCTACCAGGTCAACCTGAGTAACCTCACGACCAGCACTAGCAATATATTTAGCTAGTTTAACGTAGTTACGTTCTCTGGTTAGAATCTTAGTAAATGCATCACCTGATTCTTCTATTAGTTTTAATGCTGCATAGATATGATATTCCGCTATCTCATGGCTACCATCAATAAATGCATAAGCACCAGCTAATTTCATAGCTTTGTAGTATCGATGAGACAATTCAGCTTTAAGAATTTCTTCATGTTCACGTAGCTTTTCAGCTTTACGATCACAACGAATTTTATAATCAATAATAATTAAACTGACATCTTTAGACATTGTTAAATTTAAACCAAAGTTATTCATGTCAGCTAAACGACCTAATTTAATAGATAGATCATTTAAGTAACTTGATGAACTAGTATCAGTCATCATATCGTAAACTTCAGTAGCAGTAAGTGTACTATCTACATTAGGTTTTTTATGATAACCAAAGATACAACGTCTAGCATAGCCAGTTTCTAACATAGCATAAAATTCTTCTTCAGTTTTACCACCATTGAGGAGTTTACTTGGAGTACCAAACAACATTAAGTTTGTTGGAGTACGTCCATCAATTTCTTCACTACGTTTATTTTCAGAAGTATTTTTAGTAAGTTTTTGTTTAACTTTACCTACATCAAATAATTCCAGGAATGTACTAAGTACTTCCAGATTACTCATTAAGTTTGAACCAATTTCATCCATTTCAAAATTAACCGATCCAGCACCAGCCATAAGTAATTTTTGGCGCATTTGTTTTACAGCAGCAGTTGTGCCACTATCAAAAGAAAATGCTAATGTACCTAGATTTTCAAATTCAGCTTGTACTTTAGCTATCATGGTTTCTTCATCAACATCTTGTTTGATGGCACGTTTGATAGCTAGTTTAGATAAGTTCTTTTCTGCTATATGAGGAAATGTCTCATCTAAGAAACGTTCTCTAAACTTATTAATAACTTGTTCTTCAACAATATTAGTTGAGAAACCTTTACCGCTACCTGAGGTAGATAGGTTTAATGCATATAAACTTACAGGAATAATTCCCCGGTCATGAGTTTTAATACCAATACGCATCATTGATGTTACTTTAGCTAAGTAATAAGCGACAAGAACTCTAAAGAATAATGGATTTTTGTTTTGAGTCTTTTTCATTAATACATCAACTAATTTTTCTGCTGGTGTAAAATGACTGACTGTACTTAAGTCTTTCATTAATCTACCTTTGATGTAACAACGAATATTGGTGTACCAGTAGGCAGGTTAGCTCTATCAACATGCCCATTAAAAACCCTGGCTATAGCTGATTTACTTTTATCAGTACCCATACGTTGATTAATATGATCTGTTAATTCCTGTTGAGTATGAGCAATAACACCATTAGGTAATTTATGATTATTATCTATCCAGTATTTATGTTCATTACAAATGAAATCATACATGTATTGAGTAATAGGTGTGGTATCACTTACCTTTCTTGATGCGGTGATAATATTACCTGTTTTCTTTTTTGGCTCATTATCTTCAAACATATACTCATATAAATCAGAGGCAGCTTTAGGTAGTACAGCCATAACGACTGTACGTAATGCGGTGTAAAACATAATAAACTCCAGTTATAGTTTAAGTAGTCCAGTAGTTACTAGATCTTTAGCCTGGTCACATAAAGCAACAACATCACAATATTTACAACGTTTAACTTGTGCAGGAACTTCGATAACAATACCTTTATTTCCATCGTCACTTAAACGTTGATAAGCATCTGCTGAGCTATCAAAGTTTTTAGTAGATCTTCCTGATGTTTTATTTTTATCTTTGTAGTATTTAAAAGTAGGCGTTTCTTGCCATAATTCTTCTGGAGTACAAAGAGGTAGTTGTTCCTGTTTAGCACATTCTAAGCGTTTAATTTTACCGACAATATCTTTAACGAATTCGTTAGTTTCGTGATGAGTCATTAACGGTATATGTTGTGACACAAGTCTACTTTGTGGATAAGACTTATTCTGTCTAGCTTGCATGCTAGACCAATCAGTAAATAAATACTGGATAACCATTATATCAGATTTTATGATGTCTGGGTTAAGCCATCTGTAAATAGATCCTTGTTGGCTATACTTCTCTCTATTTGTATCTTTCTGGAATGTATAGGTTCCTGTGGACTTAAAATCTTCCAGTGCACCTTCAGCTACAAAGTCAAATTTGCCTGTAATAATATAACCATCTACTTCTTTAGATGAACGGATTTCCATATAAACAGCAATATCATCTTCAGTTAAATCTTCTTTCTTGGGGTTAACTTTAATAGAATCTACAACATGTTGTGGATAACCCAAATCAAGTAATGCTCGTTGATAATTTTTTAGCCAGGAAGTTTCGATTGAAGTATGAATAGCAGTACCCATACGAGATGCTGTAAGTGCAGATATATCACCTACCTTAAGTAATTCTCTATTTTGTCGAGCCAGAATTATTTGTCTTATTGGTTTAAGTAAGGTAGTTGTACTGATTTCCATTGGATTATCACTGTGATCATAATCATCAGTAGCAAGCCATACAGCAAGAGATAAAGGTATCTCAGTATTATTTGTATATTGCATAACGATACCTTTATTTTAAGAGAGTAACTTGAGAATTAGCAATTAATTCCTTAGTTTCTTTTTCACCAAGATCTTCATGTAAAGCTGTAAGCATTTCTTTACGTTGACGAGCAGCAGCTACTTTTTGAATAGCAGTATTACAAGTTTCATCATGCTTTTGTAAACGAGCATAATTCTCAAGGTTTACTTTAGAGATGATCCATTTCAATGGATAGTCACAATTAGTTTCTATAGCCGGAATTGGATCTAAAGAAACTACCTGTACAACTTTGTATTCACCTTTAACTTCAACAACCACTAGGTCATTTATTTCTAAAGGAATATTAGTTTTATAAGTGTAGGATTTATTACTAGTAAAACCAGAATTATTACCGGAACCGAAATTCCAGAATTTTACTTTAATAGTAGGTACACTTTGTAATAGGGTTACCATGTCACGCATTTTCGTTATCTCCTAATAATTCGAAAGAGTGCCCGAATGGGCACCAATCAGATGCTGTTGGATGATGATCAATACCATCATCAAGTTTATGTCTAATTATTACAAATCTTTTTGGGTTAGTTGGATCATGGCAAGTATGCCAATTATTATTTATTACTGCTCTACTATGAGCACAAATACAGGTTAAACAATGTTCACGAAGATTCATTTCTATATTTTCAACTATTAGTTAGTGGTTAAAATATAGTCACTCTATTTTTAGGAAACAAAAACATTTCAGCTACCGGGAACTTAATAACCTGATCGAACTTAACTCGCTCGCCATTAATGCTGACAGCTTGATTCTGACACCATCGTTTTAGTTCACTGTTAGTAGCTTTGCCTGTTCTCTCTCTGCTCATAAAGTGGCAAGTTTCGTTAAGTTTTTTCAGGAAATCCCACGCGGTTAATTTTCTCATCTTCTCTCTCCTTCCCGTTGCTTGATTCAATCAAGCCGGGAGTTTTTATTTAATCTTCAAAGCCCGCGTCTCTGCCATGAGATAAGAAGTTTTGTTTTTGCTTTGTGTAAGCTCTTTTAACAGTTCGAAATAAATAACCAAGCTACCACCATTCAAGCTCTATACGAACCTTTTTCCGCTTGGCGTAGTCATCACCTATATTGCTCCAAAATTCCAGCGTAAAACTATTTTGGTTGACTCGTATAGCTTCTAAATTAAATGGCTTTATGTTTATAACAACATCTTTTTTCTTTTTATCACTCATCATTCTTCACCTATGTAAATTAATCGGGTTGGTTATAGTTTCCACTTCATAAGGCCGCTTTCTTTTATTAGCATACCGAGCAACTGATCTGGATCGCCTCTAAATAAATTACCATCTGGACTGAGTAGCAACCAATGCTTAGGTTTTGATTCCTGTAATGAATTAAACAGTTTTGTCATATCATCAACCGTTATGCTTTCAGCAACTTTTTTATTATCACTCATATCAATCCTCCAAATAAATCTCAGACCCATCATTACAATAAACAACGATGTTCTTCATAAAAGTATGCTTTATCGTTTCAGTGCCACCATGACCAGCACACGCTCTGTCTAATGGCGTTGGTTCAGTATGGCCACAACTTGCTAGCATAAAAATAACTATTAGTGGTTTAATCGTCATTTATTTTTCCATCCATATACAGTCTCACCAAATTTAATTAACCCTTCTTTTACAACAGCGCCCTCATTAGTAACCGTTTTAACTTTTCTCCATCCGCAAGATGTTTTTATTGATTGTCCTTTTTTAATATTATTACTTAGTGTAAAAGTCACCCCTCACCTCCTTCGCCTTGGGCGGGGTTAATTTTTTTGTCTATGAACTCGTTGCATCTTCCATTTGGTTTAACAGAAAGCAAACCATGAGAGCTAAATGTGCATTTACTGTCCCACATTCTATCCACATAGCCGTTCTCCACTTCCTTGTAGAATTTACAATTACTGCATTTATTTTGTGTTTCCGTGTACCCCATCAATTCTTTAATGCTTTCTAAAATCTGCTGTTTGTCCATCATCTTCACCTATGTAAATTAATCAATCCCATTAGTTAGTGGTTAAACCGTCTAAGCAATATAAAATTAATCGGCACTTTGCTTAACGCATAATCAATAAGTTCTTGCTGTGTTCCGCCTTCAACAATCCAGCCTGATAATTCTATTTCACCATTACGAAAACTTATGCTGCCTTCTTGTATTATTCTCACCCCTCACCTCCTTCGCTTGGTCGGGTGTCAGATACTTTCATACCAAAATGTTCTTCCGCAAAGTCTTTGCAGTATCATATCCCGCAGTACAAACAGCGGTAAGTA
>Ga0316207_10002293_pt1 | contig 20086 bp, 14 predicted proteins | sample 6weekpyrite_MG_FD_204943 | JGI IMG/M metagenome (GOLD analysis project Ga0316207, IMG submission 204943) | Microbial mat bacterial communities from mineral coupon in-situ incubated in ocean water Damariscotta River, Maine, United States -... | ecosystem: Environmental > Aquatic > Marine >...
CAAGCAGAGAAAACTTATCTTTGATGTTGTCCATTACTTTTGAGGCTTCGTTTTTCTGACTTTGTTCTATGTGTGCGCCCTGTAAAATTTTTAACAGTCTGATTCCAATTTCATCAGCAGATAATGGGCGCTTAGACGTGTCTGTTTGCAGGCACTGCACTATAAGTTCGCTAAGTGCCGGTGACAGGTTTGACAGACTGGCGCTTAAGTTTTTGAAATAGGCCGTCGGTAATTCATTCTGAAATAATTCATACATTAGTATGCCAAGAGAATAAATATCACTCAGATGGGTGACAGAAGCCGGGTCTTTAAATTGCTCTGGCGACATGTAGTCTGGTGTGCCGACTATGCTCTCAGGATTAACGCTACTGGTTAACAATGCAATGCCAAAGTCGAGTATGTAGACATGTTGTTCTTTATCAATAAGAATATTGGCCGGTTTTATATCACGGTGTATCACACCATTTTTATGTGCGAAAGCCATGCCTTTACAGATTTGTAAGAGCAGTTTTAATTTTTCTTCCAGAGACAGTATTTGTTGTTTAAGCAGTTGTGACAGGTCATTGCCCTGAATGTATTGCATAACAAAATAAGGCCGGCGTTTGGCCGTTAAGCCCCGGTCTATGATATGAATAATATTCGGGTGATCAAGCTGTGCGATGACCAGAGATTCCTGATCAAACTGGGCGTTAGCTTCTTCGTCCCATAACAGTTCAGCTGAGAGAAATTTTATCGCAACTGTGCGATTAAGTGATAATTGTTGCGCCTTATAGACGGTCGCCATACCGCCTTTGGTGATTTCAGCAAGTTCCGAGTAGCCTTCTAATTCCATGAAGATGAGTATAGTAGAAACTCGGCTTCTATTGGGTTTTAAAAATAGAGTGATGAGATATCGGCTGTGATGTGGGCGTATTAAAGCATTCCGAAGCAGATTTAAATCAAAGTCAAAATACAAATCTGCCTTCGCGTCTCTGCGGCAAATCTTTTGACTTTAATTAAGCCTGCTCAGTACTCTTGCTGCTAATGATTGCTTTGCTCTACCGGTAAGCCAGCCAGTTTCCATTCGGGAAAACCATCCTCTAAGCGATGAGCAGTGAGGCCTTTTTCTCGGCATTTGGCAACAGCATCAAAGGCCAGAATACAATGTGGGCCGCGACAGTAAGCAACAACTTCCTGAGAACCCTCTAGATGTGATAAATAGTTTTCAAGTTCACTCAGGGGCACGTTTATGGCACCGGGAACGTGCCCCGCGTCGAACTCTTCAGCCGGTCTGACATCTAACACCGTGACCAGGTCATGTTTAACGCGAGAAATGAGCTCTTCACGGGGAATAGGCTCGAGGTCATCTTTGACAGTGAGGAAGGTGTCTACGAGTTTATCGACTTCGGCGATATTGCGTCCGGCGACGGCTCGGAGCATATCCAGTAGCTGTATAACATCATCGCCACTGAGCTGGTAATAGACTTTAAGGCCTTCTTTATGGCTGGTTACAAGACCAGCCTGACGTAAGTGTTGCAAATGCTGAGAGGTATTGGCAACCGACAGGCCAGAAATTTTGGCCAGTTCATCGACACTGCGCTCTCCCTGGGCTATGAACTCTAATAATTCTAATCGATTGCCATTGCTAAGCGCTTTGCCAACACGGGCAAACTGACTAAAAAGATCCTGTTTAAAGTTTTGGCTTGACATAATTTGATTATCCACTATTCTAGTATTCAAGTAATTAATTGAATATAAGATTACTCTTATATCATTATAGCCCCCTTAATCAGGCTGGCAAGTTAATTTGAGGCAAAACTAATGACGATTGATCAATATGTAATGACCTATGAAAAGGAAATCCGCATGGGTTTTTTCTTTGGCATGTTAGCGATAATAGCGATCTGGGAGATTCTGGCACCGAAACGCGCATTAACCGTGTCAAAAACCATACGCTGGGTTAATAATCTGGGTTTAGTCTTTTTTAATAGTTTTATCGTACGGCTGGTGTTTCCGGTAGCTGCAATCGGTGTGGCGGCCATGGCACAGGAAAATAACTGGGGCTTAATAAATAATATTGAGATGCCGGTCTGGTTAGCGGCCATATTAGCCATCGTCATCATGGACTTTGTTATTTACGTTCAGCATGTCATGGTGCATGCCATTCCTGCGTTATGGCGTTTGCATCGGGTACACCATGCCGATCCGGATTATGACGTTACGACGGGTGCCCGTTTCCACACGTTGGAAATCATTTTATCCATGGGCATTAAGTTCTGCACCATTGTTTTGCTGGGTCCTCCGGTATTCGCGGTGATTATTTTTGAAGTGATATTAAATGCAACGGCGATGTTTAATCACGGCAATATCAGTCTGCCAAAAGGCATAGATAAAGTACTGCGATGGTTTGTTGTCACGCCGGATATGCACCGTGTCCACCATTCCATTGAAGACGATGAAACCAATAGTAATTTTGGCTTCAGTTTGCCGTGGTGGGATCGTTTATTGGGTACCTATCGTGATCAGCCGCGAGCGGGTCATCAGGGTATGACAATTGGTATCAGGCAGTTTAAAGAAGTAAAGGATGTGTCATGGATAAGTGGCATGTTAACGCTGCCATTCCGCGGCAAGGTTAGTGACTATGCCATTAATCGCCGTTACTGGAATGATGACGAAAACAAAGGAAATTAAAGAATCACTACTCCAAGTGGTATTGGTCTCTCTTTTTTGGTTTTCCCCCACCGATTAAGAGAGACATTTTAAATTCAATGAACAGATAAAAAATATCTGCTTTATTTATATAGTAAAGAGACCATTATGAAAAATATAGTTATGCGTGTAGTCGTCCTGTCTCTCTTGATCATCGGCATTGCTGTTGCTGTTGTTTATCGTGATCAGTTGAATGCAGAAATGCTTGAGCTATGGGTTAAAGATGCCGGTGTTGCAGGACCGATAGTCTTTATGTTGCTTTATATAGTGGGTACGGTTTTCTTTTTTCCGGGTTCTGTTTTAACACTGGCAGGTGGTGCCTTGTTTGGTCCGGTATTAGGTACATTTTATAACCTTACTGCCGCCACAATCGGTGCAATTATTTCTTTTATCGCAGCAAGATATCTTGCGCATGACTGGGTTGAGAAAAAAACAGGTGGTCGACTTAAATCTCTAAAACAGGGCGTTGAAGGTGAGGGCTGGAAATTTGTAGCCTTTGTTCGATTAGTGCCATTGTTTCCTTTTAATTTATTGAACTACGCATTAGGTTTGACAAAGATAAAACTAAGTCATTATTCAATCGCAACCTATATCTGTATGTTGCCCGGAGCAATTGCTTATACCTATATTGGTTATGTCGGACGTGAAGCACTGGCTGGTGATGAAGCCGTAATTCAGAAAGTAATGATTGGTATCGGCTTACTGGCAATCGTTAGTTTTCTGCCAAGCCTGATTGCTAAGTTACGCGCAAAACCTATGATGAGTGTTGAAGAGGTTAAACAGAAGCTGGATGCTGGTGAAGATGTTTTGCTGCTTGATGTGCGTTCAGCAAATGATTTTATAGGTGAGCAGGGACATGTTGATAAAGCAGTGTTAATACCGCTTGAGGAATTAAAGACCAGGATTGACGAAATTGAAAGCTTTCAGGAAAAGACTGTCATGACCATTTGCAGAACGGACAGGCGTTCTGCAAAAGCAGCATCTATATTAGCAAAAAAAGGTTTTTCAGATGTACATGTCGTGAAACAGGGCATGACTGACTGGAATAAAGAGGGCTATCCGGTTAGTTAAGTTAAAGGATTAAATAGATTTTCAGAAGATAGCCTGGTTGAATGACAGCTAAATATTTTTAGATGAAAATATTCTGCATACTACAGTGAGGTGACTTATGAAACTCGGAATGGTAATACATGGTGATGAAAGTGAAACAATCTGGAATGCATTTAGGCTGGGTGTGTTTTCTTTACAGAAAGGTGATTCAGTTAAAGTATTTTTACTGGGTAAAGGAGTCGAATGTGAAAATAGGGATACTGAAAAATTTAAAGTAACAGAAGAAATGACATCATTTGTAGAACAGGGTGGAGAGATACTGGCCTGTGGTACGTGTTTAAAAATAAGGCATGCATCCGGCTCAGAGTTGTGCCCATTATCAACAATGAATGATCTTTATGAGATTGTTGCGGAGTCAGATAAGGTGTTAACGTTTTAGTCGGTTTTGAGTGGACGGGTGAGCTTATAACTTTCCGGATGCTTCGATAAGTTCATTTCATATAAAAAATGAATGAAAAAACACGGTATACGGTTCAGTTGTCAATTCAGGCTATATTAAGTTCAATCGAAATAGAGTCTCGCTACTCAATTTTCATAAACGGGCAGTAACAATTAGTACAAATAGTAGTCAGTTGTTTATTCAAATTTAACTATAGATTCATTCAGCTGATCAGGTATGATAAGTACAGATGTTGGATATCCCTTCTTATTTAATTCAAGTAGTTTTATCACTAAGTCATCATTCTATAATTGTCAAAACTGTTTCAGGAATAAATCACATATGTCTTTGATTTCAACTCGAATTGCTAATGAATTAGCCGTTAAAGAAGCTCAGGTTTTGAGCACGATTGAGTTACTGGATGAGGGTGCTACCGTACCGTTTATCGCTCGATATCGTAAAGAAGTTACCGGTGGGCTGGATGATACTCAGCTAAGGCAACTAGAGGATCGGTTGGGTTATCTGCGTGAACTGGACGACCGTCGAGTCGCGATATTAAAAAGTATTGATGAACAGGGTAAGCTGACCGATGGTTTGAAAAAAAGCATCGGACTGGCAGAAACGAAAACCGCACTGGAAGATATCTACTTACCATACAAGAAAAAACGCCGTACAAAAGCGCAGATAGCAAGAGAGGCGGGTCTTGAACCATTAGCAACCGGTCTGTTGCAAGATGCAAATTTAACACCGGAAGAATTTGCAGCAGGATTTATCGATAAAGATAAAGGTGTTGAAGATGCGGCTGCTGCGCTAGATGGCGCACGACAGATTCTGATGGAGCAGTTTGCAGAAGAAGCGCCTTTACTTGGCCAGCTGCGTGAGTACCTGTGGCAGGATGGTTTAGTCGTGTCTTCAGTGGTTAAAGGAAAAGAAAAAGAAGGCGAGAAATTTTCAGATTATTTTGAATTCAATGAAGCGATTGAAAAAATGCCATCGCACCGCGCGCTGGCTTTGTTTCGCGGGCGTAATGAGGGTGTGCTGGCATTAAATCTAAAAGTGCCAAATGAAGACGATCTGGAAAAACACCCTTGTGAAGCCACGATTGCAAACTACTTTAATATTGCTGATCAGGGCCGGCCGGCAGATAAGTGGCTGCAGGATACAGTTCGCTGGGCATGGAAGATAAAAATCTTTAGTCACCTTGATATCGAATTAAAAATGCGGGTGAAAGAAAGTGCAGAATTAGAAGCGATAAAAGTATTTGCTGATAATTTACGTGACCTGTTACTGGCAGCACCGGCGGGTGCAAAAGCAACTATGGGCTTAGATCCCGGTATTCGTACCGGTGTAAAAGTAGCGGTAGTGGATGCCACTGGTAAATTGCTGGACCATGCCACTATCTACCCTCACCAACCACGCAATGAATGGGATCAGTCGATTTCAATATTGGCGGCATTGTGTGAAAAGCATCAAGTCGATTTAGTTAGCATAGGAAACGGCACCGCCTCACGTGAAACCGATAAACTGGTTCAGGATATGATGAAACGACACGGCGCATTAAAGGTGCAAAAACTGGTTGTATCAGAAGCTGGTGCATCGGTTTATTCTGCATCGGAACTGGCATCACGTGAGTTTCCCGAGCTGGATGTTTCGATTCGTGGAGCAGTGTCGATTGCACGTCGATTGCAGGACCCGTTAGCTGAGTTGGTTAAAATCGAACCAAAAGCCATTGGTGTTGGTCAGTATCAGCACGATGTAAGTCAGTTACAGCTGGCAAAAAAACTGGACGCAGTGATTGAGGATTGTGTAAATGCTGTGGGTGTCGATATCAATATGGCATCGGTGCCATTGTTGTCGCAGGTGGCTGGTTTGAGTCAGACACTGGCTGAAAATATTGTTATGTACCGTGATCAACACGGCGCCTTTAATAACAGAAAAGAGTTAATGAGCGTGCCACGTATGGGGCCAAAAGCCTTTGAACAATCAGGTGGTTTCTTACGTGTTGTTGGTGGTGATAATCCGCTGGATAACTCATCAGTGCATCCGGAAACTTATCCGCTGGTAGAAAAGGTGATGGCATCAACAGATCGAGATATCCGTTCATTAATTGGAGATGAAAAATTTATAAAAAATCTTGATCCTCAAGCGTTTACCGATGAAACATTTGGTTTGCCAACAGTGACTGATATTCTGCATGAGCTGGAAAAGCCGGGGCGCGATCCGCGGCCTGAATTTAAAACGGCAGAATTCAAAGAAGGTGTTGAAGAAATCAAAGACCTGAAAGAAGACATGGTGCTTGAAGGCGTAGTAACAAATGTAACTAACTTCGGTGCCTTTGTTGATGTTGGTGTGCATCAGGATGGCCTGGTGCATATATCAATGCTGGCGAATAAGTTTGTGAAAGATCCCCGTGAAGTGGTAAAAGCCGGTGATGTGATAAAAGTAAAAGTGCTTGAAGTGGATGCGCAGCGTAAACGTATTGCCCTGACCATGAGGCTGACTGATGACAGTCGTGATCATAAGGCACAGAGTACGCAGATAAAAAAGGCACCAGCAAAGAAACCACGTCAGCAGAACAATAAAACAAATGCAGCGAATTCAAACTCTGCAATGGCCGATGCCTTGCTAGGTGCGTTGAAAAAGTAGTAGCTGTCATTAAAACCAAAAGATCCACCACAGAGGCGCGGAGACTTAGAGAAAAGCTATTGCACTATAAACTATCGGCTAATCCAATAAGCAATATTAGAAAGACTTATTCAGAACAATAAATACTAATATATATTTTTGATTTTTCTCTGTGTCTCCGCGCCTCTGTGGTGGGTTTGTTTTTTGACTTTAAAGACAGCTTGAGGATATTTGAAACTCTTTTGAAGTGTGGGAGTTTTAAGCAGGACTACTGAGCATTGAATCGATGTTTCAGGTTAAAACAGTGGAATCTGCGATTCGTGCTGTTTTAACCAGTTCATATAGGCCTTGTTGTTCATAGGTTTTGAAATATGATAGCCCTGAGCAAAGTCACAGCCTAATATTTCCAGAATTTCATGAGTCTCTGCATCTTCGATGCCTTCGGCCGTTATCCGCAAACCCAGATTGTGAGCTAAATCGATAGTTGAGCGTACGATGACAGCATCCTGATCACGGCTTAGCATTTGCATAACAAAAGACTTATCAATCTTAATATGCGTAACGGGCATTTTTGTTAAGTATTGTAGTGATGAATAACCTGTTCCAAAATCATCAATAGAAATAGTAATGCCAAGCTCAGTAATACGTGTGAGTGCTGAGGTGGTTTCATTGGAATAGAGCATCAGAGAATTTTCTGTAATTTCCAGTTTGATCCAGCCAGGTTCAATTTTATTTTTGATCATTTCTGATTCTAGAAGGGTAACAAGATCAGGATTCTGAATGTCGGTGGCGGAAATATTCATTGACAGCTCAAGGTTCAAACCTTGTTGGTGCCATTCTGATAATTGCCTTAGGCCGTGTGAGATAACCCATTCCGTAATGGTAAAAATATGACCAGATTGTTCAGCCAGTGGTATAAAATCATCAGGAGGGATCAGGCCAAATTCTGGATGAATCCAGCGTACCAGTGCTTCTGCACCAATAATTCGATTACTGCCAAATTCGGTTTGTGGCTGATAATAAAGCACAAACTCATCATCTTCTGCAGCTTGTCTGAAGTGCGAGCTGAGTTCAAGGTTTTTAAGCTTGCCATCATCTAAAGAGGATGAATATTGAATGATGCTCTGACTCGAGCCTTTGGCTGCATACATGGCAATATCGGCATTTTTTATCAGCTGATTGGCGGTTTCACCATGCTGAGGGTAGAGCGCATAACCAATATTAACACTGAGTTCAAAATTTCTGTTTTCTATAAAGATGGGTTTAATAATTGTCTGATTCAGCTGGTTAGCAAATTCGATGGTTTCTTCTGTTGATGTGTCGGCTGAAAATAATAAAAATTCATCGCCACCCATTCGTGCCAGAAAACGACGGCCATCTTGCTGTGTGATGTGGTTCAGACGGCTTGCAATTTCTCGCAGAATGACATCACCGGTCAGGTGCCCGAGCGAATTGTTAATGGCTTTGAAATTATTAATGTCCAGTAATAATACAGAGAGTGCTTGCTGTTTTTCGCGACTGATTTCAATCGCGCTGCTAAGATTGTTCTGGAAAGACTTGCGATTCGGTAGTTGTGTCAGATTGTCGTGTAATGATAACTGCTTAATCGCCTGCTGTTGTTCTTTTTCGATTGTAATATCTTCAAAAGTAGCAATATAGAAAGTGATGATGTCTTTATTGTTTTTGATTGGAGAAATAACAGCTCGCGACCAGTTGTGTTGTCCGTCAATATCTTTGCTATAAAATTCACTTTTCCAGGTGCCGCCAATACGAATCTTATTCCAGATTTTATTCAGAGTAGATTTCGGAGTACATTGGGTTGTAAGAAAGCCAGGTGTTTGTCCGTAAAGGTCATCGGCTTCAGAATTATTGATCTCGCAAAAACGGGGGTTGGCGTATTCGATCAGACCATCAGGTGTAAAAATAACCGTGGCACTGGAACTCTGTTCAACAGCAAGAGAAAACTTTTTAACCTGTTCAGAGTCATCCTGCTGTTGTTCAAAAATGCGCTTGATAAAAAACACACCAATCACAATTAGAATAGAAATAATAAGTGCTACGGACTTGGTTGATATGTCGTGCAGAAAGGGGTCATCAATCAGATTTTTACCAAATAATAAATCAAGTGTCCGGCGTGACGCCATTAAAAAAAAAGCAGCGGATAATAAAATCCAGGCAAGTGCCCGTCGGGTAAGTGGAATCAGGCGTAGTGCCAGTATGACTGCAACTGCTTGTAAAAAAACGGATATCCAGAGGATAAGCGTGATATCGAACATAAAAATTCCGAGCCAGTTATTCAATTAATACGGTTCGCTACGACATAATTAATAGTTTTTTCAGGAACGCAGGTTAGTATTAATAATTATTATTGTTTTCTAAGATTATGCACGTAAGTGAATGTTTGTCAAAGAAACCGACTAACATTAGGGGTTATTCACGGTATTTGCTGCAATGTGTTTCCATTTCTGCTTGTGTGATGGCTTCATAAGGGTCGGAACGAATCTGATCGTGTATTTTCATGCGATATTTTATGAAGTCATAAGGATTATCAAAATGCAAAAAAGGGTTGCCCTGAACTTGCTCTGACATTGAACTGGTCGGGTGTAAAGGCGTGTAGTTATGGCCGGGTCGGATGACAGTATTGGCAGGGATTTCTTTTTTTAATTTGTTCAGCGTGTTGAATAAAGTCTCCGGGTCGCTGCCACCAAGCCGGCAGTGGCCGCAGCCAAAGACAAACATGGTGTCACCGGTAATTAATTCATTACCGATCTGAAAACAGGCTGAGCCTTTTGAATGGCCTGGTGTATGCAGGGCTTTGATGGTGGTTTTACCAAGCTCAATACTATCACCACCGGATAATGTTCTTGGTTTTACAAAACCGGGACTCCAGAAATCATTTTCTGCCTTCATCAGATGCAACTGCGCATCGGTTTCATCAATAACCTGCTCAACGCCGTTAATATGGTCATGGTGACAGTGAGTCAGTAAAATATCAGTGACATGAAGCCCCTTGAGTCGCGTTAAATTAAGGATTTCATCAACATCCCAGGCCGGGTCAACAATCGCTGCGCGTCTTGTTGCGTGATCTTCAATGATATAGATAAAATTTTCCATCGGGCCGAGCTCAAGTGTGTGGATACTGTAACTGGCGTTCAGAGTCATCGGATAGCCTTTTGATTAAATAAAGTAAGTAGTCAGCGAAATGGCTTTTTTTATTATATCATTTTTTATTATTCATGAACGTGAGCCTGATCTGTAATCTGTCGTAATAAAATAAAGTCAGGGAAGTGTCGGTGTCGGTTGAATAACGTAGTCAGTTTTCGTTATTAATTTGAGACGTTTTTGGTTATTTTTTATATAACGCAATTACTCGGCGCATTTAATGACAATGTGTTTAAAAATGCATTGATGATTATGATTACCTACTCGCTCAGCCCGAGTGTTTATTTTTTTATTTGCTTGCTTATTCGTTCAATTTACAGGGTGAAGAAGGATGTTGATGAGAATATCCAGGATGAAGGGCCTGCGATTCTGGTTTGTAATCATGTGGGTTTTGTAGATGCGCTGATACCGATAGTGCTGAGTGATTTATGGGGGGCTTTGTTCAGTCGCAAGGACAAGGCGCTGTTGTCAAGTTGCCCCAGAAAGTTTTGTGCAAAGACATTTCTTGATGTCTCGACTGCGATAGAAAAGGATACGCTGAGTTTATGAACAATGGAGCCGGCTGTTAAGGGGTTGAATAGAATGAACTGACTGCTGAAACAGGGCGGAGAGCACTATGGTCTTTAAAAACAAATATCAAAATTTTATCCGTCTGCATTACTACAATTTAAGCTATTTTCCCCGCCATACAATATAAATATTTAATCCCGGGCTTTGAACTTATATCGCATTTCTCCGTCTGAGCATTTAATGGAGAGACCTATATGAAGACTATACTGGCAATATCCTTATTAATGATTTGTACGATTGCGAATGCGCAGAATAACGCGCTGCGCTATTTTGAAAGCAAGGCCCATAAAACCAACCTGCTTGAACTCTATACCTCAGAGGGCTGTAGTAGCTGTCCACCAGCGGAAAAGTGGCTGGCGAGAATGCCACAGCCAATATTGGATAAATCGGCCGTTATCCCGCTGGTGTTTCATGTCACCTATTGGGATTATATTGGCTGGAAAGATAAATTTGCCAGTCAGCAGTATGACCATCGGCAGCGAAAAATGGTGTTGCAGGAAGGGGGTAGTACAGTCTATACGCCGCAATTTTTCATTAATAGTCGGACCAAAAGAGGCATTCATGGCGCGATTAGTAAGCTTATGAGGAGTGAAAAACAGCCATCCAGTATAAAGATAAAAGCGCAAATAACAGAGACTGATGAAAAACTGCATATAAAAGTCTCGTTAAAGCGCTTATTGGAGGGGCTGGATAAGGTTGTAAGGGTCAGCGTAGCAGCCTATGAGAATGATATCAGGTCAGTGATCGAGTCTGGAGAAAATGAAGGCCTGATAAGTCAGCATCAGTACGTAGTAAGAGGGCTTGAAACAGCCCTGATGTCGTTAGAAGTGGCACGAAGCAGACCGTTTGAGTTCAGCAAAAAGTCTCATAAATGGTCGGGAGTCGTGATTTATGTGGAATCGGCAAATCAGGTAGTAGAAGCACTGCGTATCACCCTATAAAGCTCGCTTTAAGAAAAAGTACCGAAGCTGAAGTAGAATAAAAAAATGAAGAAAAACAGTCACTTGATGAAAAAATGGGCAAAGCAGAGCAGAATAGCCCAAAAACGCTGAGAAAGTTGGCTTTTCCCCTTGACGCAGAGCACGGTAACCGGTTTAATACGCGTCTTGTTTTCGGGCATTGCTTGATCACATTGGCCTGATAGCTCAGTCGGTAGAGCAGAGGATTGAAAATCCTCGTGTCGGCAGTTCGATTCTGCCTCGGGCCACCACTATTTAATATTAAAAGCTGCACTATCTAAGTGTGGCTTTTTTTATGCCTGCAAGAAATCGGGAAGGAAAGAGTCGATGCCCGGTTATGACACGTTTTGATCAGGATAGTTACTGTTAATAACCTCCTGAGTATCAAGCTCAAGATAAACACGATGCTAACAAAGCTAAACGTGCCAGAATGGAGCATGTTTGAATAAGGAGGTATAAAGTGCATCTTTATATGATCTATCGCTAGCTTAATGGACTGATTCATTGGAGGAAAATAATCTTGTGTGAAAAAGAGTCCTGTTATATCAGGTACTTAATGTGAGTTGTCCTGACAGTGACCGGCTTTCTTACTTTGAGTGAAGGTGTAGAGTGAATGCCCTATAAAAAATAATAATCTCTTAACATTGAATGATGATAATGTGAGAATGGCTGAAATAGTTATAAAAAATGAAAGTAATGTCATTAAATCAGCTATAAGTATATGAATAATAGATGATATTTTAGTGAGATAGAGAATGTCGAGGTTTGTTCGTACCTTAAAGTTAGGCATGATTTTTAGCATAAGCATAGCAATGGCTGTGGCGGTTATGCATTTTGCATTTTTAAATATCGTAGAAAAAACCGGACAAGAAGATGTTAAAGTTCAGCTAGAGAAAGTTAACGGGTATCTTAAACATCGCTTTGCAGAGACTGAACGTTTAGCAGAAGTATGGGCTTCCGGTACAGAAATCCCCCGCTTATTTGTAAATAATAGTTCTAAAAATAGAAAAAAAATTCTACGTTCAAAACAAATAAACAAAGAACAGTATAGTTTTTTTGCTTTGATGACAAAAAATAACAAGATTTTCTTTTCCCGTCGTATCGAGAAATCTGAAACAAATTCAGAAAAGAAAATGTTTTCCAAGCTTGATTCAAAAACGACCTACCAGATAAGTACAGTTGAATTTATAAAAACACTGACTGTGACGAATACCTATCGTGGTTTTATCTACTCTGACCAGTTGTATCTGATAATCGCGGAGCCTGTATATACGGATGAGGATGGTAATAATAGTATCGGCTATCTGATTATCGGACAGGCATTAGAAGAGCAGCAGCTGAGTAAAGATAATTTAATTGATGTCAGTGTTGAGCCTGTTAATCCGGCGATTGACCAGCACCAGAAAAGAATTCTCACTGCTGCAAAAAGTAAAAATATTATTCAGGATAATAATAAATCTGAAGTAGTGACGCGTTTGCTTGTAAGGTCTGTAGCTGATACACCGGTTGCATTTATAACGAATAAAAAAGCTAAGCCAGAAATTTTGTATTTGTATGAAATAAGCTGGTTTAGTGTATTGTTGATAATATTTGTCGCAGCCATGCTGGCTTATTTGTTCTGGTGGTACAGAAAAACAGGCTTGTGTAAAAGCCTTAAATTACTTGAAGAAGATATTCAAAGTGTAAAAATTGGGTCAGAATTGTCAAGCCGCTTATCGCGTACAAGTCGTGGTATTCTGGACGGTGTAGTACTGGCGCTTAATCAGAAGATAGGTGGTTTTGAGCAGACCTTTGTTGATAATAGAAAACATAATGCAGAAATTATTTTAAATGAATTGCCACTTGAAGCTTATCTAAAAGATACGGCCTGTAAATACGTCGCTGTTAATGAAAAGTATTGCAACAGTCTGGGTTTAGATCGGGGCAGCATTATCGGAAAACACAATAGCGATATAGGTGCTATCACCGATTCAGAATTAATCAATAAAAAAGAAAATGAGGTAGTCAGTACTAAAGAGGCGATTATTTTTGAAGAAAGTGAAGAGACTAAAAATAACGGTGAGGTTATCTATTCTATTCATCTTATACCTTTTATAAATGCAAAGGGTCTGGTTGAAGGTATTGTCGGAGTAAGAATTGATATAACGGATCAGAAAAAAGCCGCTGATGAAATGGAAATGGCGGCAAAGGTGCTGGAGAATACAGCTGAAGGCTTTATGGTGACCGATGCAGACCGATATGCCGTACATGTGAATACTGCTTATACCGAAATGACAGGCTACAGTGAAAGTGAATTACTGGGCAAGGTTCCTTTGTTGCTGCAAACAGAGAGTCGTTCAAAAACCTATCAGGAAATCCAGAGAAAACTTGATCAGGATGGTTCATGGTCGGGTGAGCTATGGAGTAGTCGGAAAAATGGTACCAGTTACCCGGAAATGATAAATATTAAAGCCATTAGAAATAAAAAAGGTGAAGTGACCAATTACTTTAGTATGTCGAAAGATATCACTGAAGAAAAAAAATGGGAACAGCGTTTATATGATATGGCACATTATGATGGATTAACAGGACTGCCAAACAGAACTTTGTTTCAGGACAGATTGTCGCAGGAAATTGCGCGCTGTGAACGAAGTAAACGAAATATCGCAATTTTATTTCTTGATATAGATCTGTTCAAAGGTATTAATGATTCGCTCGGACATGCGGCTGGTGACGAGCTGTTAAAGGCAATAAGTAACAGGCTAAAGCTGACATTGCGAAGCGTGGATTCAATAGCAAGAATGGGTGGCGATGAGTTTACAATTTTAGTTACAGATCTGGCGATCGATTATAAAAAGAACATAGGTTATTTAAAAAGTCTGAGCGAGAAAATAATCGACGTTGTTGGTCAGCCGATAGAACTGGAAGGGCGTGAAATTAATGTAACCTGTAGCATTGGTATAGCGGTCTATCCGGTGGATGCAAGCAGCGTGGAAGATCTGATTAGAAATGCTGACTCAGCTATGTATTATGCAAAATCACAGGGCAGAAGAAACTACCAGTTTTATTCAAAAGGATTTAACGAGGCGGCTGTTGAGCGGCTTGAAAAAGAAATAGAATTAAGAGCAGCACTTAAAAATACTGATTTACAACTTTATTTCCAGCCGCAGATAGATGTAATTTCACGGCATGTTGTTGGTGCAGAAGCGTTACTGCGATGGACAAAAGATGGTGAAACTGTTCTTGGCCCTGAAAAGATTATTACCATTGCAGAAGAAATGGGTCTTATAAATGAACTTGGAAACTGGATATTAAAATCGGCCTGTACGGAATGCAAATCCTGGCTTGATCAAGGCCATAAAAATCTTCGTGTGGCTGTTAATCTGTCCACGCGGCAATTCAGGCAGAAAAATCTGGTTGATATAGTAAGTGGTATTCTTGAAGAAACTAAGTTGCCTGGGAGACTGCTGGAGCTTGAGGTAACTGAAAGTGCTTTGATGGAAAGCGTGGAGTACTCAATAGAAATGATGGCGGAACTGTCTCGTCTGGGAGTTCGCTGGTCGCTTGATGATTTTGGTACCGGTTATTCATCGTTGAATTATTTACGGGATTTCCCCGTGCATGTGCTGAAAGTCGATCAGAGTTTTGTTCGTGAAATCACTATTAATCCGGAAGATGCTGCAATTGTCGAAACAATAATCGATCTTGCTCATAAATTGCATCTTACAGTTATCGCTGAAGGTGTTGAGAACGAGGAGCAGTTAAAGGTTTTAAGTCGAATGAATTGCGAGCAAGTGCAGGGGTATTATTTTAGTAAGCCAGAAAAGATTGAAGGCTTTCTGGATTATGTTAATAAGGGAATAAAGGCGTAGGTGTAGAAGTAATGAAGGACGTGAATAAAAATATAATGCCAGTATATTACTGGCTTGTTCCTGCTTTTGTAGCGCTGCTACTTGTTTTAATAAGCCAGAAAAACTTTCTGTTATTTCATGTGTTGGCAGAGTTATTTGCTGTCGTGGTTGCCGTTATAATGTCAGTAGTTGTCTGGCAGATGTATCCTTTTACACGTAATAGTTTTTTAATGTATCTGGGCTCAGGCTATATCTGGATTGCAGTGCTGGACACAATTCATATGTTAACTTATAAAGGTATGAATATCTTTCCTGCTGCAGATGGGAATTCCGCGGTTCAGTTTTGGGTGGCGACTCGCTATCTTGAGGCGTTTTTATTAATTACGTCATCATGGTTTTTAACAAATAAATTAAATTTCAGATCTGTATTTGTCTCATTTGGATTAGTATCGCTGCTGATTTATTACAGCATTATGTCGGGATATTTCCCCGTCGCTTTTATTGAGGGTCGCGGACTTACTGAATTCAAAGTACTGTCTGAGTATATAATTATTGCAATGCTTTCCCTTGCTATAGGATTGCTATGGAAAAGGCGATCACATATAAGCCAGAATATTATCAAATTGGTTATCACATCCGTTGTTTTGACAATGTGTGCCGAGATGGCGTTTACGCTCTATATCGATTTGTACGGCATCTCAAATATTGTAGGTCACCTGTTTAAATTTGTATCGTTTTGGCTAATTTTTATAGCAATGGTGCGAACTACTTTGCATGAGCCATTCAGTGCAATGGCAAAAAGCTCATCAACCTATGATGCAATTCCTGATGCAACAATAGTTGTGGATCATGAGGGGGTAATTTATCAGGCTAATCAGGCAGCGTGTAATCTTGTTAATGTAGAGAAGAAGGATTTAATTGGCGAGAAGAGTCATCGCTGGTTCCATGGATCAGATACAGGCTCAGAGAATTGCCTGATCTGTAAGAATAGTCGTGATGGAAATAAAATTTATGCGTACGAAATAAAGGATGAAAAAAATGAAAGATGGCTGGATTTTACGCTCTCTCCGGTAGGTGATGCCACCGAATATGGTGGCATGGTAGAAGTTATCAGAGATATTACAAGGAAGAAAACAACTGAACAGGAACTTGTAGATGTTAATGAGCTGAAAAACTCTATAGTAGAAAATCTTCCTGCAATGTTGTTTGTAAAGAGGGCTGGCGACCATCGTTATGTAGAATGGAATAAAGCGGCTGAAGAGATTACCGGGCTGACACGGAGAGAAATGCTGGGTAAGAATGATTTCGATTTCTTTACCGAGGATGAGGCTCAGTTCTATGTGAGTATGGATAAAAAGGTGTTGAGTGAAGGCGTGTTGCACGACATTCCTGAAGAAACAATTCATACTAAATTTAAAGGTATACGCCTTTTACATACACGAAAAATACCGATTTATAACCAGAAAGGTGAAGCAAGTTATTTGCTGGGTATTTCTCAGGATATTACTGAGAACAAAGAAACTGAAGAGATGATTCGCAGAAGTCAGAAAATGGAAGCGGTGGGTCAGCTTTCCGGTGGGGTCGCGCATGATTTTAATAATCAGCTCGGAATTGTAACTGGCTACCTTGAATTTCTAAAGGAATTTCTGAAGGATGAAGAAAAGCAAAAAGGTTGGGTGGAGAGCGCCAGAAAAGCAGCATACAGGTGTGTCGAATTAACCAGACAACTCATGCTTTTCTCGCGCACCAAATCACCGGAGAAGTCATCAGTTGATGTGAATGGTGTAATAACAAATATCGAAGATATTATAGAAAAGAGTGTTACCCCGGAGATTAATATCCTTTATCAGCTGGAAGTTAACCTGTGGCCGGCAATGCTAGATGAAGGTGAGCTGGGTGATGCAATAATAAATATTTTGATTAATGCGCGTGATGCGATGGAACAGGGCGGAAGTATTATTATACGCACTTCAAATGTGTATCTTGATGATGAAGTGATGATTGCTAATCAGGGAGCTAAACCAGGCGAATATTTAATGCTGGAAATTCAGGACAATGGAACGGGTATGAGTGAAGAAGTTCTGGAGCATATTTATGAACCCTTCTTTACAACCAAGCCGGTAGGTAGTGGTACGGGTCTGGGTATGTCGATGGTGTATTCTTTTGTCCAGCGTTGTGATGGAATTATAAAAGTCGATTCAACGGAGGGTGTGGGTACATCGATAAAAATTTATATCCCGCGTGCTGAAGAAGAAGCAAGTTTTTCAAGAAGTAACATTGACCCGCAAAGGATTATTAAATTACCCGATGGAAAAGAAACTGTGCTGGTTGTGGATGATGAAACTGACTTGCTGAATTTAACCGGTGAATATATCAGCTCGCTGGGCTATAAAATTTATAAGGCTGATAATGCTTATGATGCAATTGAAATTCTAAAGCAGGAAGATGTTAGCCTTGTGTTCAGTGATATCGTGATGCCAGGGGGGATGAATGGCTATGATCTGGCAGCACTTATTAATAAAGATTACCCGCTGGTGAAAGTATTATTGTCTTCAGGCTATATGGGTAAGTCATCAAGAGGTGACTATAAAGGTGTAATAATCAATAAGCCGTATACAAAGCAGCAAATAGCACATGAAATCAGGGCAGCATTAGACAATACATCAAAGATAGTCTGACCAGACAATATCCGTAATACCAAAGACAAAGAATTCCGGATTTAGCAGGCTTTCCTTGGTGTTATAGAGTAGTGGTTGCATATCGGTTCTGGTGATCTGGCCGCCTGCTTCATTAACAATACAGTGAGCGGCTGCCGTATCCCATTCAGATGTTAATCCAAGTCGAGGGTAAAGGTCGGCTGAGCCTTCAGCAACAAGACATGACTTTAAAGAGCTGCCCATGCTTATCAGTTCGGGGTCGCCAAGTTGATTTAAAAAAGATTTAATTCTGTCAGACTGATGAGATCGGCTGCCGGCAATAATTAAGTGATTTAGGTCAGAAGTTCTGCAATGAATTTGTTTAGCAGAGTTCTGTGCTGATATTTTAAAGGCACCGCTGCCTTTGTAGGCATAGTAGGTCTGTTGAGTGACTGGCGCATTGATCACACCGAGCACGCTTTTGTGATGGTGGACTAAGGCGATATTAACACTGAATTCACCGTTGCCCTTAATAAACTCACGGGTACCATCTAAAGGGTCAACCAGCCAGTAGGTTGACCATGTTTTACGTTCGCTAAAAGGAATGTCAGCGTCTTCTTCTGATAAAACCGGAATGTCCGGGGTGAGTTGTTTAAGCGCATTAACAATATAAAAATGTGCGGCCATATCGGCCGTGGTTAATGGGGTGTTGTCCTGCTTGGACTGAATATCGAAGTCACCATGATATATTTCAAGAATTTTTTCCCCTGCTTGCTCGGCAATCTCAACACAGGCTTCAGATAAAAACTGAAGTTGATTCAGGATGTTGTCATTCATGCAGGCGTCCGCTGTTGCAGATATTGCTGGCAGATATAGAGTGCAGCAAATGTTCTGGCTTCAGAACACTCTTTTTCATTTAATAAGTCTTGTGCACGTGAAAAAGACCAGGGTAAAATTTCTAAGGGTTCAGGTTCATCGCCTTCAGCGGTGGCAGGGTGCAGATTTTCAGCCAGAACGACATGTGTAAAGTGTGTGGAATAGCCGGAAGCCAGCGATAAGCTGTGAAGGTGCGTAAGATTATCGGCACGGTAGCCGGTTTCTTCAATCAATTCACGGTTAGCCGCATCGAGGATTGTTTCGCCCGGATCAATCTTGCCCTTAGGTAGCGTCAGTTCATAGCGTTCCATACCAACCGCGTATTCACGTATCAGCAGGAAGGTATCTTCATCTGTAAATGCAATGATTAATACGGCCCCCTGGCTACGGTTACAAAGGCGCTCATAAGTGCGTTTTTCACCATTAGAAAATTCCAAATCGATGGCTTCGATACGAAAGAAACGCGTTTTGGCAATTTCAGTACGCTGTAGAATATTAGGTTTTATTGCGGACATATATCATTATATTTTGATGGTATTTTTGAACTGATAATATACTATATTACACCAAATTATTCGCAGGTGGTGAAGCGTGGTTAAAATCGACTGGCAGCAGATAAAGACAGTATTTCTGGATCTTGATGGAACCTTACTGGATCTGCATTTTGATAATCATTTCTGGCTGGAATATGTGCCTGTTCACTTTGCAGATAAACACGCGATTAGTGTTGAAGATGCAAAACATCAGTTATCAAACTTATACGGAGAATTTGGCGGAACGCTGAACTGGTATTGTGTTGATTTCTGGACAAAGCGTATAGGGCTTGATATCCGCAGTCTAAAGGAGGATGTCAGTCATAAAATAGCAATCCGGCCGTATGTGGAAGAGTTTTTACAAATGCTGCATGATCGAGGTAAGCGAGTGGTGCTGGTTACGAATGCGCATCCGGCAAGCATTGCAATAAAAATGAGAAAAACGGAACTTGAAAAATACCTTCACAGGATCATAAGCTCGCACCAGTACGGCATGGCAAAAGAGGAAGCCGGATTCTGGCAAAGGCTAAATAATGATGAGCCCTTTGAAAAAGAAAGCACGCTGTTCATAGATGATAACCTTGCGGTATTAAAATCTGCAGATGATTATGGTATTCAGCATTTAAGGGCTATTCGTTTGCCTGACAGTCAGGGGAGTGAAATACACACAAAAGATTTTGCAGTGATTGAGAATTATCGGCAGATTATTTAAACAACG
>Ga0316207_10002294_pt1 | contig 20076 bp, 18 predicted proteins | sample 6weekpyrite_MG_FD_204943 | JGI IMG/M metagenome (GOLD analysis project Ga0316207, IMG submission 204943) | Microbial mat bacterial communities from mineral coupon in-situ incubated in ocean water Damariscotta River, Maine, United States -... | ecosystem: Environmental > Aquatic > Marine >...
GGATCATCTAATTCAAGATCGGCAACATGCGCAGTGACATCATGAACCTTAGCATCAAGAATGCGCCCCGATTTCCCAATAATGTCTAGGCTTCGTCCACTAAATATCACCTCACCCTGCATTTCTGAAATCGCTGGCCAACCAGGTTCATAATCCAATTTTGCATTGATAACATCAAAGCGTGTTTCAAACTTCCCTTCTCCATGATCAAATGGAAATTTATCGAGTGGCCCATGTAAAACCACGCGACCTGAAGGAACCTGGCCATGAATAATCGATTTATCTAACCAAGCGATTGTCTTTTTTGAAAGAACCGGAATAGGTAAATATTTAGACGTCTTTCCACCATCAGCATTCTCAAAATCAGCTAATAGGTCAATAACGGGTGAACTCTTATTAGGAACCAGTAAATCCATTTGGGCACGAATAGTAATGTCTTCATTTCTGAAATCGAAATTAGTTGCTTGCAATGAAAGACCAGATTTATTTTTCTTCCATTGCACCTGACCAACTAACCGATTTAACTCGACTGGCTTACGAAACAAGCCCTTCGCATCAATAACAACACTGTTACTATCAAGTTTTAAACTACCCTGATTACTATCAATAACAAAATTTCCTGATAAACCTGCTAGCTTTGGCAAGTCATTCCAAGCCTGGGTAGACAGTTCTATAACTTGACCATCAACATACCACTGCTTTACATCCCTGTCTGTCGATAATACTAAAGATAATTTTTTAAATATGGCTGACGGGCGTACCGTTTCCAAGGCATCAACTTGTTCTTCATTTAAAATATTGACTACATTAACCAATGGTAGAACATCTGATAACTGCACATAATCTGCGACGATCGCAATGCGTTCTGCAACTTGATTCGTCAGAAAACTAACTCTTGATGCAGGCCACACCCCTTGGGCAGTAGAGGGTGCGAAGTTTTCTAGATGTAAGCTGATGTCACTGTCACTTTGATGCCATGAAAACACCGTGTTCAACCCAGTAAATTTAATCGCATTGGCATGTTCGCCACTAAAGGCCAGATCTGAAAGAGATAAAACACCTTCCAAATCTTGTAAGGCATTGTTTTTCCATTTACCCCAAACCTCGAAATCAGTTTTTCCCGTGGAAACGCTGATACCTTGTGTCATAGGCTTTCGCCACCACCCGGGTATTGATAAAGCATTTGCCTTTACATAAACATCTCCATGCCATGAAGACAATTCTTTCTCACTACCCTGGAGTTCAGCAGCAACAATAATTTTATTTCCGAGATTCTTCGGCAAACTCACATTGCCATCAATTTGATGGACGTCATCGTAATTTCGGAGTCTTAAATTAACATCCTTGAATAATAGTTTTTTATGATTTAATGGTATGTCCGTCCACGTAATACTGCTCGATTCAATACCAATATTAGGTTGACGCATTAACCACTCAAATAATAAACCAGAATAATCTTGCTCCGATTTAATATTCTCATCAGATAGCCCATCGATACTAATACTTTCATCAGCATTCCGCGTAACCGAAAGTGCTATACCACTGACAGTAAAACTAGAAGGAACGAAATCACGATTGCTTATTGATGAAAATAGGTCGACACCCATTCTTGCATCTTTAAATTGAAATAAAACGACATCACTATCTTTGTCGTATAAGCGAACATCAGAGAAATGGAGTTGCGGTTCAAAGCCGCTCCATTGCGCTGTAAGGTTTGCAACACGAATTTTCTGACCTGCATAATCACTAAGGGCTTGCTCAGCCTCTACTCGATAATTTTCCGCAAGCGGCAACAGTAAACGAACAACTGTTAGTAATACTGCCGTCAGCACTACTATTCCGGCAAAACCATACCAGAACATACCACTCAAACAACGAATGATTTTTTTTACTGCCACGAATTAAGCCCCACTTCCATGCCTATCAGTAAATTATAACTAGTCATTAACTTTTACATTAGCACCACGTCGTAATGCTCTTGGGTATATAGTGATTCCACCTGCAACTTAATTGGCTTACCAATAAAATCCTCTAACTCTGCAACACTGGTCGATTCTTCATCAAGCAATCGATCAACAACACTTTCTGATGCTAATACTAAAAAGGTCTGCGCATCATACTGCCTTGCTTCTCGAATAATTTCTCTAAAAATCTCATAACAAACCGTTTCCGCAGTTCGCAATGATCCCCTGCCATCACAAGTTGGACACCCTTCACACAAAATATGTTCCAGTGACTCACGCGTACGCTTACGTGTCATCTCTACTAGGCCAAGAGCCGATACCTGACTGATGTGACATTTAGCATGATCTTTCTCAAGGTTTTTTTCCAAAGCGCGCAATACTTGACGCTTGTGTTCTTCATCTTGCATATCGATAAAATCGACAATTATAATTCCGCCCAAATTTCTTAGTCTTAGCTGTCTTGCAATTGCAAAACTGGCTTCAAGATTTGTTTTGAAAATCGTTTCATCAAGGTTGCGATGACCAACAAAGCCACCTGTATTAACATCAATGGTGGTCATTGCTTCTGTCTGATCAATAATCAGGTAACCACCTGACTTAAGATCGGCCCGTTTTGCAAGAGCCTTATGAATTTCATCTTCTACTGAGTAGAGATCAAATATTGGACGTTCACCTGGATAGTATTCCACGCGGTCTGCTACTTCAGGAATAAACTTACGCGCGAATTTTGCTGCCCTTTCAAAGGTTTCTTTAGAGTCGATTCGAATTTTCTCTATTTCAGGACTAACCAAGTCTCGCATCATCCGCATTGCTAGTGGTAGATCATCATGAATAAGATTTGGTGCTTTCTCCGATTTCATTTTATCAATAATCGCCATCCACATTCGATGCAGGTATTCAACGTCGGCCTGTATTTCTTGCTCACTAATACCTTCCGCAGCTGTACGCACAATATAACCACCTGCATAGTCATCGATTGCAAGTTGCTCCAGACTCTCACGTAAGCGATCTCGTTCTTCGGCTTCTTCTATCTTTTGTGAAATACCAATATGTTCAACGCCAGGCATATAAACCAAAAAACGAGATGGAATAGAAACCTGTGTTGTTAATCGGGCTCCCTTGGTACCCAGTGGGTCTTTAACAACCTGTACACAAATTTCCTGCCCTTCAGTCACCAAGCTATTAATTGATTCAACCTTTCGACTATCATTATTATCTTCATTAGACATTTTAATGTCAGAAGCATGTAAGAAAGCCGCACGCTCGAGTCCCACATCAATAAAAGCAGCTTGCATGCCAGGAAGCACTCGGGAAACCTTGCCCTTGTAGACATTACCAACTAAACCGCGCTTGGCAGCACGTTCAATATAAACTTCTTGGAGAACTCCATTCTCGACCAGCGCAACCCGCGCCTCATTAGGAGTAATATTAATTAGAATTTCGCTACTCATACTGCGTATTTAATCCTTTATTTTTATTGTTCCATCATAGCATCATCAAGGCCCGACCTTAGACGACATCAATAGCAAATTCTCGAAATAATTCAGCCGTTTCAAATAACGGTAATCCCATCACCCCGCTGTAGCTACCTTGTAATTGTTCAATAAATACAGCAGCTTGGCCCTGAATGGCATAACCGCCTGCTTTATCATCAGGCTCTCCGGTTGCCACATAGGCCTTTCGTTCAACGTCACTAATTTCTCTAAAGCTCACTTGGCTAGTGCTCAACCGTATTGTCTCATGTACATCCTTAACAATCGCGACTGCCGTTATCACATGATGTGTTCGCCCGGATAACGTTTTCAACATGGCCTCGGCATCACCATCGAAGACCGGTTTACCGAATATTTCATCATCAAGGACCACAATCGTATCTGCACCCAACACGGGCAAAGACTGAGCGCTTGCCTGCCAACCTGCACGTGCCTTTTCAAATGCTAGACGTTGTACAAACTCGGCCGGCGATTCGCCTGCCTTTATCAATTCTGGAACGGAGACATCAATAGTCTCAAAGCAGATCCCAATTTGTTCTAACAACTCAGCCCTTCGCGGGGATTTTGATGCGAGTATGACTTGCGGTGCCATCATCAATTTCAGTCTCGATGATAAGGGTGGTTAGTAATTAATGACCAGGCCCGATAGAGCTGCTCAGCCAACACAACACGCACCAGAGCATGAGGTAAGGTCAGTGCGGAAAGCGACCACATCATATCAGCGCGCTGCTTCACTTCTTCACCCAGACCATCAGCGCCACCAACAATCAACGCAACATCACGGCCTGAAGAGGTCCAATCAGCCATTTTATCTGCCAGTTGTCGTGTCGACCAAGACTTGCCGCGTTCATCTAAAGCGACAACCAAGCAGTCCTTCGGAATTGCCTGCAAGATACGTTCGGACTCTTCAGAAATAGCGCGTTTTAGGTCACTGTTCTTACTGCGTCGACCAGGGGGGATTTCTTTTATCAGAGGTGTAAATTCTTTAGGCAGGCGTTTAATAAATTCATCGTAACCTGTGCTTACCCACACAGGCATTTTTTGACCCACGGCAAGAATATGGATGTGCATGCGTGTTGCTCAGCGTCCTATAAACTACTTTCGTCCGGTTTCGTCATTTCGCCATCAAGTGCCCAAAGCTTTTCGAGATTATAAAAATCACGTACCTGCGGCACCATGATGTGCACCACGACATCACCTAAATCAAGCAATATCCATTCACCGGGATTCTCGCCTTCTTGACCCAACACATTCCCGCCGGCTTCTTTGACACTTACGACAACGCTATTCGCCAACGCTTTGACCTGACGAACCGTACCACCGCTTGCGATAATCATGCGATCAGTGAAATTACTGATACCTTCAACATTCAGCACACGAATATCCACCGCCTTCACGTCCTCAAGGGCATCAACTACTAATTGACTCAAGTCATCTACTTTCAATACAACTGATTTATTCATTGATACAACCTATTTTCCTGTATGTATTCATAGACCGCTTGGTCCATTAATTTTTCTACTGCATTACCATTTTTAAAGCCGGCGCGAATTCGGCTTGCCGAATGCGGTAACTCACAATGCAAACCGGTAATAATTCTGCCCGCTTGGCTATCTGGCTTACCCGTACAAATTCGCTCTGCTAACACATCAGCCAACTCACCCTCTGTCACTAATTTTTCGCCAGGACGTCCTACAACAACAAGGTGCGCTAATTCAAATATCTCAGCCCATTTATGCCAGCCTAAAAGACCATTAAATGCGTCAGTACCAATAATGAAAAATAAACTTGCCTGCGGATTTTCTTGACGTAATTCTTTCAGCGTATCAATGCTAAACGACACACCTTCACGCCGACACTCTCTATCATCGACAAACAGTTTCAACTCATTTTTTACCGCCAAATTTAACATTGCCAGCCGATGTCGGGTGCTCACTAGTGGCGCAACCCGGGTTGGAGATTGGCGACATGGTATCAAACGAACTTCATCAAGTTGAAGACCTTGCAAAGCAGTTAAAGCTACTTGGATATGCGCATGGTGCACCGGATCGAAGGTGCCTCCCAGAATGCCTATTGACGCCATCAACGTAGCGCCATCAAATCAACCACGAATATGGCCATCACCAATGACGATATACTTCTGCGAGGTAAGTCCTTCCAGACCGACTGGGCCACGAGCATGAATTTTATCCGTACTGATCCCAATCTCCGCGCCAAGGCCATATTCAAAACCATCAGCAAATCGTGTTGAGGCATTAATCATCACTGAGCTTGAATCAACCTCACTAATGAAACGTCGTGCACGCGTAATGTCTTCACACATAATCGATTCGGTATGACCAGAACTGTGCGAGTGAATATGTTCAATTGCTGCATCCATGTCATCAACCACACGTACCGATAAAATAGGCGCAAGATACTCTTCATCCCAGTCTGCATCAGAAGCCGCAACCGCCGCATCAACGATGGCACAGGTTTTTTCACAGCCACGTAATTCAACACCGGCCTTCGCATATTGCTCAGCAAGTACAGGTAAGATTTGGTCCGCAATACCCTTAGCAACCAATAAGGTTTCCATGGTGTTACATGTACCATAACGTTGTGTCTTTGAATTAATCGCAACCGCAACGGCTTTATCAAAATCCGCCTTGTCATCAATGTATACATGGCAAACACCGTGCAAGTGTTTAATGACGGGCACACGGGCATCTTCTGAAACGCGTTCAATAAGACCTTTACCGCCGCGTGGCACAATCACATCAACAAACTCGCTCATGGTGATCAATTCACCCACCGCGGCGCGATCCGTAATTTCTATCACCTGTACAGCTTCAGCGGGTAAACCGGCTTTGGCAAGGCCGGCACTTACGCAACTGGCAATTGCTTGATTTGAATGCAATGCCTCTGAACCACCGCGTAAAATAGCGGCGTTACCCGATTTCAAGCAGAGTGCCGCCGCATCCGCTGTGACATTGGGACGCGACTCATAAATAATGCCAATTACTCCCAACGGCACACGCATTTTACCAATCTGCAAGCCACTAGGTTGATACTTCATATCTTCAATTTCACCAATAGGATCTGGTAACCCAGCAACCTGGCGTAGTCCTTCGGCCATGCCATCAATGCGCTCGTCATTTAATTCGAGTCGATCTAATAGTGCGGCATCAAGGCCATTGTTTCTTCCCGCATCCATGTCTTTTTGATTGGCATCAAGCAAACTAGCGCGTGACGCTAACAAAGCATCCGCAATCGCGTCCAAGGCCGCATTCTTTTGTCCTGTGTTAGCACTCGCCATTTCGCGCGATGCCCTTCGCGCTCGCAGACCTAATTCCCGCATATAAGCGACAACATCTGTTTGTGCTGTTTTTAAATTTGTTTGCATAATTTTACTTTCTCAAAATACTCTTGTGCGTTGTTACATTGACAGACTGCGCGCTGTATCACGCTGCAAAACAGTCGCAACCTTTAGACCAGCCAATGCGAGGCATAATTGTAACAATTCATCCCAAACATTGCCTGCTGATTGCCCCTTAATCACACCATCAATACGCGCAGCAGCGATCAACAAGCCTTGCCAGCGACGAGGGCCATATTTCATTAAAGCTTTTTTTATCAATGGTTTACGCTTTTGCCAAACGCGGTAACTGGTCATCACTTGATCAACCTTGGCGGCATCAGGGCGGCCTGCTGCCGAAGCCGATTCCCCAGCCATTTTCGCTAAACTACGTAGCTCGCGCGATAAAACCCACAATACCAGTACCGGTTCAGCCCCTTCATCGCGTAAGCGATTAAACATACGCTGGGTATAGGCAACATCGCCTGACAAGGCGGTATCGACTAATTTGTAGATGTCAAAACGGGCATTATCAGCAACCGCATCATCAATATCATCGATGCTAATAGCACCTGAACCATGTAATAAAACTAATTTCTCAATTTCCTGTGCAGCCGCAAGTAAATTTCCTTCGACACGTTGCGTAAGTAATTCTACGGCAGCTGCATCTGGCTGTAAGCCTCGATCACGTAACCGACCACCCACCCAAGAGGTGAGCCTATTCGCATCAAGCGGCCAGATAACAATATTCTTAGCTATTTTATCCATGGCTTTGTGCCATTTTGTTTTCGAGACGCTGGCTTCTAATTTACCTGTGATAATCAGCAAGATAGTGTCTTCAGGTGGTTGTGCTGCCCACGCCTCCAAGGCCTTACGACCCGCATCACCGGGTTTTCCTGTTGGTAGGCGAAGTTCTATCAGGCGCTGTTCAGCAAATAATGACATGGCACTCGCGGCATCGTAGAGGGCATTCCAATCAAAGCTACGATCAACATGCATGACCTGACGTTCGCTAAAACCTTTTAGGTGAGCCGCTTGACGAATGGCATCAGCAGCTTCTTGGACAAGCAAGGTTTCATCACCACTGAGGATATAAACGGGGGAAAGATCGCGTTGTAAATGAGAATCTAACTGTGAGACGTCCAACTTCATAGGACAAGTTTCATTTAGCCACGGCGATAAGCTTGCAAACGCGTTAATACTTGGCGAACCAAATCGCGCCGCATATTAGCCTTCAATCGTGCCTCTTCATTACCTTTGCCTAAAACATTGTCACGGTCAAAAGTGTAATCACGTAACTGTCTCACAGTTTGGGGCGCTAATAAAACCTGCCCCTGGCGATCATGCAAACTCATATTAAGCGTATAAATCAATTCGTACTCTGCTACTTTACCTGATGCCCCTGAAACAGAAAGCAAGCGACGCTCAAACGCAGGGGGACTAACCTTCAATATAACCTGTGCTGCTTTTACACCTTTTACAACATTTACACCACTGGCCTTCAAACTACGGCGTAGTTCTAATCCCAAGTCCGAATACTTCGTGACCCCTTGCACATGCATTTGCTGTAAGTCAGCGGGAAGATCAATATTGCCGCGCAAATGAAATCCACAGCCACTCAGTAGCACCAGCGCTGAAACCAATATTAATCGTAAAACGTTCATAATTTCTCCTAATTATCGTCAAGTTATCACGAGACAACAATATTCACCAGCCTACCGGGCACCACAATCACCTTCCGAACCGTCTTACCTTCGGTATGTTTAAGGACATTTTCATCAGCAAGCGCTTGATCTTCAATGGCTTGTTTATCAGCACTCGCTGGCACGTCAATTTTAGCGCGCAATTTACCGTTCACTTGAACAACCAGTTCCAAGGTATCGCGTACCAAGGCGCTCGCATCTACTTGCGGCCAGCTTGCATCGATCATCGTTTCACTGTGTCCACGATGAGCCCACAGCACATGCGTGATGTGCGGCACAATCGGCGCAAGTAAGCACAAAATCATATCAACACCCTCCGCTATCAGGGCATTTTTGCCTTCGGCCTCTAGCTTTTCCAAGTCTGCGAGCAAATTGAGGATTTTCATCCCCGCAGCAACCACGGTATTAAATTGATACTTCTCAACATCATGGTTAGCCTGCTCTAACAAACTGTGCAACTCACTGCGTTGCTTGCGCACATCAGCATCGGCGATTGACCAGTCCATATTTTCCGACTTCGGAGCGTTAGCCGCTATTTTCCATAGTCGTCGGAGGAAACGCGAAGCACCTTCTACGGCATCATCATTCCATTCCAATGACTGTTCAGGCGGCGCAGCAAACATGGTAAACAAACGCACTGTATCGGCACCGTATTTTTTGATTAGCTCCTGAGGATCAACCGTGTTGCCTTTGGACTTAGACATCTTGGTGCCGTCTTTCAACACCATACCTTGCGTCAACAAACGCTTAAACGGTTCGTTGGGTAGCTTAATATCGGCATCCATTACCTCAGGAATAACGTCACGCATGAGCTTGTTATAAAAACGTGCATACAACAAATGCAAAATGGCATGCTCAATCCCACCAACATACTGATCTACAGGTAACCAATAGGCTGCCCGTTCATCAAGCATCGCCTCGTTATTATCTTTACACGCATAACGTGCGTAATACCACGATGATTCCATGAAGGTATCAAAGGTATCGGTTTCACGTTCAGCTTTTCCACCACATGTTGGGCATGTGGTCTCGTAAAATTCAGGCATTTTCTTAATGGGCGAACCAACGCCATCAAAATCAATCTCTGTTGGTAACACCACTGGCAGCTGGTCTTCTGGAACAGGTACTTCACCACAGCTTGGGCAATTAATGATTGGGATCGGCGCGCCCCAGTATCGCTGACGCGAAACGCCCCAGTCACGCAGACGAAAGTTAACTTTTACTTCACCTTTGTTCTGCGTGATCAGATAATCAGAAATAGCTTTAAAGGCAGACTTAAAGTCCATACCATCAAAATCACCTGAATCAAAGCAAATGCCTTTTTCGGTATAGGCTGCATTCTCAATATCGACATCACTACCATCAACCGAGGTGATTACTTGTTTAATCGGCAATCCATATTTCTGGGCAAACTCAAAATCACGCTGGTCATGAGCAGGTACCGCCATCACCGCGCCTTCGCCATAACCCATTAAAACAAAATTTGCTGCGTACACGGGTACCGACTGACCTGTGACAGGATGTATTGCCGTTAGGCCAGTATCAACGCCCTTCTTCTCCATGGTTTCCATCGCCGCTTCCGATGTCTCCATCACCTTGCATTCATCAATAAAAGCCGTGAGTTTCGGATTATTTTTTGCAGCAGCTGTCGCTAATGGATGTTCCGGCGCAACCGCCACATAACTCACACCCATCAAGGTATCTGGGCGCGTGGTAAATACTTTCAAAGGCTCGTCGTTTACCTCAAAGACAACCTCTACACCTTCTGAACGACCAATCCAATTACGCTGCATGGTGCGGACTTGTTCTGGCCATTCTTCCAGTTCATCAAGATCAGCCAATAGCTCATCTGCGTAAGCAGTAATTTTCATAAAGTACTGCGGGATCTCTTTGCGTTCGACCTTGGTGTCACAACGCCAGCAACAACCATCGATCACCTGCTCATTAGCCAGTACGGTCATGTCATGTGGGCACCAGTTAACAGGGGCGGTCTTTTTATAAACCAAGCCTTTCTCGTATAACTTGGTGAACAGCCATTGTTCCCAGCGGTAGTAGTCCTGATGACACGTCGCCAACTCACGATCCCAATCATAGGCAAACCCGAGGCGGCCTAATTGCTCACGCATATAATCAATATTTTCGTAGGTCCACTTAGCTGGGGCGACATTATTCTTAATGGCTGCATTCTCAGCCGGTAGGCCAAAGGCATCCCAACCCATAGGCTGCATAACATTCTTACCACGCATACGCTGGTAGCGGCTGATGACATCGCCAATAGTGTAATTACGCACATGGCCCATATGTAAACGACCACTAGGATAGGGAAACATCGACAGGCAATAGAACTTCTCTTTGCTGCTGTCTTCGACAGCACGAAAACAGGCATTATCTTGCCAATAATCGTGGGCAGTCTGCTCAACCTGTTCGGGGTTATATGTAGTCTTATCCATTCTATCTATACAGCCAATTTTCAAAGGGCGTAAGGATATAACAACGCCAGAATTCAAGCAAAATCAACATAATTGACCCAACCGGCCTGTGGGGGCATGCTGTGGGTATACAGGTTTAGATATTTCGCAGGAGAATGACCATGACAGACAAACTGGAATTGAGCATGAAGCTGGTTGAAGCATACAACGCGCTACTGCACCGAGTGTATGATTCGTTCACCGAGGCTGGTGACAAGCTCAAGCCCAATCTGGATAAACAACTCGAACAAGCAGCAGAACTGGAAGAACTGGGTCGTGAGGAAATTGATACCATCAGTGGTTATTTACGCCGTGACATTGAAGCAGCGGCTCAATGGATGGCTGATAATGGCGATGACTTTGCTAATTGGCTCCGCTTCGATGCCGAGCTAGTTGAAACACGTGCGCTTGAAGCCTTTAGCCAACTCGCCGACCAAACCACGCTCGAATTAAAACAACTTGAGCAACAAGCCTCCGCCCTTGGCGAGTGGCATACTGGCGAGATCGTTGGTATTGGCACCTTGGTTTGTAGTGAATGCGGAGAAAAACTGCATTTTCATGCCACTGGACACATTCCACCTTGCCCTAAATGCCATGGCAGTGTTTTTAAGCGCCAAAATTAAGTGCCAAACTTGCTACTTATTTAAACCACTAGCGACTTGGCATTGTCGAAATCATGATGCCTTTAGGCCCCTGCCCCATGAGTAATTTATGTTCAATAGCGAGTCGTCCGATTACCTGCGGCCACGGTACATTATCCATTCTCAAACTGACTAGGCCGGTCAATGATGGATCAATATCGAAAGCAACACCCGCCTTCGCCCCAATCGTCTGCAGGGCTTCAAGCAATGGTGTCTCCTGAAAATCTACCGAGATGAGTTCTGGCACTGCTATTTGCTGATATTGTTTTGCAGCCGCTTGTCGCTGACTATCGATCTTTGCGCGATGTGCCAGCATGGGATCCTGAAACTGCAAATCGTTCACCGTGATCGTGCCAAAACCACCACTACGGCATTTGCTTTCACTCAATTGCGCTACACGGCCACCGCTTATCTTGTCGTGTAAACGAAAACTGCTGACATAGTTAATGAGGTTAAGCATCAGCGGGGTCACCCCGTTCAAACCGCCGTAGGTTTGTAAAACAGTCTGTGTATCTTTACCACGTTTTACACTTGAAAAAATTTCGCTGGCAGCTTGTCCAACCATGCGACAGGCGGAAGCTTCGACGGGCGTTTTTTTTACCGTTTTTGATAATTGTTTTTGTTCACTGCTTACTGCGCAGGTTGTCTGAGAATAGGTGATATGACCATCAGCATCTTTGCATTTATATACACGCGCATTTGCATAAAGAGAGCTTAGCAACAGTGCCAAAAAACACGTTAGACACGCCAGCTTTAAACTTAAAGAGTTAGCGCTAATATGCATTAACGCAATTCGAACTTTTGCACTTCAAGCGTTTTAATATCTTTAATTAATACATCAAACTTAAATCCACCGCCTGCTAGCTTTCTATCTAAGGTCAAACGATCAAATCCTGCATTAATTAAAATACCTTGCCGCTCCACTCCTTCAAAACTGACAATGCGTATTTTCTTACCAATATATTGGTTAGATTCTGAGATTTTAATCGGTGTAAAGACCTTCACCTTGCGGAGTACTTCTTCAACCTTTTCTTCTTTCGCTGCTTGTTCTTCTGCATAGGCTTGTGATGCAAGGGCGGCTTCATTTTTGAGTTGTAACTCTGCACGAAGCGATTCTATACGCTGTTCTTCTGGCGTTAATAAATTATCATCATCAACCGCATTACCTTGCTGAATAGAAAATATCTTCATTATCTTTTGCTGCAATATTTTTTGAGATTGTTGTTTTGTGAGTTCACCAGTTTCGACTCTTTGCTCTAGCTTCACTGCCTCGTTAATCACTTCTGTCATCGGTTCAAAGATTGCTGCGACAAGTAAGATAGAAGCTATCAAATAGGTAAGGAAAGGTATTTTAGCTTTTTGCCAATTCATAACTGCAAAAACAATAGCAACTAGCGGAATAAAAAATATCCCGATACCCCACATCACATGCTTCTTAAACCCTTCGATCATTAGCCAGAGGTAACTCAATATAACGATAATAGATAAGATTGACGCGGCAATAAGCATGGTCGAATTCCCTTAGTGTCTTTATATATGGTCAGATACAAGTTTAGACTGTTTTATACACCTTGTTGGCGGTGACGTAAAATCAATCCACCCGAAATTAGAAGCAAAGCAATCAACAACAAGATAGGTATATTACCAAAACGCACATACCATGTTTCACCCTGCATTGGTTGAATCGTGCCACGTAAAACCTGTACTGAGAACGATGGTGCTTGATGAGTCACCGTACCTCGGTGGTCAACAAAGGCAGTGATCCCCGTATTTGTGGCCCTGAGCAATGGTCTCGCCGTCTCCTTTACACGCATTCTTGCCATCGAAAAGTGTTGTGGCGGTGCCAAAGAGTCACCAAACCAGGCGTCATTACTGATATTAATCAGCATGGTGGCATCACCGGCTGTTTGCGCCAGCTCCTCACCGAAAACAATTTCATAACAAATCGAAATAGCGGCTTTTTGGCCAGCAAGATTCAAGGGGGCCTGTAGCCCACCGGCACTAAAGTCTGACAAAGGTACGTTAAAAATACCGCCAATTGCTCGGAGTACACTTGCAAAAGGAACAACTTCACCAAATGGTACGAGGTGACGTTTATGATAAACACCAAACTCTTTGCCCAGTGCAATAGCACTATTGTAGTAGCGTGGCTTTTCACTGTCCGCAGTCTCTTGCTTTATCGGTGCTCCAATAAGAAGTTCAACACCCTGCTTGCGTGTTACTTGTAAAATATCACTAATATAATTTTCAGCAACATGATGATAAAAAGCCGGCACGGCTGTTTCAGGCCAGACGATGAGATCGCTATCTAGATTCTCAAAGGTCAGCTCTTCATAAAGACTCATGGTCTTGGCGCGCATTTCAGGGCGAAATTTTTCCAGCTGAGAAACGTTGCCCTGCACTAAACTTACATCAAGGGGTTCACCTGCTGGCGTTGCCCATTCAATATCTTGCAGAAACCAACCTCCCAACCAGATAGTAAGCAGTAACAACACGCTGATTTTTCGGCACTGAGAAATTAGAAATATCGCCGTCACTGACAGCATTAACAAGAAGCCCAGGCCATACACACCCACGACCGGGGCATAAGCAGACAACCAGGTATCAATCTGACTGTAACCAATATTTAGCCACGGGAATCCCGTCATCAAGGTTCCACGTATCCATTCGGTTAGTGCCCACAGAGCAGGAGCTATGAGTAAAAAAACCAAGGGCTGCTCAGCGAGACGAAAACGCACAACAGACCAAGCAAACAATGCAGGGAAAAGCGAGAGATAGGCAACCAGTAATATGGTTAAGAAAACTGCAAGTGGTAATGGGGTATGACCAAATTCATGGATGCTAATAACGACCCATGACGTGCCAGCACCAAACATGCCGATACCAAATAAAAAACCACGCCAGGCAGCTCGACGCGAACTAATATTATTTAGTAACCACAGCAGTGCTAATAATGAAATAATACTTGCCGGCAAAAAAGAAAATGGTGCATAACCTGCCACCAGTACAGTGCCAGCTAATATAGCCAACCCATCGTTTATTCTTTTTTGTTGTTTGCTGGCTTCAGTCACGCTGCATTATTATTGTTTTATTAAAGTTTTTTCCTACTGACGAGATTTTTTTTCTTGTCCTTAGGCGGCGGTATTACTCTCAGAGTCCTGATGACAAACCTTGAGTAAATGCACACGACGGTTATCGGAACGTAATACTTTAAACAGAATACCGTCAATTAAGGTCTCTTCACCTCGTTTGGGTACATGACCAAATTTACGAATAACGATCCCACCGATTGTGTCAGACTCATCATCACTAAAACGAGTGTGAAAATATTCATTAAAGTCTTCTATTTCTGTTAACGCTTTAACTGTGTATTCATTCTCATTCAATTGAAGAATTGATGTGCCTTCATCAAAATCATATTCATCTTCAATTTCACCAACAATTTGTTCTAGTACATCTTCAATCGTTACGACACCCGCTACACCACCATATTCATCAACAACAATGGCCATATGATTTCGGCTAGAACGAAATTCTTTAAGCAAGACATCAAGTCGCTTGCTTTCTGGTACAAACACTGCCGGACGAAGAATTTCTCTCAAGTCAAAATCTTTGGCTTTACCGCCTGCTGTAAATGGCAGTAAATCTTTTGCTAGTAACATACCAATGACTTCGTCTTTACTTTCGCCAATCACGGGATAACGAGAATGCGCAGCATCGATCACCATCGGCAAAAACTCATCAAGCTCTGCGTCACGATCAATAACAACCATTTGAGAACGTGGGATCATGATGTCACGCACCTGCATCTCCGAGACCTGCAACACGCCTTCAATCATAGCCAGCGCATCGGGTTTGAGCAGATTGCGTTGCTCAGCATCGCGGAGTAATTCAACCAATTGGTCGCGATCTTTGGGTTCGCCCAGCAACACTTGGCTTAATCGTTCAAACCATGAGCGCTGCGTGGGCTCGGTACTATGTCGGTCTTCGTTCATGAGATCGTAATCCCACTCCCTATTGCAAAAAGGACGCGCAGTATACGACTTTTTGGGGGTACTTTACTATGGAAATACCCTATTAATATAAGGTGTTAGATCGCTATATAGGGGTCAGGAAAGCCTAAATCGGCTAAGACAGCACGTTCTATGGCTTCCATCTTTTCTGCATCCGCTTGTTCAATATGGTCATAACCTTGCAGATGTAATACACCGTGCACAACCATATGGGCCCAATGTGCTTGTAATGCTTTATCTTGTTCAATTGCTTCAGCCTCAACGATAGGGGCACAAATAACAAGATCACCAAGAAAATTTTCTAACAACTCATCCTCTTCGTAAAGTTTATCTGGTAAATCGGGTGGCTCAAAGGGAAATGACAGTACATTGGTTGCACCCTGCTTGTCTCGATACTGGTTATTCAATTCAGCACTTTCGTCAAGATCAACAATCCTGATACCAACTGAGGCGTGGTCACCATTATGTTCAATCTGGTTTAACCACGTTTGCATTACTGACTCGTCAGGAACTTGTCGTGACTGGCTCGCGATCTGTAACTGCAATTCAATCACTTATTATCCTGATCATTGGCAGAATCATAATCCGCATAGGCATTAACTATACGTGCAACCAATGGGTGTCTAACCACATCTTTCGATTTAAAGAAACTAAAACTAATCCCTTTTACATCATCAAGAACTTCAACTGCGTGCCGTAAACCAGATGGGGTATGTTTTGGTAAATCGATCTGCGTCACATCACCTGTCACTATGGCTTTACTGCCAAAGCCAATTCTCGTCAGGAACATCTTCATTTGTTCAATTGTGGTGTTCTGCGCTTCATCTAAAATTACAAAAGACTCATTCAAAGTGCGTCCTCGCATATAGGCAAGTGGTGCAACCTCGATTACGTTTCGCTCCATTAATTTCGTCACGCGTTCAAAACCCAGCATCTCATATAAGGCATCATAAAGAGGGCGCAAATAAGGATCGATCTTTTGCGCAAGGTCACCAGGTAAAAAACCGAGTCGCTCACCCGCTTCTACAGCAGGCCTGACCAGCAAAATACGCCGCACCTCTTCCTGCTCAAGTGCTTTTACTGCACAAGCAACGGCAAGATAAGTCTTTCCGGTTCCTGCCGGCCCCACACCAAAATTAATATCATTGTTCGTAACATTTCTTAAATACACATGCTGGTTGGCTGTACGTGACTTAATAACACCCCGTCGAGTTCGAATACTGACGGCCTGATTCTTCGCCGATGATTGTTCAATTGCATCAATACCTGATTCACGAATAAATAAATGCACATTCTCTGGGTTTAATACGGTTTCATTCGCTTCATCATAAAGCCCTGACAACAACTCGCCAGCCGCCTGCACTGAACGGTGCTCTCCAATTACTTCAAATTGATTGCCACGATTATTAATTTCAACACCTAAAGAACGTTCTATCTGACGTAGATGCTCATCGAATTGGCCGCACAGGTTTGCTAGACGTTGATTGTCTGCAGGTTCCAGTGTGAACTGGCTGGATTGATTCATGTTATTCAAAATAGTTTAGCGTCGCTCTCGCTGTAGTTATTACTATTAAAAGATAGTGAATGACATTTATTAATGCAATGGCTCCGCAATTTAAAGAAGTTCACCGCGTAAGGAATTTGGTCGTGCTTCAGTGATCTTAAGATCAACAAATTGTCCAATCAGACTCTCATCCCCTGGGAAATTAACCACCCTGTTATTTTCAGTTCGGCCACTCATTTCGTTGGCATTTTTACGAGCAGCTCTTGTCACCAGTACGCGCTGCACAGTACCGACCATCGCCTCGCTGATCGCAGCTGCCATTTCATTGATACGTGCTTGTAATCGCTTCAGCCTTGCCTGTTTTACATCCAATGGCACCGCATCATCCATGTCCGCAGCCAAAGTACCCGGGCGTGGGCTATAAATGAAGCTAAACGACTGATCAAAACCAATTGTCTCTATCAGATCCATGGTCGCTTCAAACTCGGCATCGGTTTCACCTGGAAAACCAATAATAAAATCAGACGACATACTTAGGTCGGGACGTATTGCTCTCACACGTTTAATAATGTCAATGTATTCTTGCGCGGTATGGTTGCGCTTCATCGCTGCTAACACACTGTCAGAGCCACTTTGGATTGGCAGGTGTAAGTGGCTTACCAATTCGGGGACTTCAGCATAAACGCTAATCAGACTGTCGTTCATTTCCATTGGGTGAGAGGTCGTATAACGAATACGATCGATACCATCTATCGCCGCGACATAGGTAATCAACAATGCCAAATCAGCAATATCACCATCATGCATGACACCGCGATAGGCATTCACATTTTGGCCTAGCAAATTGACTTCCCGTACACCTTGTTCAGCTAAACCAGCGACTTCAGCAATCACGTCATCGAAAGGACGGTTAACTTCTTCACCACGTGTAAAAGGCACAACACAGAATGTGCAGTACTTGCTACAGCCTTCCATAATAGATACATAGGCCGTTGGCCCATCCACCTTTTGTTCTGGTAAACGATCAAATTTTTCGATCTCGGGAAAACTGACATCGACACTTGGCTTATGCCGCTTCTCAGTATCACGCAACATATCAGGGACACGGTGCAAGGTTTGCGGGCCAAAAATCATATCAACGTAAGGAGCTCGTTGTAGAATTGCATCACCTTCCTGGCTGGCGACACACCCCCCAACACCAATCACCAGTTCAGGGCGTTTCTGCTTTATCTTTCTCCAACGACCTAGTTCTGAAAAGACTTTTTCCTGTGCCTTGTCACGCACAGAACAAGTATTCAACAACAAAACATCTGCATCGGCTGGATCATCAATGCGCTCCAGACCATGAGATTCATTGAGGGCATCAGCCATACGAGATGAATCATATTCATTCATCTGACAACCGAAGGTCTTGATAAAAAGTTTACGCGCCATTCCAGCCAACTACCTACAAAAAAAGGGCGCCAAACTTAGCACTTTAGGCCAATGTTAGCCAGCCAAACCGGCTTTTTAGGGCCGATCTGGTTCCGCACTAATTTTGTGGATACTAAGATCCGCACCTTGATACTCCTCTTCTTCACTGAGGCGTATACCCACAAATTGGCGTATGACTCCATAGACAATTAGGCCGCCAACAAAGGCGACTGCCACGCCCAATAACGTGCCGATAAGCTGTGACATGAAAGCCACTCCACCTAGGCCTCCCAAGGCTTCTTGCCCAAAGATACCGGCTGCAATACCGCCCCATGCGCCGCACAGACCATGCAAAGGCCACACACCCAATACATCATCAATCTTCCAGCGATTTTGCGTCAACGTGAACATCCATACAAACAAGCCACCCGCAACAGCCCCTGTCACTAATGCCCCCAATGGATGCATCAGGCTTGAACCGGCACATATTGCGACTAGACCCGCCAAAGGTCCATTATGAATAAAGCCCGGGTCATTTCTACCTATCACCAAGGCAGCAAGAATACCGCCGACCATTGCCATTAATGAGTTAACTGCTACCAAGCCACTCACCGCGTCAATGGTTTGGGCTGACATCACATTAAAACCGAACCAGCCGACACTCAATACCCATGCACCTAACGCCAAGAAAGGAATACTTGACGGGGGATGTGCCGCCATTTGACCATCTTTGCCATAACGACCATGACGAGGCCCTAAAAGTAAGACGGCGGCGAGCGCAATCCAGCCACCCACTGCATGCACCACAACAGAACCGGCGAAATCCTGAAAGGGTGCGCCATAGGTATTTTCAAGCCAATCCTGAATACCGTAATTTCCGTTCCAAACGATACCTTCAAAGAAAGGATACAGCACCGCAACGATTAACAAGCTTGCGATAAGTTGTGGATAGAAACGTGCGCGTTCAGCGATACCGCCAGAAATAATCGCTGGAATGGCCGCGGCAAAAGTCAGCAAGAAGAAGAATTTTACCAATTCGTAGCCGCTCTTTTCAGACAGCACTTGCGCGCTCTCAAAGAACCCTAAGCCATAAGCAATGTAGTAACCAATAAAAAAGTAGGCAATGGTGGAAACCGCAAAATCAGCAATGATTTTTACCAAGGCATTAACCTGATTTTTTTTTCGTACCGTACCTACCTCAAGAAAGGCAAAACCAGAATGCATGGCCAACACCATGATGGCACCTAAAAGTATAAAAAGGACATTACTGCCTGACTGAAGCGCTTCCATTGGACTCCCCCTACCGATCAACTCGTGGATAATTATTATTTATTGTTAGCATTATAAATTCGCACCAACATTAGCATTTTGCACTGCGTTCTACCACACCACTTTGTGTTTACAGTACTTAATATAAGCATACGCTTTAATTTCGTGCATATTGTTGCAGCCATAATGAATCCGATATAATCGATAAATGAAAAAATCAGACGGCTTTTCGTGCCACTGCGGCCAAGATATCCCTTTTAATGATTGTTGT
>Ga0316207_10002295_pt1 | contig 20072 bp, 15 predicted proteins | sample 6weekpyrite_MG_FD_204943 | JGI IMG/M metagenome (GOLD analysis project Ga0316207, IMG submission 204943) | Microbial mat bacterial communities from mineral coupon in-situ incubated in ocean water Damariscotta River, Maine, United States -... | ecosystem: Environmental > Aquatic > Marine >...
ATGTGTCAGATCACTTATGCTGGACTTCGGTTAATGGTTATCATTCACATGATCTATTACCGATGCCCTATACAGACGAAGCGATTAAACTTTTAATTACACAAATTAAACAGGCACAGGATTATTTACAACGACGCATATTAATTGAAAACGTCTCGAGCTACTTAAGGTTTAAAGATTCAGTCATGCAAGAATGGGAATTTTTAAAAATTATAGCCGAACAAGCTGATTGCGATATTTTACTGGACATTAACAATATCTATGTCAGTTCCGTCAACCACTCAAGCAGTGCCATGGATTATATTAAACATATTCCTGTGGAACGGGTTAAGGAGATGCATTTAGCGGGTTATACCGATATGGGAACCCATTTACTTGATACACATGGGGAAGCTGTGCATCAACCGGTATGGAAACTGTATGAAGAAGCACTCAAGAAATTTGGTACGGTTCCTACCTTGATTGAATGGGATAACGATATTCCTGAATTTTCGGTACTGGCTAAAGTAGCAAGTAAGGCCAGAATATTAATGCAACAGGTTAAACAACATGCTGCATGATTTACAAACCAGGTTAATGCTTGGAATTTACGATAAAAAATATGCAAATGTTGCATTCCCCTCTATTGATGAGTCAGGTAACCATACGGCCGAGCGACAGCTTTCAATTTACCGCACAAGTATTTTTGGCGGGTTAAAAAAGGCCCTGGCTGAAACCTTTCCGGTAACAAAGCAACTGGTCGGCGACGACTTCTTTAATGCTATGACCGGACAGTATATTGCCAGGTTTCCCTGTCAGGTGCAGGATTTAAATGATTATGGTGAATTACTCAGCGAGTTTATACGGGACTTAAAGCAGGCGCGTTCGGTGCCATACCTTGCGGATATGGCGAAACTGGAATGGAGTATTAACCTGGCTTATCATTCCAAACTACAGCAAGCAAACCTGGACAAGCTGTCCGGCTTAAGCGAACAGCAACAATTAACTATAACTTTACACCTGGCCAATGGAAGCTCGTTATTACATTTAAATTATCCTGTCGATGAAATCTGGAATAAGCATCAAAATAATACTCAACTGGAAATAACTCTTCAACAAACATCTTTGTATTTAATTGTTTTTAAAAATGATTATGATGTTGTTATTAACAGGATTTCTAAAGAGCAGTTTTATTTTTTAACGTGCTGTAACAATGGATTAAGTTTTGTCGAAGTATGTGAGGCCATGTTAAATACCTGCTCAGAGGCAACATTAAACACTATTTTTTCCGAAAGTATTCAGTATGGCTGGTTACAGAATTATACAGACTAACCAGTTAAAATAAATGTAATAGAATAGAATTTAACCGGGTCTATTAAGTTAACGATAGTTAATTTAAAGGCCACTAAGATGAACTCACTTCTTTTTACCCGGTTGCAACAATTTTACTGTCTGGCGGAAAAATATTTATCTTACTCTCATTATATCGCGGATCTTATTTTAAAGTTGTGGGTGGCCAATGTATTTTTTAAATCAGGTTTAACCAAGGTAGAAAGCTTTGACACAACTCTAATGTTATTTGAAGATGAATACGCGGTGCCGCTTCTGTCGCCGGTATTTGCAGCCTACAGCGCGACACTGGCTGAGCTGATATTACCGGTTATGTTAGTGATTGGTTTGGGTGGACGACTGATACCGTTTGCGCTTTTTATTTTTAATATAGTGGCGGCAATTTCCTACCCGGATTTAAGTGCGGCGGGCATGCAGGATCATTATATTTGGGGCATTATGCTGTTAGCCATTATGGCAAATGGTAATAAAACCCTGTCACTGGATAACTTCATTATAAATAAATTTTTTTTAAAATCGCTGGAGTAATTTTGGGAGGTTTTTTAGTTACCGGACTGAAGTTTTTTGAACATAATATTAATATCCTCTGCCCAGCGTTTAAAGACTGGCGTTAAGTTGGAGTCAGGATACATTTTGTCAAATGTTATAGGATTAAGCGTCACAATGATAGTTTGCTCTGCTTCAGCAAAAATTGAGATTTTAAGGGGTAAGTATGGAATTAATGCCGGCAATTGCTGGCTTACAGATTTTATTTCTTCGGACTTACCAAAGAAAACAACACGGTACTTATCTGTTTTATAGCCTGACTTGGTTAAACCAATATCAACCCGTTGTACTCTCGACGGTTTGTAACCCTGCTCTTTAATTACGTTTTGCAGCGATAGCATGGTTTCAGGAAAGGCTTCGGTAGAGCGGGCCATAATTAGATCATCTGCAAAGCTGTTTTTGAGATTCAAGCCTAACAGAGATAAAAATGCAATCGTTAACGTGATAGTTTTTTTATACATTATAAAGTCGCTTCTTCAATAATTTCGGTATACAGCTCTGTCATGTTTTTGCAGGCTTCATCGAGTTCGGCATTGTTAAAAATTCTGCTTAAGTACAAAGGGTTAATTGCCATAACTTCAACTTTATTATTGTGCTGTACAACCGTCACCCGGCAGGGCAGGAATAAACCTATTCGTGGATCCAGAGCAAGTGATTCATTCAAAAACTGAAAGTTACAGAAATACAGAATGATCTGTTTATTATTTTGTTTGCTTTTTTCAACCAGGCCATCATCGACGGTTTGTTGGCGAATAATTCTGAAATTTTTCCCAATGACGGCTTTTTTCAGACTCGCCAACGTATCTTCGAGGGAATAAGGTGATTCTGCAGTAATAATCGGATTAAGCTTTTGGTTGCTTTTTTGCACATGTTTTTGTTTTTCAAAACTGCGCACATACGCGACTACGTTATTAATGTCGGTTTCGTTTAAACCCTGCTTTAAAAATGAGTTCATAGGGGTGCCTTCACGACCCGCCATTAAAGTGTGTTTAATCATGGCATCGGATGCCGATGCAAGAAAACCACTATTGTTTAGTGCCGGTGCAATAATGCTGGCATCCCTGGGGCGGGAAAATGTTACCCCGGTGCCTGTTCCGCCTTTGCCATTGGCACCATGACATACGGCACATTTTTTCTGGAACAGGGTTTTACCGGCTTGTATGTTCCCGGAGATTTTCTCCTGACTGAAAACAGCGGGTTTAGCCTGAGAGAAGCTGCGCACATATCTAACAATACTGTTAATTTCTTTGTCGGATAGCTTTTTGAAGGCTGGCATGGTTCGGCCAGTGCGTCCAAGCTTAATGGTTTTATACAAGTAGTTATTATCGACACTTTTCAAAAAAGAGTCGAGGTTTAGCGGAATACCCACACCACCACTGCCTTTTGTACCATGACAGACCGAACAGTGTTGTATGTAGAGGTTTTCGCCAGAGCGATTTCCCGCTGCAAGAGTATTGTCTAGCGGTAGCAGGCTGACTAAACCAATGACCCAGATAAACCCGTGGTACGAAAGACGTTTCATAATTACCCTGAAAAGTTAAATGATAGTCAAACTATATCTATATTAGAGAGGATTAATATTGATCGAGGTCAATTTTTATTAATTCACGGACAGTATATTCTAAACTAACAGGTAAAAACCAATATTATATATCAGGTGTAAGCTAATCGGTGGTAACAGTGAACCGTAATTGTCTTTGAAGTAACCGAAAATAATCGAAGGAATAAAGATAGCCAGTGTCAGTGCAACTGGATGAGACCAGAGATGACTCAGGCAAAACACGATACTGGTGATGACATTGGCGTAACTTAGGTTACTGAACAGAAGTGTTTTAAAATTATTATTCAGTAGTAACTTATGTATTGATTCCTGAATCAAGCCTCGAAAAACAATTTCTTCCAGAACAGGAAAGCCAATTAATAAAATATAAAAGGCGAGTTGGGGTTGGTAAGGCGTCGTTGGGAAAAACTCTTGTAGTGACGCGATATGTATAACCGACCAGAAAACCACCGCGGCGAAGCAGGCAAGAATAAAATCAGGTTGTCGCCAGAAGTGGCCGGGTACGGCCAGTCCAAAAATATTTTGATCGTATTTCATTACCACATCTATACATTGCCAGCGTAACAAAGATAGTATGACAGAATAATGAAAGATCACTATATAAATCGAGTATGAAGAATAGTGAATTTGACAAAGTGACTATCAAACTCGAGATAGTTTATAGTCAGATAACGAGCTGATTTTTATTTTTAATATTATTGAAAGCGATAACCTTGCGGCACTACTACGATTCCATTTTTAGTGACCGTAAAACGTTTTTTGTCAGCCTCCAAATCATAACCAATGGATTCGTCGTCAGGTATCGATACGTGTTTGTCGATTATGCATTTGTTGATACGGACACGTTTACCAATTTTTATGTTATCAAATAAAACCGAGTTTTCTATTAACGATTCGTCGTCTATAAAAACATTCTGAAATAAAACTGAATGTGAGACATGGCCTCCGGATAAAATGGTGCCTCCGGCCAGAATGGAATTAATAAAAATACCCTCATTACCGGACTCGCCTGGAACAGCTCGTGCTGGTGGTGTTTGTGCCTGATAAGAGCGGATTGGCCAGTCATCCTGGTACAGATCGAGCGGTGGTATCGATTTTAAAAGATCCATGTTTGCCTGATAGTATGACTCCAGCGTACCGACATCGCGCCAGTAGTTATCCGGTGAAACACGTCCCTTGGTTTGACCAAACTGGTGCGCATAAACTCGATTGTTTTTAATCAGCTTTGGCAGAATATCTTTACCAAAGTCGTGGCTGGAATTTTCGTCGTTACTGTCATCGTTTAAAACTTCGAGTAGCAGTTTGGTCGAAAAAACATAGATACCCATCGATGCTAAGGCTGACTTAGAGTCATCACTGCTGGTTTTGACTTTATCGGGTTTTTCCTGGAAGCCTGTGATTTTGTGACTTTTGTCTGTTTCGACAATACCGAACTGGTTGGCTTCTTCGAGGGGAACTTTCATACAGGCTACGGTGGCATCCGCATCGAAAAATTTATGTTTCTCCAGCATCGTGGCATAATCCATACGGTAGATATGATCACCTGACAGGATTAAAGTCCAATCGGCATTACTGCGTTCTATAATATAGCTATTCTGGTGGATTGCATCGGCGGTACCTTGATACCATTTATTTCCATGTTGCATTTGAGCCGGTACCGGCGTGACATATTCACCTAACTCGGGATTAAAAATCGACCAGCCATCCCGGAGGTGTTTTTGTAATGAATGTGATTTGTATTGGGTTAATACCAGGATACGACGTAATCCAGAGTGCAGGCAGTTTGTTAGAGTGAAATCTATGATTCGGTACTTACCGCCAAAGGGAACGGATGGCTTGGCACGTAACTGGGTTAAGGGTTGAAGCCTGGAACCTTCCCCGCCGGCAAGGATAATGGTTAATGTATTTTGTAACATACTTTTTCCTTCTTGTATAAATGCTGGTAAGTCCTTGTGCACTAAATTAGAACGTTTAAGATGCCTGTAATTTTTAATTTAAAAATAATGCACAAACTTAGTGCTTAATTTTTTAAATCTGCTTTAATTCTTTGTATAACGTATATTTTGCATTTCTTATACCAACCGTTTTTTTAACAGTATCCGCAGTGGTATTTAGCCAGTTGCTATGATTAATATCCCGGGCTGAGTTGCCTTGCGGTTTACTTGGTATAAAGTTTGCTGACCTAATAAGTAATAGCTATAAAAATGATCGATACAAACACAGGTGAGATATGAAATTTGCAATGATTGGTTTGGGAAAAATGGGCGCAAACATGGTACGGCGCGTGGTGGCGGATAGCCATGAAGTCATCGCTTACAGTCGGTCAGTTGAGTCAGCCAAACAATTGGCAAACGAAGTCACTAATGTAACGCCTGTTGATAGTTTGCAGAAAGTCATTCAATCTTTGCCAGTTCCAAGGGTGGTCTGGTTAATGATACCGCACCAGCATGTCGATCAGACTATTGACGATCTTTTTGAAGCAGGTTTACAAAAAGGCGATTTAATTGTTGACGGAGGTAATTCAAACTTTAATTTAAGCAAAGCTCGGGCGGCAACTTTGCTTGATAAAGGGGTTCACTTTGTTGACTCGGGAACATCCGGTGGAGTTTGGGGGCTGGAGAACGGTTATAGCATTATGGCCGGTGGTTCAGATGAAGCAATTAAAATCGTCCGGCCTTTATTAGAGAGTCTGGCTCCTGATAAAAATAAAGGCTGGGGGCATGTTGGGCCAGCCGGTGCAGGACATTACGTCAAAATGGTTCATAACGGAATTGAGTATGGCATGATGCAGGCGTTTGCCGAAGGCTTTGAAATGTTACAGGCCAAGGAAGAAATGGATTTGGACTTACAACAGATTTCAAAAATCTGGCAGCATGGCAGCGTCGTACGATCATGGTTACTGGATTTAATCGCCGATGCCTTTGATGATGATAAACAACTTTCAAGCTTGAGTGACTATGTCGATGATTCCGGCGAAGGTCGCTGGACAGTCCAGGACTCAATCGACCTGGGTATCCCTACGCCGGTGCTTACACTGGCCTTACAAATGCGTTTTCGCAGTCGACAGGATCCGTCCTTTGCAGGTAAGGTTTTAAATGCAATGCGTGCCGGCTTTGGTGGGCATAGCATTCGTTCTGTCGATTAGTTTAAAAGTTTTTATTAAGGATAATTCGATTCGTGTCTCAGTCAGCTGAAACAAAAACAATAGAACAGTGTATTGGCGAGCCTACCGAGCCAGCTAATATTGTAATTTTCGGAGCCGGTGGTGATTTGACTAAGCGCAAATTAATCCCGGCGTTAGTGACAATGTTACGTTGCGGGTTATTGCACAGTGAAAGCAAAGTTATCGGCGTATTAAAAGGCAGAAGTCATGAAGAATGGTTAACGAGTTTATATGATGGTATACAAGCCTATGCACCTGACCTTGAAATGGATTCTGAGCAATGGCGTCAGTTTATCGTTCGTTTTAAGATGGTTGATGGAGATCTAAAAGATGAGTCAACCTATCAGGAGCTGGCAAATTCGTTAGATACATTGCAGGGTAATGTTCATGCCATGTTTTATTGCGCTGTGCCGCCCGAATGGTATACCACCATCGCTGCTGGTTTACATAAAGAAGGGCTGGCCAAGGAAGAGAATGGTTTTCGCCGGGTAGTAATTGAAAAACCATTTGGTATGGATCTCGAAAGCGCACGTAAATTAAATCATGATTTACAGAGCCTGTTAAATGAATCTCAGATTTATCGTATCGACCACTATCTGGGAAAAGAGAGTGTGCAAAATCTTCTGGTTTATCGTTTTGCCAATAGCATACTCGAGCCGTTATGGAATAGAAATTTTATTGATCATATTCAAATATCAGCTGCCGAAGCGATAGGTATTGGTTACCGTGCTAATTACTATGAAAAATCCGGTGCCTTACGTGACATGATACAAAGCCATTTAATGCAGGTAATGACACTCGTTGCGATGGAACCGCCGGTAGAATTTACCGCTGATGCGGTACGGGATGAAAAAATAAAAGTGTTACGCGCCGTAAGACATTTTGAAAAAGGCAATATTGAAAATTTAGCGCTGGCTGCACAATATGGTGCAGGGAAGTCGGATGCCGGCCAGTCAAATGCCGAAACCTTTAAAGCTTACGTGGCGGAAGACGGCGTATCACCCGACTCGGTATCCGAAACTTTTGCAGCCGTGCGTTTTAATATTGATAACTGGCGTTGGCAAGGGGTACCATTTATATTATGGACAGGTAAACGCTTACCGAAACGGGTATCGGAAATAGTTATTCGTTTTCGTAAGCCTCCATTTAATTTATTTGATACCCATGCAAACCCGCCACTGGCAAATTCGCTGGTATTTCGGGTGCATCCGGATGAAGGGATTTGCCTGAGAATGAATGCGAAAATGCCCGGCTTAACGACGGACACTCAACGAATGGTAATGCGTGCACCTTATTCAGAAAATGGTGAAGATGTTTCCGATGCTTACGAAGTGTTACTGCATGATGTATTAACGGGTGATGCGACGTTATTCTCGCGTGCCGATGAAGTTGAAGAGTCATGGTCCATTATCGAGCCAATATTAGATGCATGGAAAGATCGTATATCGGTAGAACGCTATCGCTCGGGTAGCTGGGATATTCCCGGCATGGATGCTTTATTTGACGATTGCGTAGGTGGCTGGCATAAGCCAAGTTAATAATGCATAACTGGATAGTTTCTTCAAGCGTTGAGTCAGCTTCTAAGGCTGCGGCCGATTTTATGGCCGAAAAAATTGAACAGTGCATTGCACAAAAAAACATATGCCATGTGGCTTTACCCGGAGGTAATACCCCCGGTAAATGTTTAAATTTTCTGGCCGAGAAAAAATTGCCCTGGAAACAAATACATTGGTATGTGGGTGATGAACGATGTTTTCCTAAGGGGCATGCCGAGCGTAACGACACCATGCTGGAAAAAGAATTGTGGTCTAAGTTACCGGCGTCACATTCCCATTCTATACCGGCTGAATTGGGAGCCGAAAAGGCCGCAGCAGCGTATTGCAAAAAAGTACAGGATATAGACGCGTTTGATATTGTATTTCTCGGGGTTGGTGAAGACGGACATACTGCAAGTTTATTCCCGGGCAATCCTGCCTTAAAGGATAAACGCAGTGTCGTACCGGTATTTAACTCACCAAAACCACCATCCGATAGAGTTTCTTTTAGTCTTAATACCCTGGGGAAGGCAAAATGTCGGTTGATTCTGGCGGTAGGAAAATCAAAATCGTCTATACTCAGTAAAATAAAACAAGGGGAAGAATTCCCCGTTAACCGGATTGGCGATATCGACTGGTTTGTTGATCAAGCGGCTATCGATAGTTATTGATAATTTTTTTAGATATTATTTGAGTGCATTGTTTTATTTGCTTGTTTGCTTGTAGTGCAATATAAGTAACATAAAGATTTAATATACTTTTAACTACTTGTTTTATCTGGAAAGCATTTGTTGTTTTGTGTTGGTGTATTTTTTGCTTTCTCTTTAAGTTACATTCTTTGTAAAAGGAGCCTTTAATGAAAATGCAAGAAGTCAGAGACATGGCTAAAGAATATGGTTTAAAAACCTCTCGTATGAGCAAAGAAAGTGTTATCCATGCCATTCAGGAGTCCGAAGGAAATTTCAACTGTTTCGCAACTGCCTATGAAGGGGATTGTGATCAACTAAATTGTTTATGGCGTGAAGATTGTTTTGCTGCGGCTAAACAAAAAAAAAATTAGAAAATCAAAGCTTTCTGGATTTTTTACATTTAAATTCAAAAAATCGTCTGGCAGATATTTTTTCAGATATTAATTACTGGTTTGAGCATAAGCGGTTATTTAAGAATATTACCCGACCACATTAAGCTGTTACTTTGTCGTTAGCGAGTTTTTAGCCGTTTTATACAGTTCAAGATATTTTACTGCACTTGCTTGCCAGGAATGATCGGCTGTCATGGCGTTCAATTGAAGTTGCTTCCAGATCTCTTTTTGTAAAAAAAGTTGGACGGCGTAGTGAACGGTATTGATAAGTGATTGCTTTGTTGCTGCTTCAAGCACAAAACCATTAGCCGTTTTCTGGGTAATAGCTTCTTCTGAGGCATGTACCACGGTATCGGCAAGTCCGCCAACAGGTGTGACAATGGGTAAGGTACCGTATTGCAGGCTGTAAAGCTGGTTTAAGCCACATGGTTCAAAAGTCGATGGCATTAAATACAGATCGCTGGCAGCTTCTATCTGGTGGGCAAGGACTTCACTATAGCCGATTGTGACTACGATTTTATCCGGGTAATTATTATGCCAGTTTAGTAATTCAATTTCGTAATGGCTATCACCGGTTCCCAGAATAACAACTTGCACTGGTTGTTCGAGTAACTCCGGTAAGCTTTGTAAGATCAGTTCAAATCCTTTTTGTTCTACAATTCGGCTGACCATACCAATCATGGGAATGGTTTCACTAATTGGCAGGTTAAATTCTTTTTGCAGTGCCAGCTTATTAAGTTGTTTATTACTCAACGAGCGCTTATTGTATTTTTGAACCAGGTGGTTATCAGCTCCCGGGTTCCAGTACTTCTCGTCAATACCATTTAGTATACCGGAGACATCGTCACTTCGGTGTTTTACAAGCCCATCAAGTCCATAACCGAATTCAGGCTGCATAATTTCCTGTGCATAATTTGGGCTCACCGTTGTAACTTTATCCGCGAAGGCAATGCCACCTTTTATAAAAGATAACTGGTTATAAAATTCCAGTCCGTCTATATGCCAAAGTTCAGGTGGTAACTTTAAGTCAACAAAGGTCTGGTAATCGAAATTCCCCTGGTAGGCCAGGTTGTGAATGGTAAAAATCGTGGCCGGAGGTTTTTTATATAAACTAAGCAACGCGGGCACCAGACCGGATTGCCAGTCATTGCAGTGAACAATTGTCGGCCGCCAGTTTAATGTTAACTTGTTCAATGCAACATCAACCGCGGCATAGCAGAAAACGGCAAAGCGTAAGGCATTATCCGACCAGGGTTGATTGTGTTGATCGGTATAAGGTCCGCCAGGACGATCGAATAACATCGGGCAATCGACTAACCAGACTTTTACTTTACTACCGGGCAGGCGAGTTTCCAGAATGGATACTTTTATATTGTTATAGCTGGATTGGGCAATTACTTTTTTTGTGGCCAGGTTATCGAGTACGGTCTGATAGGCAGGTAATAGTATCCGGATATCCTGTTGTAGCTTGAGTAGTGCCGGTGGCAGGCTGCCGGCTACATCACCCAGACCGCCAGTTTTAACCAGTGGAAATGCTTCACTGCTTATATAAAGGATCTTATTCATTCGTTTTTTTCAGAACCAGCCCAGCTAACGGGGGTAGATCCAGTTCGATTGAAACAGGTCGGTTCATCCAGTGAATATCATCAGTACTAACATAGTGGCCACTTTCGGTATTCGAACCGGAATAATGACTCGAGTCGGAATTCAACAGAATTTCATATTGACCGGCCTCGGGTACACCGATGCGATAATATTTTCGTATGACCGGGGTAAAGTTAAGGATAACGATAATTGTCTGGTCTTCGGTTTTTCGAAGATACGATAAAATTGAGTGTTCTGAATCGAGACAGTCAATCCATTCGAAGCCCGCATGGTCAAAATCATAATGATATAAAGCGGGCTGTGACTTATAGAGTTTGTTCAAATCACTGACAATGTTTTTTATACCCTGATGGTGTGGGTAGTCCAGTACATACCAGTCCAGACTTTTGTCATGACACCATTCACTGCCCTGTCCAAACTCACATCCCATAAAGAGTAGTTTCTTGCCGGGATAGGTAAACATATAAGTATAGAGTAACCGCAAATTTGCAAAGCGTTGCCATTCATCGCCTGGCATTTTATAAAGCATAGAACTTTTGCCATGCACCACTTCGTCATGCGAAAAGGGAGAAATAAAATTTTCACTAAACAAGTAAAGTAAACCAAAGGTTAATTGGTTGTGGTGGTAGGGACGATGAACCGGATCTTTTGCGAAGTAATGTAGTGTATCGTGCATCCATCCCATATTCCATTTCATACTAAAGCCTAAACCGTCAATGTCGGTGGGTCGGGTAACCTGTGGCCATGCAGTGGACTCTTCAGCCATGATCATAGTACCGGGGAAGTGGGCATGGGTTACGCTGTTCATCTCGCGTATAAAATCTATTGCTTCCAGGTTTTCATTACCGCCGTACTGGTTTGGGATCCAGTCACCTTCCTCACGCGAATAGTCGAGGTACAACATGGAGGCGACAGCATCCACTCTTAAGCCATCGATATGATATTCTTCTAGCCAGAATACAGCGCTGGAAATCAGAAAATTACGTACTTCGTTACGACCGTAATTATAAATGAGTGTCCCCCAGTCACGATGTTCTCCTCGTCGGGGATCTTCATGTTCATACAATGCGCTACCGTCATAACGTGCCAGGCCGTGTTCATCCTTGGGAAAGTGCGCCGGTACCCAGTCGAGTAAAACACCAATATCATTTTTATGGCAGTAGTTTACAAAATAGCGAAAATCCTCTGCTGAACCAAAGCGGCTGGTAGCCGCAAAATAACCGGTTGTTTGATAACCCCACGAAGCATCGAGAGGATGTTCAGTAATAGGTAATAATTCGATATGAGTAAAACCTGTTTGCTTTACATATTCAACGAGTCGATGAGCCAGTTCCTGATAACTTAAAAATTGGTTGTCTTCATCGCGTTGCCAGGAGCCAAGATGACATTCATAAATCGATAGTGGCTGATGCAGCCAGTTACTTTGCTCGCGTGACTGAAGCCATTGCTGATCCTGCCAGACAAAATTCTGTTCGCCACTGACCGCCGATGCTGTACGGGGACGTACTTCAAACTGCTGGCCATAGGGATCGGTTTTGGTCACAATACTGTTGTTGTGGCGATTACGAATTTCAAACTTATAAAGTGTTGTTGCCGTCATCTCGGGAATAAATAACTCCCATATACCACTCGCACCTCGCGAATTCATGGGATGACGGCGGCCATCCCACTGATTAAAGTCACCGATAACACTTACTCGTTCTGCATTGGGTGCCCAGGTTGAAAAGAGTACCCCTGATATGCCATCTATTGTTTTGATATGTGCGCCTAAAATTCTATAGGCATGTAAATGCTTACCAGCGGAAAACAGGTTTAAATCATATTCTGGGATTTGGGCTTCAAAGGTATAGGGGTCAATATAAGCATATTCATCGCCGTTAGAAAAAACCTGATTAATAGGGTAATGCTTTTCAAGTGAGTCGAGGTTATCACTGCAAATAAAAAAATCACTTCCGGTAAGTTGTGTTGTTGTCAGTTTATTCTTGCCGATGGTCAGGCTACTGGTGTCAGGGCTGTAAATAATAATAAATTTACTGGAATATTCGTGTTGATTACCTAAAATATCAAAAGGATTAGAGTGGTATGCATGCGCAATTTTATTTAACTCGTCCTTATGGATATAGTCAAATATCAGGTTTTGTGCTTTAGACTGTTTCTTGGTTGTTAACATTATATTCCGTTGTTTATAACTAAAAAAACATTTCCAGTGATTTACATCTATACTATGATTATAAGCTGATTCTAAGCAAGATTTATGCAAATCTTTTGATCCTGGAAAAAAAATTTTAAGATTGGTGATAAAATACGGACTTTAGCAGCTATTTTAATTCCGGTTTTATTTAAGTGTCCATAGTGTTGCACTTAAATAAAGCGCTTAGTGGATTGTGAGTGTTTCCCATGCACAGATTCATCGCAGTTAGCTAAAATATTATAACGGTGTTATTGAATTCTTTAGTGGCTTGTTTTTTGCAGTAAGCTGATTGTAATAGTGTTTGTTTATAGTTTTTGCTAGTTGAGCAATTAAATACATTATTTAAATAAGTGGCGAGAAGAAACACGGATGAAAAAACATAAATCGCCGCGTTTTGTTAGTAACCTGACCAGAAATACCCTGGCATTAATTATGGCTGGTGGTCGTGGTGAGCGTTTAAAACAACTGACAAAATGGCGTGCAAAACCAGCAGTTCCTTTTGGTGGCAAATTTCGTATTATTGATTTTCCACTGTCGAATTGTATTAACTCGGGTATACGTCGTATTGGCGTAATCACTCAGTATAAGGCGCATTCACTTATCCTGCATATCCAAAAAGGCTGGGGTCATTTACGCGGTGAGTTTGGCGAGTTTCTGGAATTATTACCTGCTCAACAGCGTATTGAACCTTCCTGGTATTCCGGAACGGCAGATTCTATTTATCAGAACCTGGATATTATTCGTTCCCATTCGCCTGATCACGTTTTGATCCTGGCCGGCGATCATATTTACAAGATGGACTACGGTGCAATGCTGGCGAAACATGTAGAAGATGATGCTGATGTTACGGTAGGGTGCATCGAAGTATCAATAGAAGAAGCCAGCAGCTTAGGGGTAATGGATGTTGATAAATCTCAGCGGATAAAAAAATTCACCGAAAAACCGGATAACCCAACGCCTATACCGGGTAAAACAGATGAAGCGCTGTGTTCGATGGGGATTTATATATTCAATACGGATCTTTTATTTGAATTGCTGATCCGTGATGCAGACACCATGGATTCCAGTCATGACTTTGGCAAGGATATATTACCTTATGTTATAAACAAGTATCGGGTATTTGCTTATCCCTTTACCAAATCAAACAGTTCGATACAGGCTTACTGGCGAGACGTTGGAACAGTCGATGCTTTTTGGGAGGCAAACCTTGAATTAATCAGCGTCACACCAGAGTTAAATCTTTATGATGATGAATGGCCTATCTGGACAAATCAGGAACAGTTACCGCCAGCAAAATTTATTTTTGATAATAATAAACGCCGGGGTACAGCGCTTGACTCGATGGTCTCGGGTGGTTGTATTATCTCCGGTGCAAAAGTAAAACATTCTTTATTGTTTTCTAACGTCAGTGTAAACGATTATACCAAAGTGGATTCCTCCGTGGTTTTACCGGATGTAACGATTGGGAAAAACTGTCGCATATACCACGCGGTGATTGATAAGGGTTGTGATATTCCCGATGGAACAATTATAGGTCAGGATGAAGAGCAGGATAGAAAGCGTTTTTACGTATCGGAAAAAGGCGTGGTTCTGGTCACGCCGGATATGCTAGGGCAGGTTATTCATCATGTCCGTTGAGCAAGCAAAAAATATTTCTTTAAATGTGGTGTTGTACTGGCATATGCATCAACCAGAATATCGTGACTTGCGCAACGGCGAATACCATTTACCCTGGACCTATTTACACACCATCAAAGACTATGTCGATATGGTGGCACATATCGAAAACAATCCCGATGCCCGGGCAGTTATTAATTTTGCGCCGGTGTTGCTGGAGCAAATTGACGATTATGCACAACAACTTGATGGTTACCTGCATTACGGTAAGGCCTTACGGGATCCATTATTACGCGCACTGGCAGAGCCGGTACTAAGTTTCGATCTGGAAAAACGAATTAGTATTTTGAAAGCCTGTTTGCGAGCGAATAAAGAAAGACTAATTGATCGATTTGAACATTTTAAGATTTTAAGTGAAATGGCCGGGGCTGCTATCAAAATGCCTGAACAAATTGCTTATTACTCTGATCAATTTTTTGCCGACATCCTTGTCTGGTATCACCTTGCCTGGATGGCGGAGACAGTTCGCAATAGTGACTTACGAATTAAGTATCTGGAAGAAAAAATTCAGTATTTTACTGTTGATGATCGACATAGTCTGGTAACGATTATATATGAACTGGTTGCCAATGTAATTGAACGCTATAAAAGACTTGCTGAACAAGGAAAAATTGAACTGTCGATGACACCGTACGCACATCCGATTGTTCCATTGTTAATCGACTTTAAAAGTACTAAACAGGCTATGCCTGATGTTGAGTTACCGCTTGCTGAACATTACCCCGGTGGGCTGGAGCGTAGCCGTTGGCATATCGAGAAAGGTATCGAAACATTTAAAAAGTTTTTTAATATGGAACCAAAAGGTTGCTGGCCATCCGAAGGCAGTATCAGTGCTGAAACCATTAAGATTATTTCTGAGGCAGGTATTAAATGGTTAGCCAGCGGAAATACGGTATTAAGTAATTCTCTTAAAAAGTCTGGTCAGCAAACAGGTGATTGTTTGCATGATGTTTTTCAGTATGGGGATAACAGTGCAGCCTGTTTTTTTCGAGACGATGGTTTGTCTGATATGATTGGCTTTAAATACTCGGACTGGCATGCGGATGATGCGGTAGCCAACCTTGTGCATCATTTAGAAAATATCGCTGATAAATGCAAAGACAAAGACAACGCTATTGTTTCGATTATTCTCGATGGTGAGAACGCATGGGAATATTATCCCTTCAATGGTTTTTATTTTATTGAGGGACTGTATGCAAGGTTATCGGAACATGAGTCTATCCGGTTAACTACGTATAGCGAATACCTTGAAAAAAATGACACTCGAAATGTTTTACGGGATATTGTTGCCGGGAGCTGGGTGTATGGAACATTTTCAACATGGATTGGGGAAAAAGACAAGAACCGTGCCTGGGATATGTTAGTAGAAGCCAAGCAAACCTATGACCGGGTAATTAAACAAGGCAGTTTATCAACACAGGTGGCTAAACTGGCTGAAATGCAACTGGCTACCTGTGAAAGTTCAGACTGGTTCTGGTGGTTTGGGGAATATAATTCAGCCGAATCTGTTACCGCCTTTGATGAACAATATCGTTTGCATTTATGTAATTTATATCAGTTACTTAATGTCAATCCACCGGAATACTTGTCTCATGCATTTTCTTTTGGTTCGGGCAGTCCCGCCATGGGGGGTGCAATGTTACCCGGGCAGCAGTCTTCCTGATGGGTAGTGAATTTTCAACCGATAACTTAAATAGACAACGTCGGGCTGGGATTTTACTTCATCCAACTTCATTACCAGGGCCTTATTATGGTGGCGATATCGGACATGGAGCATATCGGTTTATAGAATTTTTAAGTGCCAGTGGTTTTAAAGTTTGGCAGGTGTTGCCAATGGGGCCAACCCATGAAGATCGTTCACCTTATCAATGTTTATCTGCGCACGCTGGGAATCCATTACTTGTCAGTCTTGACTGGTTAGAGGACAGAGGTTGGCTGAACAAAAATGGAATTGACAGTGCTTTTGACAAAGAGTCTTTCCGGTTGGCCTGTTTACATCAAGCCGGTGATTACTTTTACAAACAGGCAGATAAGAAATGGCTGAAAAAATTATCCCAATTTGTGGAGGCGAATAAGTTATGGCTGGATGAATATGCTTTATTTATCGCCTTCAAAAAAAAATATAACAACTTGCCATGGTATGAATGGCCGAAAGGTGAAAGACATTGTGATAAAAATATAATAGAACAGGCCAGAGATAGTTTAAAAGATACCATTAGACAAACAGTGTTCGAACAGTTTTGTTTTTTTACTCAATGGCATGAAGTCCGTGAATATGCCAAACAGCATAAGGTCGAAATATTTGGTGATATGCCAATTTTTGTCGCCCGGGATAGTGCCGATGTCTGGGCACAAAGAAAAAATTTTTTAATGGATGTAGAAGGCAATATGCAGCACGTTGCCGGTGTGCCACCTGATGCCTTTACAGAAACCGGGCAGCGTTGGGGTAATCCGTTATATGACTGGGACTATATGCAACAAACACATTTTGAATGGTGGAAGCAACGCTTTGAGTCGCAACTAAGACTATTTGATATTGTGCGGATTGATCATTTTAGAGGGTTGCAGGCCAGCTGGTATATACCCGCTAGTGACGAGACGGCGATTAATGGTGAGTGGGTAGTAGTACCGGGTCAGAAATTATTGGAAGAGATGTTTGCTTCATTTGAAAACTTGCCACTGGTAGCAGAAGATCTTGGGGTAATTACAGATGACGTCATTAAATTAAAGAGACACTTTAAATTACCGGGAATGAAAGTATTACAGTTTGCTTTTGACGGGAATAGTCTGAACCCGCACTTGCCGCATATGCATGAACAAAACGATCTGGTCTATAGTGGTACACATGATAATGATACAACACCTGGTTGGGCTGAAAATACAGCAAACTATAACCTGGATTATTTTAATGCCTACGCCAGTGTTGATAATTCTAAAGTAGAGCAACGAGTCTGGGAAATTTTAAAGATGACACTGTCTTCCGTCTCGTTCCTTGCCATTATCCCTATGCAGGATATTTTGTTACTGGGCTCGGATTCAAGAATGAATTTTCCCGGAACAACAGAAGGTAACTGGAGCTGGCGTTTTGACTGGCAACAACTTAACCCTGCTGCGAAGGATAAAATTTCAAATATGCTAAAGACGTATGGGAGGTAGCTTATGCCGAAGGAAAAAACTATTTGTAAAGCCCCGTTACCACAACTTGAAAAATTAAATAGTGATAGTCAGTCTCTGGGTAGTGACTTTGAGCGTTACTTGACGCGTTTTCTTGGTCGTTTTATCGGTTGTGATTGCTATTATTTATATGAATCATTATCACTAACGATTCGCGATCGTATTATGACGGGCTGGCGCAATACCTGGAAAGCCTATGAGCAAAAAGATGTGCGTAAAGCTTATTATATGTCACTGGAATTTTTAATAGGTCGCTCCTTAGGGAATCACATACTTAACCTGGGGCTGGACAAAAATACACAACAGGCGATGCATCAATATGCATTGGAACTGGAAGAAGTTATAAGTGCTGAACATGATGCTGGCTTAGGTAATGGCGGGCTGGGTCGATTGGCGGCTTGTTTTATGGATAGTTGTGCCAGCTTAAAGTTACCGGTTATTGGTTATGGTATTCGTTATGAATACGGTATGTTCCGACAGGAAATGGACAATGGCTATCAGGTTGAAGAGCCTGATCAATGGTTACGTGATGGTAACCCCTGGGAAATTGAACGACCTGAATATGCACAGGATGTTAAATTCGGTGGTCATGTCGATATGTATAAAGATCTGCACGGTAAAGATTATTATCGCTGGATAGAGACCTCTGATGTGATTGCCATTCCTTATGATGTGCCTATATCGGGTTTTAATAATGAAACGGTTAATACTCTGCGGTTATGGAGCGCAAGAGCAACGAGCATTTTTAACCTCGATGATTTTAATGCGGGGAGTTATGCCGATGCAGTACAGGCAAAGAATGAGGCAGAACATATATCGATGGTGTTATACCCCAACGATGCGAGTGAGAATGGTAAGGAACTTCGCTTGAAGCAGCAATATTTTCTGGCTTCGGCAACCTTGCAGGATATTCTGCGAATGTGGGAATTAAACGAAGGTAATCATTATCAGAACTTTGCCAGTCAGAATGTATTCCAGTTAAATGATACCCATCCGACAATTGCGGTAGCGGAATTAATGCGCTTGTTGATGGACGATAAAAACCTGTCGTGGGAACAAGCCTGGAGTATTACCACGCAAACCATGGCGTATACAAATCATACCTTGTTACCAGAAGCCCTGGAAAAATGGCCGGTGGATTTATTCGAGTGCCTGTTACCTCGCTTGTTACAGATTATTTATGAGATCAATGCAAGATTTTTAAAACAGGTATCGAGAAAATGGCCAGGTGATAGTGAACGTCAGGCAAGAATGTCGATAATCGAAGAAGGCCCACAACGCTATGTGCGTATGGCCTATCTTGCAATCGTAGGTAGTTTTTCTGTTAATGGGGTGGCGGCATTGCATTCCAGGTTATTAGTAGAAGGTTTATTTAAAGACTTCTATGAGTTCTGGCCGGGAAAATTTAATAACAAAACCAATGGCGTCACTCCCCGAAGATGGGTGGCACATTCTAATCCGTTAATGACACAGTTAGTCAGTAAAAAAATCACGGCAGACTGGGTAGGTGATTTTTCTAAAATCCAACAAATAAAAAAATATAACCAGGACCCGGAATTTAAAAAGCAATGGTTTGATGTCAAGCAGGAGAATAAAAAACGTCTTGCACAACTGGTAAAACAGGACTGCGGTATTGAGTTTGATGTTAACTCGTTATTTGATGTACAGGTAAAACGAATTCATGAATATAAACGACAGTTATTAAATATACTGCACGTTATCCATTTATATGATCGTATTAAACGTGGAGATACCGATAACTGGACCAACCGTTGTGTCTTAATTGGTGGTAAGGCCGCCCCGGGGTATCAGATTGCCAAACTGATTATCAAACTTGTTAGTAATGTCGCCGATGTTATTAATTCAGACACTGATGTTGATGGAAAACTGCAGCTGGTGTTTCTACCAAACTATGGAGTGTCTAAAATGGAAGTTATCTGTCCGGGTACAGATTTGTCCGAGCAAATATCAACAGCCGGTAAAGAAGCATCCGGTACAGGGAATATGAAGTTTATGATGAATGGAGCCGTTACAATCGGAACCTATGATGGTGCCAATATTGAAATACTCGATGCGGTAGGCGAAGAGAATTTTTTCCTGTTTGGTTTAAAGGCTAATGAAGTCGAAGCACTTAGAGAAAATTATCAACCTCAAAAAATTGTCGATAATGATGATGACTTAAAACGAGTGATGCACTTATTAACCTGCGG
>Ga0316207_10002296_pt1 | contig 20067 bp, 20 predicted proteins | sample 6weekpyrite_MG_FD_204943 | JGI IMG/M metagenome (GOLD analysis project Ga0316207, IMG submission 204943) | Microbial mat bacterial communities from mineral coupon in-situ incubated in ocean water Damariscotta River, Maine, United States -... | ecosystem: Environmental > Aquatic > Marine >...
CGGAATGACGCTATTCTTTATTTGATGGCCTTACCAAAAAAGTATGCTCTTGCCCTGCTCAACACAAGCTATGCGAACAATATAGAACAGTTTTAGAAAATTTTCCTGACTCTTTTACTTTTTTATTTTATTAACAACCAACAGGCAGATTATCCGGGTATTGTTATCAGTTAATAGCTTTCTTTTTTACTTATTGATTAATGTAAGGTAATAAGACGAGTGAATAGTTGTGCAAGATGTATTAATGATAATACTGGTTTGCCTGACTACTACTAACACGCCAGCCACAGGCGTATCCGGGGATTATGAATGATGGTGTAACCCAGTCGGTTGATAAGATGGCGAAAAAAATTATCACTATTGCCGGTGAGTTATTTTGCCGTTTGACCTTGTGGATTTGTCGGGATTAGAGAATTAAATCAGGCAGGCAGGGGAACTGAAAACCGGTATCCCCTGATGTTGGGAATTTCAGGTTTCTGTCCTTGAGAGAGTCCCTCTGTTTTTATTAACTTCTGGCGCGAATATTTATTATCCCTGGGTAAGCGGAATTAATCAGGCCTTATCCGTGCGTATGGTCGGCCATGTCAACGGTTATCGTTTTTTACGGGAACACCTGCACAGATTCTGCCCTGGACCAGTCGATGATTTGTTGCCAGTCCGTGGGATCATTTTTGTCGTAATGTAAAATTAACAGGGTCTTGTCCGCCATAATTGCCCGATGCAGTTCTTCCGTTTTGTCTTCAGGAATGCCCATCCGATGTAATGCCGCAGTAAGGCGGGTAACTGCCGCTGCACCCGCCATGATGCCCGAGCCAATCGCCGATCCGGCAATGACATCAATCACTGGCCCGAGCGCTAACAGGAGGCCAACACCTGGGACAAAGAGTAAACCCGAAGCGCCCACAGCCAATCCCACTAAAGCACCCCAAAGTGCGCCATTCTCAGCCCATATTTTGCTGCGTTCCCGCTCACTCTCATAGGCTACACCGAGGAATTCGTCACCCTGCCCAGTAGCTCGGTGTAATACAGAAATCTGGTCCATAGGAAAATCATGTTCTACCAGCTGCCCGGCCAGCTCGTGAGCATGGTGAGTATCATCAAATACAGCGGCAAGTATCTTCATTTTGTGCCAATGGATAAGATCCATGAGGGATGGATCGTGCTCTGCAATTTTCATATTGAATCCTCCCGATGCGGTGAAGGTTCCGATAAAGCCCGAGGCTTCATTTGAAGCATGAAATAAATCATGCCTTTCATTTTTTTAGAGAAGCTCTGATTAATTCCGCCGTTCGTGGTGAGCCCTTCGATAAGCTCAGGGCGAACGGAATTAATCAGAGCTTCCCTAGTTATACTCTCTTACCGTTATTTCGTCTAATGTCTTTTTGACGTCCACGTACGCGACGAGTCCTTCGGCTTTACTCAGTAGCGTAGGGCGCGGGTAGTGAGCAAAGCCGGATGCTGGATTGAACCAGGCGGAAATTTTCAGCATCCAGTCCCTTTGGTTTCCAGATTAGCTGCTTTCAACCCGCCTGCTGCCGCCAAACCAGAACTCGATATTCTTGCTCAGAAATTCCCGGTAGTGCACGTAATGTGAGCCATCGCAGGAGAAGGTCAGGCCGACCATGCCGTTGATGATATTAAATGAAGACGAGCGCAGATATATCGTTTCATCCGCATTGCGCAGTTGTTTAAACAGGTTCAGCACGCGGGCGATGTCCTCGCTGCTGACCTGGGCGCGCTCACTGAGCGGCTGACGGGGATAGGCCAGGCAGCGATCCAGATCGATCAGTTCATCTACAGTATGAATATGGTAGATATAGGGATCATCCATGGACCAGAAGGAAGCGCGGGAACTGGAAAAGTGGATCTTGGTATGAAATATGCCGTGCTGCTGCATCATATCGATAATGATATCGATGACTTCGTCCAGGTGCCTGTCCATGGCGCTTTGCACCCGTTCCTGCATAAACAGGGTGCTGCGGATCGCCGGATCGCCCTTGTACTGTATCCATTCCTGATCTGCCGGTGTTGTGCTGTCCTTCGAGGCGGGTAGATCATCCACATCAAAATCTGCAGCAATAAAGCCTAACACGGTGACACCGTCGCGCACCGGATGCATAACTGTGATACAGGGCTTCATGGTCTGGCGGCTGACATAGACCCGGGAAATGGTGAAACCCTGATAGGGCAGACTGGTCTCAAGATAGGGTCGATCCGAGAGATCCGCGCCGCGCCAACGGGAATCCACATGGCGGGCATTGATATTAGAGGAAATCAGACGGCTATTTGTATCCACCGCATAGATCAGATGGCAGTGCGGCAGCAGCGGGATTTCTTTTTGCAGCCGCCGATCCAGATTGTCACTGTCATTCCAGACAGAAACGCAGGCCCGCGCCAGTTCGGCCATAGGCTCGGTGGTTAGCAGGCGCAGGGTCTGTTTCTTTTCCAGGATAGTTTGTTCAAACCACGACATAATTTTGCTTATTTAAATTGGCTACGTTGTTTATCTGATTTAGAAATTATTTCAGGAATTATGCCACTGGCAAAAGGGTGACATGCTGACCTCGCTCACGTAATGATTCATCTGAGCCGGCAGTACCTGCTCAGCTGCCAGCGAAGATGAAAACATTATACTAAAACCCACACACAAAATCAGGAACAGTTTCAGTTTTGCCATTTGATCTAAAACAAAGTGGCCAAACCAGCATTTATTTAATGGCTAAAGAAGAAACAAATTTTAACTACGATAATCTATAGCAGGATGAAATAAAGTCGATATATGGATTTACCATGAATAACAGTTCGAGAGATCCAATGCGCCATTACCTGAAATCGTTTCAGAAACATACGCTGCTAATAATAGTGATGACATTACAGGTCTGCACGGTTCATGCTGCTATTGCCCGGCAGTCCATTAAAGCGATTTATATTCCTCTGGCCGATCACTATGCGGCGCTGGTGGCGTATGAGCGCTACCACGGGCAAATGAAGCATGCTGATTTTCAGATCGAGCAGATGAAAAACTGGGATTTACTTCGGGCTTATTTCCAGTCTGGCGAGGTGGATATGGCCTACGTGATGAGTCCGCTGGCGATGGATATGTTTAACGAAAAACCCCATTTTCGCTGGGTGGGTTTAATGCATCGCGATGGTAATGCGCTGGCGATTAATGATTTGCTCGACCAACAGGTGCGCCTGTTGCAGCACCGTAGAGATCGCAAGCCTGATGCCAGAGTGGCTGCAGCATTGAGAAAAGTTTATCAGCAAAACGGACGTTCAACTGAAATCGGCATGCCGCATCTGCTTGCAACCCATATGGTGGTGCTTTATCGCTACCTTAAAGAACAGGGTCTGCATATGAGTATGACAGCCAATACCAACGCCGAGGTGCTGGCCATTGCTGTGCCACCGCCAAAATCCCCGGCCTTTATTAAAAGCAAAAGCAACAGAGCAATGCCTGCTGCTTTTGAGCAATCATTGCCCTGGGCCGATGTGGTTGAAACCGGTAGTTTTGGCAAAGTGGCCTGGTACTCCAAAGATGTTATGCCGTGGAAAAGCGGTCACGTCGAATGCATCGCACTGGCCACCGATAAAGCTATTGCGGATAAATTTGAGGCGCTTAAGGAAGTGATGAAATATATTCGTCAGGCCGGGCAGGATATTGAGCAGGCCAGGAATGAGGGTGGCGACAAGCTTGAGGCAATTGTTGATATTGTGCGTAAACATATACCTGCACACACACGGGAAGCCATTATTGCCAGTCTTGATCCAAAACCAAAAGTTATCAACTACCAGTACCTGAATGTAGATAAAGCAGGGTTGAAACAAATTATGGATCTGGCAGTGGAAGGCGGTATTCTCGAAAATCCAGTGGACATTGATGATTTTGCGGATACGCGTTTTGATAGTAACACTGGTGATCAAGGTAAAATGTATTCAGTATCAACATCCCCATGAATGCTTTGACCACCGAGAGTAAAAATTCTTCCGGGAAAAAATACACCTCCCTCAGTCGCAGCCTGCAGTTGTGGTTTTTGCTGCTGGCGTTGTTGCCGTTAAGCCTGACTGCCTGGTTTGGTTACCGCCAGATGGTTGATGGACTGACCGAAACCGCTATGCTCGATCTGGAGCAAAGTGCACATCTAAGAGCACAATTCATTCAGACATGGTTCAGCTACCGTTTTATGGATCTCAACAGTCATGCAGAAAGTCGCCGCAATGCCGAGTTTGTGGAGGCTTTGCATGAGGGTCTGCAAGCCAGTAACAAGAGTGCGGCTGAATTTACCAGCAGCTATGCCTGGGCCTTGCTGGTGGATTCTCGGCAACAGGATCTTATTACCTTTGCACGCCGTTATGATTACATCAGCGATCTGTTTTTAATCGACAGGGATGGAAATATTCTTTTCACAATAACGCGTGAGTTCGATCTTGGCAGCAATCTTTTTGATGGCTTTTATGCTGATACCGGATTTGCTCGTGCCGCCAGAACTACGCTGAAAACCGGGCAGTCGCTATTCTCTGATTTCAAACTTCATGGCTCATCCAGTGAGCTGCTGACTGGTTTTCTTACGGCGCCGATGCTGGATGAAGAAGGGAATTCAATAGGTCTGTTTGCGATACAGTTGCAGCTGGGAAGAATTAGTGATTTGATGATGGATCGACACGGCGAGACTTCCTTAACTCACTATCTGGTGGGCGAGGACGGCCTCGCGCGAACTCCCGTCAAGGGGGCCAAAACGGCCGATACAGTGGGGCGACGAATTGACACCCGGCAATTTAAACTCTGGCGGCATCAGGAGAAGGCCGAACATGTGCAACACGCGGCCGATCACCACGTCGTTTTTGAATATCCTGGCCCCGGCGGTCAGCAGGTCATTGGTTTACATCAGACGATTCGGTTGCCAGGGGTGAACTGGGTGTTGATCAGCGAAATTGATCGGGATGAGGCCCTGGCGGCGGCTCACAAGCTGGGGCAGATCACAATAGCAATGTTTCTGTTGACCGCGGTGCTGGTCGTGGTGCTGGCGTTCTATCTGGCGCGGCGCATTACCCGGCCGATTATTCAGCTGGCTGACAGCAGTATGAAAGTGGCGGCTGGCGAAGCGAATCATCAGGTGGAGGTTAGCAGCAGGAATGAAATTGGCCAGCTGGCCGATGCGTTTAACCATATGTTGCATATGCGGCGTATACATGAGCAGGCGCTGCAGCAGAGTACCGAGCAGGCACAGCAGGTGCTGGCCGAACTGGAGGAGCAAAAGTTCGCGCTGAGTCAACACGCTATTGTTGCTATTACCGATGTGCAGGGAAATATTACCTTTGTTAACGACAAATGTTCTGAACTCAGTGGTTATGGTCGCGAGGAGATGATTGGACAGAATCATCGCATGCTCAACTCCGGCTATCACGACACCGCATTTTTCAGGGAGATGTATCGCACTATTGCCAGAGGTGATGTGTGGCATGATGAGATTTGCAACAAAGCCAAAGACGGACATTTCTACTGGGTGGATACCACCATCGTGCCTTTTATGGGCGAGAATGGAAAACCGAAAAGCTATATTGCCATCCGTACCGATGTCACTGAACGCAAACGGGCGGAAAAAGAGCTGATTCAGGCCAGGAACATTGCCGAGGATGCTGCACGTGCCAAAAGCGCATTCCTTGCCAGTATGAGCCATGAGATTCGTACCCCCATGAATGGTGTGCTGGGTATGTTGTCTTTATTGCTCGAGACGAATCTGGACAATGATCAACATCATAAGGCGACGGTGGCTCAAAGCAGCGCTCAATCATTGCTCACCCTGATTAACGATATTCTTGATTTCTCAAAAGTTGATGCGGGCAAGCTGGAACTGGAAATGCTGGATTTTAATTTGCGCGACATGTTGGGTAGTTTTGCCGAAACCATGGCGCACCAGGTGCAGGAGAAAGGCCTGGAGCTGGTCCTGGATGTAACCGGTGTCGAGCAATCGCTGGTAAAAGGTGATCCGGGTCGATTACGACAAATTCTTACTAATCTTGTAGGCAACGCGATCAAGTTCACTGCCGAAGGTGAGATCGTGATATGTGCAAACATGCAGGACTATAACGAACAGGCCTTGCATCTGCACTGCACTATTACAGATACGGGTATTGGTATTCCTGCAGATAAACTCTCTGCGCTGTTTGATTCCTTTACCCAGGTAGATGCATCTACGACGCGCAAATATGGCGGCACCGGCTTAGGTCTGGCTATTGCCAGAAAACTCTGTGAACTCATGGGCGGGGGAATCGCTGTTAGTAGCGAATCGGGTAAGGGCAGTTGTTTTAAATTTAATGTAGTGCTCCAGAAAAGTCAGCACTCACATCTGGTTATGCCTGAGGTTGATATACAGGCGCTTAACCTGCTGGTAGTGGATGATAACGCCACTAATCGGGAGGTGCTGCGAGGGCAGCTGGAACACTGGGGTGCGAGCGTGGTGGAAGCTGAGGATGGGCCGCAGGCGCTGAGCGTGTGTGAACAGCGTATTGAGCAGGACGGATTGCCATTTTTCGATATTGCCTTTCTGGATATGCAAATGCCGGGCATGGACGGGGAACAGTTGGGCAAAGCCTTAAAAGCCGATCCACGCTTCAGTCAGATGAAACTGGTGATGATGACCTCGATGGGATATCAGGGAGAGGCGCGGCATTTTGCTAATATCGGTTTCAGCGCTTATTTCCCCAAGCCCGCCACGACCTCGGATTTGTTTGATGCGCTGTCGGTGGTAGCGGAAGACGGTGAAGCCCTGCGACAGGCCGAACCATTGGTGACCCATCATTACCTGCAAACGTTATCACATAGCAATGAGTCCGCAACAAAAAATGGTAATTCAATCATGAATGATAAACCCTGGGCAGAAAATACCCGTGTACTGCTGGTGGAAGACAACCAGGTAAATCAAATGGTCGCATCAGGGATTCTTGCTAACATGGGCATACAGATTGATGTTGCCGCAGATGGCCTTGCAGCTTTAAACAGCCTGAATCAGGCATCTGCTGATACGCCATACCTGTTAGTGCTGATGGATTGTCAAATGCCTGAAATGGATGGCTATGAAGCGACTTTTGCGATCCGCAACGGTAAGGCGGGAGAGTATTATAAAAGCATTCCGATTATCGCCATGACTGCGAATGCAATGGAAGGGGATCGTGAAAAATGTCTCGAAGCCGGCATGGATGATTACCTGAGTAAACCCATCGATCCCGAGTTGTTATTTGAAAAACTGCAGCAATGGTTGCCTGGCACGGAAGAAAAACCTGTTGCTGAAAAAACAGCAGAATATACGCCAGAGCTGGAACTGGCGGTGTGGGATAAAGAGGCGGCGTTGAAGCGGATCATGGACGATGAAGATTTACTGAACACCATTGTAGATGTATTTCTTGATGAAACGCCGACACGTATGGAGGAACTAAAACAGGCGATGGAATCGGGCGATTGCGAGAAGACGGGTTATCAGGCGCATACCATTAAAGGCATTGCCGGCAATCTTAGCGCCTCGCGCTTGCAGAAGCAGGCCGCGCTTATGGAGGCTGCAGCTAAAGAGGAAGATATAGAACAGATCAGCATATTAATGCCTGCTTTACAGCAGGCGATTGAGCAGCTCAAACAGCGGTTTGAGCAGCACAGGGCATAACATAATAATCACACTATAGTTATAATTAGCGTTTCACAGATTAGTTCTCAGGGAATTTGTTTACCTGCGGGTAACACCTGCCAGTTTGCAGCAGGGCAGTTTATTTCGTTGTCTGTCTCTGTCCCGTGAATTGCAGGGCAACAGCCGTCAGCATGTCGATCTGTGTTACATTTACCACCTGAGTATTTCGAAGTTAAAGCAGGCTGGAAATTTTATTATGTCCCGATCCAGAACGTTATTTAGCTGCAGCGCCTGTGGCGGCCAGACGCCTAAATGGGTGGGCCAGTGTCCCGACTGCGCAGCCTGGAACACCCTGAGCGAAGTGGTGGCGATGGCGCCGGCAAAGGCCAATGCCCGCTTCAGTGGTTTCGCCGGCGTCGAAGGCGCGAGCGTGGTGCAACGGCTTGCAGAGATCGAGGCCGATGATGTGCAGCGCCGGCAAACCGGGATTACCGAGTTTGACCGGGTGCTGGGCGGCGGCCTGGTGCCAGGGTCGGTGGTGCTGATTGGCGGCGATCCGGGCATTGGCAAGTCGACCCTGCTGTTGCAGACGCTGGTGGCCATGGCGACAGAAGATGCCGTGCTTTATATCACCGGCGAAGAATCCCCTCAGCAGGTCAGTTTGCGTGCGCATCGCCTTGGCCTGTCCACCTCAGATCTAAAAATGCTGGCGGAAACCCGGATCGAGAATATTCTCGCAGTGGCGCAGAAGGAGAAGCCACAGGTGATGGTGATTGACTCCATCCAGACGGTCTACACCGATTTAATTCAGTCCGCGCCGGGCGCGGTGGCGCAGGTGCGGGAAAGCGCGGCCCAGCTGGTGCGCTATGCCAAGCAGACGGGCACCGCCCTGTTTCTGGTCGGGCATGTGACCAAGGAAGGCACGCTGGCCGGACCGCGGGTGCTGGAACACATGGTCGATACGGTGCTCTACTTTGAAGGTGACAGCGGTAGCCGTTATCGTTTGATTCGGGCGATCAAGAACCGCTTCGGTGCGATCAACGAGCTGGGTGTGTTTGCCATGACCGACAGGGGCTTGAAAGAAGTCGCCAATCCGTCCGCCATTTTCCTTTCCCGGCATGAGGAAGAAGTCCCGGGTAGTGTGATCATGGTGACCCTGGAAGGTCGACGACCCCTGCTGGTGGAAGTGCAGGCGCTGGTGGACGAATCTCATCTTGGCAACCCGCGGCGGGTGACCACCGGGCTGGAGCATAACCGCCTGGCCATGTTGCTGGCGGTGCTGCATCGCCACGGTGGTATTGCTACCTATGATCAGGATGTGTTTGCCAATGTCGTCGGCGGTGTGCGGGTGACCGAAACCGGGATCGACCTGGCCGTGGTGCTGGCGCTGGTGTCGAGCCTGCGTAACCGTAACCTGCCGCAGGAGATGGTGGTGTTCGGTGAAATCGGCCTGGCCGGGGAAATCCGCCCGGTGCCCAATGGTATCGAGCGTCTGCAGGAAGCAGCCAAGCACGGTTTCAAACAGGCCTTGATCCCCAAAGGTAATGCGCCGCGCAAGGCGGTAGCAGGCATTGAAGTAATGGCGGTGTCGAATCTGGCTGAGGCGCTGGCAGCCACCGCTTGAGGCACAATTTTTTCGTTATTCGGAGTTACCAAGGATACTAAGAAGGCTACTCACAATGTCTTTTAAGGCCTTCTGATTCGGTTGCATACGATTGTAAACCTGCAGGCCAAATATCCCACTCATTAGCATTTTTGCGGCAGATTCCGGTTTTACAGCCGAGGCCAGTGTTCCATTTCCCCGGGCTTCACGCAGAACCTTGCAAAATAGCTGCTCGATTTTCAGAAACATTTTACTGAGCCGCTGATTAATTTCTTCATCATCGGCGGGAATTTCCAGCAGGCAGCTTTTTTGATCTTTATCTTCTTTGACCTGACGGAGTAAAAAATCAAAAAACCGGCGTATACGTTTAAGGGGAGCTTCTTCGGAATCAAGGATGCAATGAATACCCTGATACAGATTTTCAAAATAATGATCCAGCGATTGTAGAAACAGGTTGCGCTTACTTTGATAGGTACCGTACAGGCTGCCCGGTTGTAGTCGAGTCACCCTGGTTAAATCTTTCATGGAGGTGTTCGCATAGCCCTTGCACCAGAAAAGCCGCATGGCACTGTCCAGCACTTCGCTGTGATCAAATGATAGGGGTCTTGCCATGGTGATTCCTGAAAGCTGAAATTATGACTATTTTAACAATAGTGAATGATTGCTCAATAATGAGTAGCATAGTTGAATGATCACTCAATAATGGAGAGAAAAAATGGCAACATTCCCGCTACATACCATGGATTCGGCCCCAACTGCTGCAAAAGATCTGCTCGAGAAAACCCAACAGAATTTTGGTTTTATTCCTAACTTGATCGGTGTCATGGCCAGCTCGCCTGCGGTCACGGAAGCATATTTAAGCGTGGCTGAAATTTTTTCCTGTTCCGGCCTGTCTGCAATGGAGCAGCAAATCGTACTGTTAACGGTGAGTCACTATCATGAGTGTTGTTATTGCATGGCGGCACACACGGCGATTGCCGGCATGCAGAATCTTGATGCGGATGTTGTGCAGGACATTCGTGATGGCCAAGCGATTGCAGATAACAAACTTGAAGCGTTACGCAAGTTTACCCGGTTATTGGTTGAGAACCGAGGCTGGCTGAATGACGATGAGGTGCAGGCATTTCTTGATGCAGGCTATGAAAGATCTCATGTACTGGACATTCTGGTGGGGGTGGCACAAAAAACTTTAAGTAACTTCACTAGGGTCTGTTGATCTTTCAGATGTTAGGCTGATTTTGAGAAAATTTTAGTCCTGACAAGGCATTTTTTACGTATCAATGCACTCCATTGATAGTAAAAAATAACGCAGGCAGGGCTAAAATTAGCCAAAATCAGACAATAGATGAAAGATCAACAGACCCTAATCATCTGGCAAAGACGCCGCTGGATGAGGCGTTTTCCAAAGTGGCCTGGCAGCCGGCGAAATAACCAATGGAAGGCATAAAGTCAGCCTGCGACTAACAATTGTTACGCATGCAGCAATGCATCAATACGTTGCGGATAAATATTATTTGCATCAACATATTGCAGCACCTCCTGTTGCTCAAGCATTTTGCGAACGCTATCGCATATACCAACCAGAAACAGGTCTCGTCCCTCAGCAATCGTGGCGGTAATAATATCTTCCAGCGCCCGCGTAGTGGTGAAGTCAATGCTGGGCACTTCAGTTAAATCAAGCACCATGATTTTGTAATCAATAATAGCGGTATGACGTCGGACCAGCGCTTTGGCAGATGAAAAACTCATCGGGCACTAAGGTGAAACAGCATGATCTGGCCGTTTGCCCGTTCCAGGATTTCCGCTTCCTGTTCGGTTAATCGCATTTCTTTACCGGGTTTTGTCAGCGTGTGCATGTTTGCGATTTGCATGTCGGTGATGCGTTTCATGAACAGGAAACTGGCCATTACCATGCCAACGCCAACCGCGAGTAATAAATCAATGGTAACGGTGATAACCAGCACGGTTGACATGATGATGACCCCGGCTTTGGGTGCGCTTTTGATGCGCCGCAGGTAATCCCAGTCGATGATGTCGGTGCCGACCTTGATTAAAATGCCGGCCAGTACAGCTTTGGGGATGTCGCTTGCCAGTGTCCCGGCGCCGAGTACTATCAATAGTAAAATGACAGCGTGTAAAGCGCCGGATATTGGTGTTCGTCCACCGGCATTTACATTGACCACGGTGCGCATGGTGGCGCCGGCGCCGGGCAGACCGCCAAATAGTCCCGCGATGGTGTTGCCAATACCCTGACCGATGAGTTCGCGGTCAGATTTATGCTGGCTGCGGGTGATGTTATCTGCGACCAGTGACGTGAGTAAGGAATCAATCGCGCCGAGTCCGGCAAGCGTTAGCGCGGAAGTTGTCATTTGCAGGAGCAGATCCGGGTTGATTGTCGGCAGTCGAAATTCGGGAAAGCCGGTTGGTATGTCGCCAATTTATTTATTTTTGGCAGAAACCTCGGTACACCATAAACGATTGTCAGGGCGATCAGGCCAAGCGTGAGTGACGCATTATCAAACTGCTGGATATAGTCAGGCAGTGACTGCGCTGCCAGCAGGGGTTTTGATTCCGTTGCCTGACCAAGCAGCGGACCAAACTGCAACAGAATAATGATGACGCCGATGCCGCCCATAAAGCCTGAAACCACGGGGTGCGGCACCAGCTCGATATATTTTCCCAGTTTCATCAGGCCAAAAACAATCTGAAACAGGCCGCCTAACATGACCACGGTGAAGGCGAGTGCGGCGCCCTGCGCGGGATTGTCCGGGAACATGGAGGTGTACTGGGTGAAAATGACGGCCATGACCACCGTCATCGGGCCGGTTGGCCCCGATACCTGGGCGGGGGTGCCGCCGAACAGGGCGGCAAAGAAACCGACGAATATCGCGCCATACATGCCGGCTATCGGGCCTGCGCCCGAGGCCACACCCATCGCCATGGCCAGCGGCAGGGCGACAACTGCGGCAGTCAGACCACCATAAATATCACCGCGCAGATTGTTAAAATGCAAACCGTTAATGTAATTCATTCCGAGGATCTTCAAAGTGTATCCGGCTGGATTGCTATTTTTGCGCGCTAACTTGTGCGGCTTACCTGTGCACCCTGCGGGCATTTCAGTTGCAGGTTGGGTTGAATAAAATAAAGCCCAACAGAATATCGAACCAGGCTGTTGGGCTTCATTTTATTCAGCCCAACCTACAGTTTTCACTGCAAACAAGGGGGGACTAAATTTCAAACACTGTAACTTCAGTGCTGCTGGATAAGTTCGGACAGTTCCCGTTTCAGCAGTTCAGGATCGCCCAGGTTGAGTTCCAGTAAACGGTGCAGGTGAGTGGCGGTATCCAGATCCATCTGTTTGCAATGCAGGCCGACCCGGTTGTTTTCAATGTGCGCGACGGTGGTGTCCATATGCAGACAGGGGTCCGCATCTTCTCCGAGATGCAGTTCAAGTTGAATACGATCTCCGATTTTCGCCGGCCAGTCATCGGCCTGGGTTACCAGCGCACCGTTGAGGCTGATATCGAGCAGGCTGCCGTTCCAGCTTTGCTCACCATCGGCCTGAAGAATACGAATCCGGGCATCGAAGGGGATGCGGGTAAAATGGCGTTGTTCCGGTTGTTTGCTCATAACTATTCCATGTAGAACTGCATTTTGATGTTGCCAATCTGGATGGTATTGCCATCGTCAAGCTTATAGCTGTGATCGCCGATGGGTTCGTCATTGACGCTGGGAGGACGTTTGCCTTCCAGGTGGGAGAGAAAATAGGCGCCATCCCGGCGGGTAATCACCGCAGTCGCGACCCCGGGCTTGCCCAGGTTGGTCATGGAGCGGTTCAGGCTCAGGGTGCGGCCAAGATTCTGACCATTGAGGATTTGTAGCCAGCCGTTCCGGTAAGCATGGCTTACCGGTTTTTCTTTTACCGGCACTGCCGTGGGCTGGGCAATGCTGACGCCGGATAGATGCAGCTCATCGACACTGGCCAGATCAGGTACTTCTTCAAAAATATACTGCAGGGTGTGTTTACCGACGCGAATGATGTCGCCGTCTTCAAGCAGGTGTTTATCGATTTGTTTCTGATTGACAAACGTACCCTGCTCGCTGCCCAGATCGACCAGGATCGAGGTCTGATCCTGCGTGTCGATGCGCGCATGCTCGGGCGCCAGCGCCAGGCTGTCGATATGCAGATGGCAGGCGGGATCATGACCGATTAGCATTTGTCCACGAAGGATTGGGAAAACCTTGAGCACCGTGCCCTTGAAGGAAAGGGTCAGCTTCGACACGCCAGATGCACTCCTTGAAAAGTTGATATATTTCTGATGATTATAGACTTTAATTTAACAAACTGTAGAACAATAGCCAAACCTCAACCGCACCGCCTGTCTGCTTATTTTGTACGCTGGTCTGTGTCTGTCTCGATCTGCCCGCTTTCCGCTTCATCTGTCTGGTTTGGGTCCTTCCAGCTCGGGTTGTAGTGGATAGTCTTGACAGCATTGTTGTTACTCTGGGTGATCTCAATGGGGTACTGTTCCAGCATCAGACTGGTACCCGGATCCGGAATCTGTTCCAGATACTCAAGGATCACGCCGTTGAGGGTTTTTGGGCCTTCGGCGGAAAGGTTCCAGCCCAGCGCCTTGTTAAGTTCGCGAATAGTGATGCTGCCGTCAATCAGGTAGCTGCCGTCCTCCTGCTGGTGAATGTCCTTATTGCTGGCGGCGGGATCAGTGGTGAATTCACCGACGATTTCCTCGAGGATGTCTTCCAGCGTGATCAGTCCCTGGATATCGCCGTATTCATTGACGACCAGGGCGATACGTCGTTTTTTTGTCTGGAAATTGAGCAGTTGGGTGTTCAGCGGTGTGCCGGCAGGCACGTAATAGGCTTCGCGAATGATGTTGCGCAGATCATCGGCGCTGAAGGATTTCTTATGGAATAACGACAGGGCGTTACGCAGGTGGAGCATGCCAACGATATGATCAATGTCACCCTCGTACACAGGCAGACGGGTATGCTGGCTTTCGCTTAGTTGCTTGACGATGCTGTCCCAGTCGTCTTCGAGATCGATACCGATGATTTCGTTACGTGGAATCATGAGCTCGTCAATAGTGATCTGTTCCAGATCGAGAATACTCAGCAACATGTCCTGATGACGTTGGGGAATCATGCTGCTGGCTTCGTTGACCACGATGCGTAGTTCATCACGGCTGAGCCGAGTGATGCTGCGTTCCTGTTTGGGTACGCCCAGCAGGCGGAAAATCAGGCTGGTGATCTGGTTAATGAACCAGACCACGGGGTAGAAGATTTTCAGCAGCAGGGCAAGCAGGAAAGAGGCGGGCAGGGCATAGCGTTCCGGATGCAGCGCTGCCAGGGTCTTGGGCGTGACTTCGGCGAAAACCAGGATGATCACCGTCAGCACAGCGGTGGCCACGGCGATGCCCGCCTCGCCCATCAGGCGCAGGCCGATAATGGTTGCGATGGCCGAAGCCAGGATGTTGACGGCATTATTACCCAGCAGGATCATGCCGATCAGCCGCTCAGGGGTATCCAGCAGTTTCTGGGCGATGGTCGCGCCCTTGTGTTTCTTGTTGACCAGGTTGCGGAGCCGGTAGCGGTTCAGGCTCATCAGCCCGGTTTCTGAACCGGAGAAAAAACCGGAGGCGATAATAAGAAAAACCAGTATGCCAATGAGGATACTTAAGGGGATGTCGTCCAAGAAAGGGGTGACCTTTTGTGATTACCAGTGGCTATTACGCGGCAAAAGACGGCGGGATGTCAAGCCCCATGCTGTAGGTGCGGCTTCAGCCGCACATGTTCGCCTCATGGTGCCCGCAGGGTAGAAGGCGAACCTACGGAAGCCACAGTTATTTTAGCATTCAACGTTGCAGAACAAGTTCAATCACGAATTTGCTGCCGAAATAGGCCAGCATGAGCATGACAAAGCCGCTCATGGCCCAGCGAATGGCGATTCGGCCGCGCCAGCCGAACTGCCAGCGGCCCCAGAGCAGGACGGCAAACAGCAACCAGGCGATGATGGAGAGGACGGTTTTGTGTACCAGATGCTGGGCGAACAGATCATCAATAAAGATTATGCCGCTTATCAGCGAAATGCTCAGGACTATGAAGCCCAGGCCAATCATGCGGAACAGCAGGGTCTCCATGGTTTGCAAGGGCGGCAGGGCGCGGATGAAGCCGCCGGGATGCTTGTTGTGTAGCTGCGCATCCTGAACATAGAGCAGCAGGGCCTGGACCATGGCGATGCTCAGCAGGCTGTAGGCGAGAATGGAAATAATGATATGGAATTTTAGTCCGCCGTCCAGCGTATGGGAGAGGTAGTGGTGCTGATCGCTGACCTGGCCCAGCACCAGCGCCAACGCAGTGAATGGCAGCACCAGGATTCCGAGGGGTTCAATCGGCTGGCGAAAGGCTGCGCCCAGCAGAAGCAACGCCACCAGCCAGCCAACCAGCGAAAATATGGTGAAAAAACCGACATCCAGCCCTGCCGGATTGTTGAAGATGCTGTGATACAGAATCCAGCCGTGCAGCATGACGGCGATCAGTCCCGGCAGCAGCAGTTTTTGTTTAGCGGTCTCGGGCTGGCCAGGATGCTGGAACAGCCAGCGCAGCAGCAGGATGCCCGAGCTGAGATAAAGGATAACCGCCAGACTGCTTGCAATACTCATGTTCAGATCAAATTTCAGGATAGATGATGAAGATTGAAATCATCGCACAAGCGCGCGCATCTGGGAAGGTCGACAATGGCATAGAGGGCTTCGGCGCCATAGGTATTGGTGCGGGTGCTTGTGGTGGGGGTGACATTTTGTTTTACTTGCTTATAAGGGACAATTCTGCGGGCATAATTCTGGTAGATGGGTTCATATCTCTGTAGATACAGGAAAATTAACCCGTGTTTTCTGTAAAACGAGACACCATTCCGGCGTGGCGCGCAAAATAGCGGCTATATTACCTAGGGTCTGTTGATCTTTCAGATGTTAGGCTGATTTTGAGAAAATTTTAGTCCTGACAAGGCATTTTTTACGTATCAATGCACTCCATTGATAGTAAAAAATAACGCAGGCAGGGCTAAAATTAGCCAAAATCAGACAATAGATGAAAGATCAACAGACCCTGGTTGAGTGACTAAATGTGCAGGCATAGTTAAGGAAAATACGGAGAATCGTTTATAGATGCAATTAAGAATTCTGGGCTGCAGCGGCGGGATTGCCGATAGCCTGCGCACCACCAGCCTGCTATTGAATGATGAAATCCTGATCGATGCGGGTACTGGCGTTGGCGATTTGCCGCTCGCCAGCATGTCGCTGGTGCAGCATATTTTTCTGACCCACTCGCACATGGATCATATTGCCAGCATCCCCCTGTTGCTGGACAGCGTTTTCGAACGGCTTGATTCTCCGGTCGTGATTCATGCTCTGCCGGAAACCATTCAGGCCCTGAAAAGCCATGTTTTCAACAATGTCATCTGGCCGGACTTTTCCGCTCTGCCGTCGCCGCGTAACCCGGTTATGCGTTATGAGGTGATGGCGCCCGGGGAAATTTTTGCCTATGAGGATTTCACCATTGAAATGATCCCGGTGAACCATATTGTTCCGGGGGTGGGCTATCGTGTACAGACGCTGGAAAAAGCGTTTGCCTTCAGTGGCGATACGACCACCAACGATCATTTCTGGGCGACGCTGAATCAGCGTGAGCGCCTGGATTTGCTGATCGTCGAGTCGGCCTTTCCGGATCAGGATATCGATATCTGCCGCCGGGCGGGTCATTATTGCCCGCGTCTGCTGGCGGAGGATCTGGCCAAGCTCGAACATCGGCCTGAAATTTATATTACCCATGCCAAACCGGGTGCGGAGCTGGTCATTTTCGAGCAGTGCAAAAAACATATCGAAGATCACCGTATTAACCTGCTCTCGGGTGGGGTCCGATTTACGCTATAATCCTCCTCTCTTTATACGATATTTATTTTTCAGGTGTTAAATAATGTTTGATGGTTTGACGGAACGTCTGAGCCAGACGGTGCGTAATCTGCGCGGCGTCGGGCGGCTGAGCGAAGAAAATATCAGGGACACCCTGCGTGAAGTGCGCATGGCCCTGCTGGAAGCCGATGTGGCTTTGCCGGTGGTCAAGGACTTTATCGAGCACGTGCGCGAGAAGGCGGTTGGCGAGACCGTCATCAAGAGCCTGAACCCGGGTCAGGCGTTCATCAAGATTGTCAATGACGAACTCACCCAGCTGATGGGCGAGGCCAGTGAAGGCCTGAATCTCAGCACCACGCCGCCGGCGGTGGTGCTGATGGCCGGTCTGCAGGGTTCGGGCAAGACCACCACCACCGCCAAGCTGGCGCGCTGGTTGAAGGAAACACAGAAAAAATCTGTGCTGGTGGTCAGTGCTGATATCTACCGTCCGGCGGCCATCGAGCAGTTGAAGACCGTGGCCGCCGAAGTCGGGGCGGATTTCTTTCCCAGCCAGATGGATCAGGATCCGGTCGACATCGTCCAGGATGCCCTGCAACACGCCCGCATCCAGCACCATGATGTGCTGATTGTGGATACTGCCGGTCGTCTGCACATCGACGAAACCATGATGGCGGAAATCAGGCGCATTCACGCAGCGCTATCGCCGGTGGAAACCCTGTTCGTGGTCGACAGCATGACCGGTCAGGATGCCGCGAATACGGCCAAAGCCTTTAATGACGCCCTGCCCCTGACCGGGGTAGTGCTGACCAAGACCGATGGTGACGCTCGGGGTGGCGCCGCGCTGTCGATTCGCCAGATCACCGGCAAGCCGATCAAGTTCCTCGGCGTGGGCGAAAAAACCGCTGCGCTGGAAGTCTTCGCCCCCGAACGGGTAGCCTCGCGCATTCTGGGCATGGGCGACATGGTGGGTCTGGTGGAACAGGCGCAGAAAAGCATGGATATGGAGCAGGCCGGCAAACTGGCGGCCAAGCTGAAGAAGGGCAAGGGCTTCGATCTGGAAGATTTCCGCGAGCAGTTCCAGCAGCTGGGTAAAATGGGCGGCATCGCCAGTCTGGTGGACAAGCTGCCGGGCATGCCGGGCTTGCCAAAGGGCGCGCTCGATCAGGCCAATGATAAGGAAATGGGTCGTATGATAGCGATCATCAATTCCATGACCCCGCATGAACGCCAGCGCCCGGCGGTCATCAAGGGTTCGCGCAAACGCCGCATTGCGGCCGGGTCCGGCACCCAGGTGCAGGACGTCAACCGCCTGCTCAAGCAGTTCACCCAGATGCAGAAAATGATGAAAAAAATGGGCAAGGGCGGCATGGGCAAGATGCTGCGCCAGCTCAAGGGCGGCATGCCGCCTGGCATGTTCGGCGGCTGAGTAGGACAAGCCTGGACGGGCGCTTTTTCGTGAATATGTGTGATTAACGTGGAGAACGCAGAGGCGCAGAGACGCGGAGATTGCATGTGCGTTCTCCGCGTTTGATCTAATGCTCTGTATGCGAAGTTCGACAGAAAATCTCCGCTTTGTGCAATAAACTCCCCCTAAACCCTTCACTTTTGCGCCATTTCGAGTAAAATGCGCGCTCCATGAAGAACTAAGGCTATCCTGTGAAAAACGGGGCGGTCTTTAATTGTTTGTATTTATTGAGGATTCCAGACGAAATGGTAAGCATTCGTTTAGCACGTGGCGGCGCCAAGAAGCGTCCCTTTTATCATGTTGTTGTCACCGACAGCCGCAATGCCCGTGATGGCCGTTATATCGAGCGTCTCGGCTATTTCAATCCCCGTGCCAAAGGTCAGGAAATTCGCCTGAATCTGGATACGGATCGGATTGCGCACTGGGTTAGCCAGGGTGCGCAGGCTTCGGATCGGGTCAGCAAGTTGATCAAGGAACAGAGCAAGCAGGCCACTGCCTGAGCTCTGTCGCCGTGGTTCGGCTGCGGCCTGTATCGATTCGAGCATCGAGTTGGGTATCGATTTGGGCGTGAAGCAGACGGACGAAATGATTCTGGTCGGACGTGTATCCGGCCTGTTTGGCGTCAGAGGCTGGGTCAGGCTGCACTCTGACACCGAGCCGCGGGAAAATATTCTGAGTTACTCGCCACTGTACCTTGAGCGTGAGGGGCAGTGGCAGGCCGTTGAAGTTATGGGCGGCAGAAAGCAGGGCAAGGCCGTTGTTGCCCAACTGGGCGAATGCACGGATCGCGATGCCGCCGCCCTGCTGGTCGGTGCTCGCATCGCCATCAGGCAGGAACAGCTGCGGGATACCGAAGACGGCGAATATTACTGGCGCGATCTTCTCGGTCTGAAGGTGATAACGCTGGAGAAGGTGGAGCTGGGGCTGATCACCCGGATGATGGAAACCGGCGCCAATGATGTGATCGTGGTGCGCGCCGAAGAAGATGGACAGGAACGGTTACTGCCCTTTATTCAGGGTGATGTGATTAAAGAGATTGATCTTGAACAGGGTCGCATGACGGTCGACTGGGATCCTGAATTTTAATCAGGGAGAGCGTGATGCGAATCGAAGTCGTCACCCTGTTTCCTGAAATGTTCCAGGCTGTTACGGACTATGGCATCAGCAGCCGGGCGCTGAAAAACGATCTGTTGCAGATAGGGTTTAAGAATCCACGTGACTATGCCACTGACCGGCATCGCACGGTGGATGACCGGCCCTACGGTGGCGGCCCGGGCATGGTGATGATGGCGCCGCCGTTGCGCGAAGCTATCAGGAGCGCGCGACAAGAAGCTATCAGGAGCGCGCGACAAAAGGCAGGCTCCGCCAGCCGGGTGATTTATCTCTCGCCCCAGGGACGTAAACTGGATCAGGCCGGGCTTGTAGAACTGTCCGAACGTGCGGGTCTGGTGATGG